>Ga0210383_10005224_pt1 | contig 11425 bp, 11 predicted proteins | sample IncBWC14OmetaG_FD_160072 | JGI IMG/M metagenome (GOLD analysis project Ga0210383, IMG submission 160072) | Forest soil microbial communities from Barre Woods Harvard Forest LTER site, Petersham, Massachusetts, United States - Inc-BW-C-14-O ...
GCAAGGTTGTGGGCCCTTCCGAAGCCGGCGCCTCGGCTCAGGTTTCCTACATCAACACGGCCATCACCCAACGCCAGAACGCGATCCTGATTGCCGCCAATGACCCCAATGCCCTGGTGCCCTACCTTAAAAAAGCGATGAACCAAAAGATCACGGTGGTGACGTTGGATTCCGATACGGCCCCGGAAGGTCGCAATGTTTTCATTAACCAAGCCTCGGCCGAGGGCATTGGCCAAAGTCTCGTGCAGACGTTAGCCAAACAGATGGGGAACAGTGGCGACTTTGCTATCCTTTCTGCTACGCCCAATGCTACGAACCAGAATACGTGGATTAAGTACATGCAGGAGGAGCTAAAGAAGCCGGAGTACAAGGACATGAAACTGGTCAAGATCGCTTACGGAAATGACGACGACCAGAAGTCGTTCACGGAGACTCAAGGTTTACTCCAGGCCTATCCAAACCTCAAAGGCATTATTAGCCCGACGAGCGTCGGGATTGCGGCGGCCGCCCGCTATATCTCGACCAGCCCTGAGAAAGGAAAGATTGCTCTGACCGGCTTAGGAACACCGAACCAACTACGCCAATTTGTTAAAGATGGAACGATCAAGGAGTTTGAGTTGTGGAATCCCGCCGATGTCGGTTACCTGGCGGCGTATGCCGCTGCGCAGATTGCTTCCGGCAATATCCAGGGCAAGGAGGGTGAGACATTCGCGGCCGGCAAACTGGGGACTCGGACAGTGGGCAAAGATAGGGTTGTGCTGTTGGGGCCACCCACGGTCTTCAACGTCGATAACATCGACAAGTTCAATTTTTAGAAATGATCCACGACCGACGCCGCCTGGTCCTATCGCGGCGTCGATCCACGGTGAATCAGAAGTTCATGATCCGGAAATGTTTTGTTATGCAGTTAAAGCGCGGTGCCGAAGAAGAGTATCGGCAGCGGCATCGTCCGATCTGGAAGGAACTGGAGGATGTGCTTCGTACGCACGGCGTACACAACTACTCGATCGCTCTCCACTCGGAAACCGGGCAGCTATTTGCCTACGCTGAGATTGAGGATGATGCCCGCTGGAACGCTATTGCGCAGACGCCAACATGTCGCCGTTGGTGGGACTACATGGCCGATCTCATGGAGGTCAACCCGGACCGTTCACCCCGCGCGGTCGAACTCCAAGAGATGTTCCACCTGGATTGAGCAAAGATTCTAGTTAGCCCTTATGAAATCCTTCTCCCTTCTTCACCCGCGCGATCAGATCGTCTCGATCATGGAACGCATCTACGGTCATGAGATGACCACGACTTCGGGTGGAAACATTTCTGTCCGGGACGAAAACGGTGATGTCTGGATCACGCCGGCGAGGGTGGACAAAGGGAGTTTGCGCCGCCAGGACATCGTGCGGATCCGCCCCAATGGGGAACAGGAAGGCGCGTATCCGCCTTCGTCGGAAAGCCCCTTTCACCTGAGCGTTTACGAGGTAAGGCCGGACCTTCACGCCGTTATCCATGCACATCCTGGGGCTCTGGTGAGCTTCAGTATTTGCGGGCAGGTGCCGGACACCCGTCTTTTTCCAGAGGCCTGGCATGTCTGTGGACCGGTGGCTTTCGCACCGTACGCGCTTCCAGGGAGCCTCAAACTCGGAGCGCGCATAGCCGAGCAATGTGGTGCAAAAGCGCGGCCCAATTGTGTCGTACTGGAAAACCACGGCGTGGTGGTTGGTGGCCACACCTTGGCGCAAGCCTTCGAGCGCTTCGAAACGCTCGAGTTCACTGCCCAGATTATCCTCAATGCACGACTGCTCGGGCAGGTGAATTACCTCAGCGAGGCGCAGATTGAACTATCAAAAAAGCCCCGCGTTCTTTCGCCGGAGGGGTCGCCTAAAACGCCCTCGAGCCGCGAAAAGGAGCTGCGCAAAGAAATCTGCGACTTTATTCATCGCGCCTACGAGCATCGGCTGATGACGAGCACTTGGGGCAGTTTTTCGGCGAGGGTAAATGAAGACATTTTTGTCGTCACGCCTTCGCACGTGGATCGCCGCGAGATGGGGTTAGAAGATTTAGTACTCATCCGCGACGGCAAGCACACGCCGAACCAAATGCCCAGCCGGGCAGCCGGGTTGCACCGGGCGATTTACCGAGCACATCCCGAAATCCAGGCGATCGTCAACGCATTGCCCCTCAACGGTACCGCGTTCTGCGTCAGCGACTTTCCCCTCGACACTCGCACGATTCCGGAAAGCTACCTGTTTTTAAAAGATGTCGGAAAGATCCCCTTCGAACATCAGTTCGGCGACGGCAAAGAAGTGGCGCCGGCCGTGGGGCCTAGAAATCCAGTAGCGCTTCTTGAAAACAACGGCGTGATAGTGGCCGGTCGCACGGTATTGGACGCCTTCGACCGTTTGGAAGTGCTTGAGGCCACGGCCGCCGCAATCATTCGCAGCCGGGCGTTGGGACCGATCAGCGCCATGGGTCCGGAGGTCATTCAGGAACTCTTAGGAGCGTTTCCCGGCCTTTAGCCGTCTCACTTGATATGAACCCAAAGTACTACATCGCTTGCGACCTCGGCGCAGAGAGCGGGCGGGTGATGCTCGGCCTTCTGGAAGACGGGCGGTTGACTCTGGAGGAAATGCACCGGTTTCCCAGCGCCGCCGTGCGCGTGCTGGGTTCCTTGCGTTGGGACGTCTTGCGCATCTTTGAGGAACTCAAAATCGGCCTGCGGCACGTTGCCGGACGCCACGTGTCGGTTGCCAGTCTGAGCGTAGACTCCTGGGGGGTGGATTACGTGCTGATCAATGCCGTACACCCAATGCTCAGTCCTCCATTTCATTATCGCGATGCGCGTACCGAAAGCACCTACGAGCGGGTGCGTGAGCATGTTGGCTCGGAACTGATTTTTGCCGAGACGGGCATTCAGTTCATGCCTATCAACACAATTTATCACCTTGTTTCTGACGTTGAAAAAAGTTCCGCGCTGCTTGACGTGGCGGATTGCTTTCTAATGATCGGCGACTATTTCAATTATCTTTTCTCCGGAGTACCTAGGGTCGACGAAAGTAACGCCAGCACCACCCAACTTTACAACCCGCGCACGCGCTCGTGGTCGCAAGTGCTGATCGAGCGTTGCGGTTTCCCGCCAAAAATCTTTCCGCAACTCGTTCCTCCGGGGACGGTGCTGGGGCCGTTGCTGCCGGAGGTTGCCGCCGAGACAGGCTTGCACGAAGTGCAAGTGGTGGCCACTTGTTCGCACGACACCGGCGCGGCCGTAGCTGCGGTGCCGGCGCAGGAGGGAGAGGATTGGGCCTATCTTTCCTCAGGAACCTGGTCGCTGCTTGGCCTGGAGCTGCCGCAGCCCCTCATCAGCGAAAAAGTCCGCGAACACAACTTCACTAACGAGGCCGGGTACGGCGGTACGACCCGTTTCTTAAAAAACATCGTCGGGCTTTGGATTCTGCAGGAGTCGCGACGTGAGTGGGCCCGGCAAGGGCGGGAGCTCGACTATGCCACCCTGACACGAGAGGCCGAGAACGCGGAGCCGTTCCGGTCCCTCATCGATCCGCGGTCGGCGCGATTCTTGAAGCCGGGCGAGATGCCGCAAAAGATCGTGGCCTTTTGTTCAGAAACGGGCCAACCGGCACCTGAAACACCTGGGCAGTTTGTGCGCTGCATTTTCGAAAGCCTCGCGCTGCTTTACCGCGTCACCATCGAAGAATTGGAACATCTGAGCGGACGCACGATCCGCCGGTTGCACATCGTGGGCGGAGGCAGCCAGAGCGCGCTCTTAGACCAATTCGCCGCCAGTGCAACCGAGCGTCAAGTCGTCGCGGGTCCCGCGGAGGCCACTGCGGTCGGCAACGTGCTCCTCCAAGCCATAGCACTCGGTCATCTCGGGTCCCTGGCTACCCTGCGCCAAGTTGTGCGCGATTCTTTTGCCCTGCAAACCTTCGAACCGATTGCGCCCGAGGCTTGGGGGGCCGGCTACCAACGCTTCATTGAATTCTAACCCTTGCGATTATGAACTACCAGAAATACCGCTACGTAAACTACCTGTGGGACGACACGGTCGCCTCCACGCTCGACCCGGCTGGGCGACTCGTCTATCGCTCTAATATCCTGGGCTCTGACCAGCGCATCACCAACACCGGCGGCGGGAATACCTCGGCAAAAATCGACGAGCAGGATCCTTTAACGGGCGAGAAAGTCGAAGTGCTTTGGGTAAAAGGTTCTGGTGGTGATCTGCGCACCAGCAAGCGCGAGAATTTCTCATCGCTTTACCAGACAAAGTTGATTGAGTTGCAAAGGCTTTACGCGAAGGAGTCGGAGAAAGGGCCCAAGACGCCGGCCGAAGACAAGATGGTCGGTATGTACACGCATGCGACTTTTAATCTGAACCCGCGGCCCCCTTCCATCGACACGCCGTTGCATGCCTTCATTCCGTTCCGGCACGTGGACCACATGCACCCGAACGCGGCCATCTCGGTCGCCGCAGCGAAACACTCGGAGAAGCTAACGAAAGAGATCTATGGGGAAGAAGTAATCTGGACGCCCTGGTTGCGACCCGGCTTCGAACTGGGCTTGGCGCTGCAGCGCTTGGTGGAGGAGCATCCGCAGGCAAAGGGTGCAATTCTGGGGCAGCACGGCCTGATCAATTGGGCCAATGACGACAAGGAATGTTACAACCTGACGCTTACTTTGATTGAGAAAGCCGCTGAATATATCGAGGCCAAATACGAGGAAAAAGGCGGGGACGCCAAGGCTTTCGGCGGACAGAAATATCAGGCGCTGGACGAAGCACAGCGACGCGAAACCTTTGCGGCAATCTTGCCTTGGTTGCGAGGTCAGGTCAGCCAGCAAAAGCGCTTCATTGGTACCGTCCAGGACGACGAGAAGATCCTGCGTTTCATTAATTCGCGCGACGCGGCTCGTTTGGCGGAACTGGGCACCAGCTGCCCGGACCATTTTCTGCGGACGAAGATCAAGCCGCTGTACGTTGACTGGAACCCGCAGAAGGAGGATACGGAGGCTCTCAAAAAGAAGCTGCAACACGGCATTGAGAAGTACCGCAAAGATTACGCGCAATATTATCAACGTTGCAAACGTGAGAACTCGCCCGCCCTGCGCGACCCGAATCCAACCGTGGTCTTGATCCCAGGGCTCGGGATGGTGGCCTGGGGCAAAGACAAATCGGAGTCGCGGGTGACCGCTGAGTTTTACAACTGCGCGGTGGAGGTGATGCGCGGATCTGAAGCAATTGACGAGTACATCGCGCTGCCTCAACAGGAAGCTTTCGATATCGAGTACTGGCTGCTGGACGAAGCCAAACTCCAACGCATGCCGGCCGAGAAAGAACTGGCGAGACAAGTCGTTATCGTGATCGGTGCAGGCTCCGGCATTGGCAAGGAAGTCGTGCATCGCATCGTCAAGGACGGCGCACACGCCGTCTGCGTGGACCTTAACCAAGGGGCCGCCGAAGCGACTGCCAAGGAGATCACCGATAAATACGGAGTCGGGATCGGAGTGGCGGGCACTGGGGTCTCCAACTGTGGTCTGGCTGTTGGGCTGAGCGGAAACATCACCGATCGGACCAGCGTCCGGACAATGTTGAACAATGCCGCCCTCGCCTACGGCGGTTTTGACTCGATCGCGGTCACGGCCGGCATTTTCGTCGCACCGGATACCACGGGTCACATCCCCGACGATAAATGGGCGCTCACCTTTGCGATTAACGTGACGGGTTCTTACGTCGTCGCCGATGAAGCGGCCAAAACATGGAAAGAACAAGGGCTCCGGGGAAACCTTGTGCTGACGACCAGCGCCAACGCGGCGGTCGCCAAAAAGGGGAGCCTCGCCTACGACACGTCCAAGGCCGCCGCCAACCACCTCACGCGCGAATTGGCCATCGAGCTGGCTCCGCTGGTCCGCGTCAACGCGGTAGCCCCGGCGACGGTGGTGCAGGGTAGCGCCATGTTCCCACGGGAGAGGGTGATCTCCTCCTTGGCCAAGTACAAGATTCCCTATTCTAAGGATGAGCCAACCGACTCGTTGACCCAGAAGCTGGCGCAGTTTTACGCCGACCGAACATTGACCCAGTCCCCGATAACCCCTGCCGACCAGGCCGAAGCCTTCTATGTGCTGTTGACGAATCGGTTGAGCAAAACCACCGGCCAGGTGATCACAGTCGATGGCGGTCTGATTGAGGCATTTCTGCGTTGAAAATCAACCTGTTCATCCCGTGCTTTGTGGACCAATTGTTCCCTTCAGTGGGCATCAGCGTGGTGCGCATTTTTGAAAAGCTTGGGCACACCGTTGATTTCAAGGAGGCCATCTTCTGTTGCGGCCAACCATTGTTCAACGGCGGTTACTGGGAGGAAACCCGCGGGATCGCCACCCGGGTGCTGGAGACCTTGGCCGGATCGGACCCGGTCGTGGTCCCCTCCGGCTCCTGTGCGGCGATGGTCAAGAATTTTTACCCGGAACTTTTTCGCAAAACGCCGCAAGCCGAGGCTGCGGTTCAGCTGAGCGAGAGGGTCTTCGAGTTTTCTTCCTTTTTGGTGGACCAGCTGGGTATCACCGATCTCGGCAGCCGGTTCCCAGCTAAGGTCACATTCCACGACGGTTGCCATGGCTTGCGTGAACTGCACGTTAAACTTCAGCCGCGCCAGTTACTTGAGCGAGTGAAAGATCTCACGCTGGTGGAGATGGAAGATCAAACGAGCTGCTGTGGGTTTGGCGGCACGTTTGCCGTGAAATTCCCGATGATCTCGACTGCCATGGGCGAAACGAAGTCCGCCTCGGCCCTGGAAACCGGAGCGGAGTATTTGGTTTCAAACGACTCCAGTTGTCTGATGCATCTCCAAGGTCTCTTGAGCCGGCAAAACCAAAAGCTTAAAACCATTCACTTGGCCGAGGTGCTAGCCAGCTCCTGACCCTGACTGACTCTCCTGAACTCCTGCCTTCTCCTCCCCATTTCCCCGATTCCTGTCTCCTGACTCCTGTCGTATGCTTTCTTCTCTGGCCGCTAAATTTAAGAACAGTTCGACCAAGTTTACAGCCGATCTCGGCCACAGAGCCAAGATCCGCACGGCGCTTAAAAGTTACGAAAAAGCGCGTAACGGAACGCAGTCGCAATACCAGGACTGGCAGGCAGCCCGTACCGCCGCGTCGACTATCAAATGGGAGGCGATCAATCACCTGGACGCCTATCTGACAGAATTCGTGGAGAAGTTGACCGCGCGGGGGACGAAGGTTTTCTGGGCGAGCAACGGCCAGGAGGCGCGCGACTATGTTGTCGCGTTGGCCAAAGAAAAGGGGGCTCGTTCGATCATCAAATCAAAAAGCATGACCTCCGAAGAAATTCACCTCAACGAGGCTTTGCGGCAAGCCGGGTACGAGGTGGTGGAATCGGACCTGGGCGAATATATCGTCCAGCTTCGGGAGGAGCCCCCATACCACTTGGTGTTCCCGGCGATGCATCTGACCCGGCACGAGATCAGCGACCTCTTTCAAGAAAAGTTACATACACCGCCAACGGACAGCCCCGAAGAACTGACGATGATCGCCCGGCGGGCCCTTCGCCTGAAGTACCTCGAGGCCGACATTGGCATCAGCGGCGCGAACTTTGGGATCGCCGAAACTGGAATGATCTCGATCACGGAGAACGAAGGCAACGCGCGCCTGACCACGGCGCTGCCCAAAGTGCACGTGGCGCTGATGGGCATTGAGAAAGTCATCCCAAAGCTGGCTGACCTCGCGCTCTTCCTGCCGATGTTGGCCACGGCGGGCACCGGCCAGCAAATTACCTGTTACAACTCGTTGATCGGCGGACCACGCCAGCCGGATGAAACGGATGGACCCGAGGAATTTCACCTTATCCTCTTGGACAATCAGAGAACGCAGTTGTTGGCCGATGCCGAGCAGCGGGACGCGCTGCACTGCATCCGTTGCGGCGCTTGTTTGAATGTCTGCCCTATTTATCGGAACGTCGGCGGGCATACCTATGCCACCACCTACCAGGGCCCAATCGGTTCGGTGATTACACCCCACCTGCGCGGCTTGATGGATTGGAAGCACCTCTCGTACGCGTCGTCGCTGTGTGGCGCATGCACCGAAACCTGCCCGGTGAAGATCGATCTGCATCACCATCTGCTGCACAACCGCCGCAACGCGGTCGCCCAGCAGCCGGATCCAGCGGAGCGGTTCGCTTTTCGTGCGTTCGCCTTCCTGACCCGCTTCCCTGGCTTGCTCAATCGGCTCGCCCGGCTGAGCCGCCATTTCATGCCACTCACGAACGCGGCCAGATCGTTCCTACCGCCACCAGTGAAGGGGTGGGTCGCTTCGCGCGACTTGCCGCCGATCGCCGCCAAGAGTTTTCGGGATTACTGGAGAACGCGATGAACTCTGGGAAACGCGAAGATATCCTGGGCCGGATCCGCGAAGCCTTGCGGGTGCCTGCGCCGCGCCTCCACGCCGAGCACGGCGCTGCGCCTGCGCCATTAGTCCCAGTGCAACCGCGGGCCTGGCTTCCGTCGGTACCTTTCGACGCAGAGGGTCAACTTGCCCTGTTCCAAAAGAACTGCGTCCAACTCAAAACCGACCTTCAGTTGGTATCTGGCGTTGAGGCAGCGATGAAAACCATAGTCAACCTTCGCAACGCGCACCACTGGACGATGGCGGCCGCCCATCACCACCCCTTGTTGGACCAGATCGTGCCCGCGCTTGGGCTGGAAACGCAGTACACGGAGGAGCGCCCCGACTCGAAGTCACTGGAAAAGTGTTCGGTGGGTATCACCGCCTGTGATGCCCTGATCGGGCAGACGGGCTCGATTCTACTCACGGCACGGAGTGCGGGCGGGCGTGCCCTGTCGGTCTTGCCACCGCATCACTTGGTCATTGCCCGAGTCGATCAGCTCGTGCCGGATCTGCCGGCGGCCTTTGAACTGCTCTCCGCACGGTATGTTAAAAACTACCCCAGTTTTATCACGTTCATCACAGGCCCGAGTCGGACCGGCGACATCGAGCGAATTCTGGTCTTGGGGGCCCATGGCCCCAAGAACCTCACAGTGATCCTGATTCAGTGACGGCAAGCACTAGCCTTCCGGGGGGACAGGGGCACGCGGCGCTGGCGCGCCACACCACGTGCCCCAAGCCCGCGTGGGAAACAAACGGAAAAACGGCAGGATGCGCGTGTGGCAATGTGTTTCTGCACTGGAATTGCGCGCGCCCCTAGGGCACCCATAAAATGGAGGCAATGAATAGTGAGGCTCCGCTTCGCGAACGGGACCCAGTTAGTGGGGTTTAAGCAACCCGCCCAGTATTCGTTGCAATTGCTCAATTTGAGCCTATCTGAACCGATCACCAGCGCGATATTGCTTACAGCCTCAGGGAGCGCGATACCACGTTAGTGCCGGCAAACACACGGCAAAAAGAACGAGTAGCTATGAAAGAGGGAACGTCCGCAGCCAGCTTCGCGATCTGTCTTCGGAGCGCATCCGAGGATTTCGAGAAAAGTCGTTCATTGACGTTCATTCTCCTTCGACGACGTTTGTCCCCATGTCACATGAACCCACATGGGTCGGCTGGGGTCGGGAATTGCAGGCGATTGCACAAACCGGATTACATTTTTCGGAATCCGAATACGATCGCGAGCGTTACCGGAAAATATTGGAGATTTCAATCGAGATTTTTGCCAACTATTCTGGAGAGTCACTGGCACTGATTCGAGGACTGTTTGAGAATCAAAGCGGGTATGCGACACCAAAGGTTGATGTGCGCGGGGTGGTCTTCCGTGACGATAAATTGCTGCTGGTTCAAGAACGGTCAGACGGGCTGTGGACTCTGCCTGGAGGCTGGGCTGACGTCAATGACTCTCCATCCGAAGCCGTGGAAAGGGAAATAGTCGAAGAGTCAGGTTTTCGAGCCAAGGCGGAAAGAATGATCGCCGTCTTTGACCGCGCTAAACATGGCAACGTGCCACCGTTTCCGTTTCATGTGTATAAGCTATTTATACTTTGCCGGCTGTTGGGAGGCGAAGCGAAGACGAGCATGGAAACAACAGGAGTCGAATTCGTTAGTGAGAATGAGATCCCTCCTCTTTCTCTGTCCAGAAACACTCGTGAGCAAATCCAATTTTGTTTTGACGCTCGAAAAAATCCCGACAATCCCTGCCGGTTTGATTAGGCTGGAAAGTAACAAACAGCCACCGAAGGTTCTGAGTGCCGGTCTTCGTCTCGCCGGCATATTCGCTCCCGAGGATGAGTAGCTCCTTTATCCTCCAAGCTCCGGCGTATGCCGCGCCTAGCTTCACGTTGGCATGCGTTTGAGCGATTAGCATACGGATCGGATCGACCGCACGGTGAGTGAAAAAGACCGCAAAGATCGAAAGCCACGGGATATAACCGACTGAGGCCAAACCTACAGCAGCACCGATAAAGTTCTGTTCGGCAATGCCCATCTGAAGAAATCTTTCCGGACTTGCCTTGGCAAATTTATCCGCCTTGGTTGAGTTCGCCAGGTCTGCGTTGATGTCCTGTCCCCGAAATAGCATCAGATTTCCAAGCTCCTTGGTAGGCGCAGTAGCTATTTTCATGCAAAGATTGGACGCTGCTTTTTCGTGGCCTGCTCGTATTTCTCGCGGGTCTTGCGCGTCTGTTCCTCCGTGCTGACTTCCGCCACCGGCACATCCCACCAGGTGCCGAGCCCGGGCATCCGCTTTTCAGGATCGACCGGGACAACAATGACGGTGACCACCTCCCTTTGTTTTGCTTCTTGCACGGCCTTGGTGACCTCTGCGGCAGTCGGCGCGAAGACCGCATGTGCGCCCATTGCCTCCGCGTGCTTTTTGAAGTCGATGGGCACGTATTCGCCCGTCAGCCTGCTTGTCTTCTTATCGCGGAAACGCAGCTCATTTCCAAAATCCGCCACGCCGCAAATTCGCTGAAGACCCAGGATGCATTGGTATCCGTGGTCATCAACCACCACGATGGTGAGTTAGAGTCCCTCGGCCACGGCGGGCCGCCGGGACCGAGCAGGTGATGACAAAGACAGACATGGCGCGCTCTTTCAGAAGTTGGGACAAGGCAAGGGTGCTAGTGCCGGCGTCCAGGATGATGGTGTCGCCGTCTTTGATGTAGTCTAAAGCGGCGATCGCCACGGCGCGCTTTTCGTCACTCTGCTGTTGAATGCGCTCACGAAAAGATTTATTAAACCGGGTGCGGTGGGAAAAGACTGCCCCGCCAAAAGTTCGCTGCAGCAAGCCTTCCTTTTCCAAATCGTTGCGGATGGTGACTAAGCTGACCTGGAACCTGTCGGCCAACTCATTGACGTTTAAGGTGCCGGCTTCTTCCAAAAGACTCAGTATCCGCTGACGTCTCGGTTCGGTTTTCACATTTTTTTTTGCGCTGCCACCAATTAATCATACAATTTGCAATACGCA
>Ga0210383_10005225_pt1 | contig 11425 bp, 10 predicted proteins | sample IncBWC14OmetaG_FD_160072 | JGI IMG/M metagenome (GOLD analysis project Ga0210383, IMG submission 160072) | Forest soil microbial communities from Barre Woods Harvard Forest LTER site, Petersham, Massachusetts, United States - Inc-BW-C-14-O ...
GCTGCGCGTTTTGAAGATGGCCAGCAGAGGCAAGCTGCCTGCCTCGGTCCGGCATGGCATCGCAAATTTGTATCGTCCGGGGGCTCATGCGCAATCGGTATTGGTGGCTCTTGGGGTCGGTGTTATGTTTACCCTAACGATTTATCTGGTGCAGCACGGCATGATCGCTGAGATGAATCGCACTTCGCCGCCCGGGATGCCGAACGTCTTTTTGATCGATATCGCGCCCAAAGATCGCGATGCGGTTCTCGATCTGGTGAAGCAGCAGCGCGGTGTGGAAGGGACGCCGGAATTGATCGGCACCGTGGCCGCGAAGATAATCAGCGTCAATGGCCAGGACGTCGCAAGCATGGATTTGAAGGGTTTTGGCCGCCGCTATCGCTCCCCCCGCTCCGTCACGTCGGCGGGAGCTATGCCGGATTATGTGAATCTCGAACGCGGCAGTTGGTGGAGTTCGCCTAACGGCAACCCGCAAGTATGTGTAGATCAAGACGCGGCGAGAATTCTGCGCATCGAGCCGGGATCCGAAATACGCTGGAGCATCTCGGGCAAGGAACTGGAAACGCGCGTCGCCTGCATTCAAGACATCGATTCGGTGCATCTTTCCAGCCGCGTTGAATTCATTTTTAACACCAGCGCGCTAACCGGTTTCCCGATCATTTACTACAGCAGCCTGCGCGCGCAGCCCACGGCCGTTCCAGCGCTACAAGAGGCGCTATACCAGCGCTTTCCCACCGTCACCGTGGTCAACGTGGCCGACGTACTGCAAATCATTCAGAGCGTGGTGGATCGCATCTCGCAAGTGGTCCGCTTCATTTCGATGTTCGCTATTCTTGCCGGGGCGGTGATTCTTTCCTCCAGCGTGGCGGGTACCCGCTTCCGCCGCATGCGCGAAGTGGTGATTCTCAAAACGCTGGGCGCGACGCGCTGGCGAGTCAGCCGGATCTTTTCCGTCGAATTCCTGGTGCTCGGGGGCGTCGCCGGGCTGATGGGCAGCTTGCTGGCGGGCGGGTTCGCCAATCTTCTTTTGAAGCGCATGCTGGACGCCCAGACGTCGATTCCGGTGGTCCCGATCCTGCTCTCCGTGATTGCCACCGCGCTTATTGCCAATGCCGCCGGGTGGATGGCCAGCTTCCCGATCCTGGGGCAGAAGCCGCTTGAGATCCTGCGCGAGGAGTAGCTACTAAGTCGCTTTCCAGGTACCTAGCAAGCGCCGCAATAGTACTATTTGTCCCAAATGATATGAGTTATGGTCCGCGATCAGCAGCACCTCGCGCAGAATGGTCTGGCCAGAGCCGTGTGGAATGGGAGCGAACAGATCCGTCTTCTTATCCGCAACCAGTTTGGACATGGCCTTCAGGTCCGCTCGAAAGCTGCGCAGGCTGTTATTCCAGGACGCCGCGCTGGGCGGCGCCGCGGTCTTCGGCCAATAACCTTGCGGCCAAGGCGGCGATTTATGCTTCCCGTCGCGGCTGAATTCCAGAATGTCCCACTGCGCGATGCGCATATGCTCCAGAAGTTGCCAGGCCGTGTGTTCCGCACCGGGCGGTTTCAGGCCGCGCTGCCGGGCGGGGAGGTCCGCGATCACGGTATCGAAGTCGGCGTGCGCGTTGCGTCCCCGTAGGAGATCCAGAAGATGCTGGCGAAGAGGGTCGGGTTCAGCCATGACCTAAGAGAAACACAACCCCTCGGCAAATTTCAACACGCCGTGTCGCCGTTTGGCGAGCTACTACTTGGAAGCGGTTTTCTCGCCGGCCTTGGCAGAGGTCTTGCCAGGAGCTTTAGTCGTTTTCGCAGGCTTCTGTCCCCAGAATTCCGGATTGGCTGTGGCCCATTCCTTTGGCTCGTAGCTCATTTTAGGGTTGATGGCGAATAAAATCGATTCTGTGTTAGCGATGGTCTCAGAAACCGCTTTGGTGTATCGCTTCATCCCTGCCTCGCCCAATGCTTGAAGGAGCGTCGGCTGGCGCTGAAGTTCTTCGTCCATAGACTTCAGCGACTCGGTTGGCTGTAGCAACAGATACGTGCCGCTGGGGGCGCCAGACACCACCTGATAGGTTGCCACAGCCTGCGTATCGCCAACTTTCTCGGCCGCTCCTATCAGCATCTTCGCCAGTTCGGCAAACTCCTGAGCTTGTCCTTCCCGAACTCGAATGGTCTCGATGGTGAAGAAACGCATTTTCGGCAGATCGGTCTTCTCGACGCCAAAGCTCATATCCGGGCGATATACGGCGATCATAGACCGGCTGCTGCTGCGCAACTCGGCGTCGGCGGAGTCCAAGGTATCGAATTCCGGTTTGTTCAGCGCTGCCTGCGACGTGGTGATCGAGTCGAAACTGTCGTGACCTTCCAGGAACCAGGCCTGGGATGGACCAGTCATCGCGGTCATCCCCAGTACGTGAGCGGGATAGCCGGCTCTCGCCGCTGCCTGCATAAACGCCGCCTCCGTTTTTTCATGGGCGGCGCCTTTGCCTTCTTTGATATCTTCGCGGAACACGCGAAGCAGTTTGGGCGGCCCGGATGGCTGCTGAGCACCGAGCGGTGACACCGCGCAGAATGCCCCGGTTAGAAGCAAGAACGTAACAATGTTTCTCATGCCGATTCCTCCGTTACTGTTTTGGCATTTATACCGTATAGTAACGGAGGAATCAAGCCCGAGGAGCTTATTGTAAATAAATGGTCGCAGTAGTTTGGCTACTGGCCGACCCGATGGTCAGCACCACCGGAACTGCTCCAGTGCCAGCGCCGCTCGGGATCACTACCTCGACTTGCATCACTCCAGAAAGCTGTCCAGGCGCCGAGCCGGCGTAGGTCACTTGCGCAGCCTTCCCGCCGATGGTCGCGGCAACGGATGCAACAGAAGTACGAAAAACATCGTTCTCAACCAATCCATCCAGACCTGCCGGCTCAGTCATCCCCTCGCCGGTGCCAAAGAGCGCCACGACAGATCCAGCGCTGGCGGCATTGCTCGCCGCGTTAAGCGATCCATCCTGATTGAACGCCACCGCCGGGCCCTTGCCGCTGGTGTCGAGTGTAAAAATTCCGGGCGCGGATGCGGCCACCTGCGCTTGAAAGCTGGCGGTGGTTTGGTTGCCATAGGTCACCACCACCGTTGCGGTGGACGATCCTGCGATGGCGTAGGGAACCAATACGGCGGTCTGCGATGCCGAAGTATAAATGATCGGGGCGGGCGTGCCGTTGAACGTAACGCCAGTTCCGGAGAGTGACGCGCCTAAAGTACCTGTGGATGGAATCTTCGCTGATGCGAGCGGCGACGGGCCAATGGTCCCACCGGTCAGGGTGACCACTTCGCCCGGGGCAATGGGCCCGGATAGACTGCTGGCGGCGTTCAGAATACCGGAAATAGCGGCGGGCGGCGCGAGACTTCCGAACAGCCCATCCTGCTCGTGATTCGGCCCGGAAGTGAAGTACAACGTGTTCTGGTCGCCCCCCGTCTTGCCGTTGCCGAAGATGATGGCCCACAGTCCGTCAATCGAAATCGTATTTCCTTTGTTATCCTGCAGCGTCCCCAAAAGCGTGCCGGCGCTGGCGTCGAATGCATTGATCTTTCCGTCTCCGAAATTCCCCACCAGCAATGCGCCGCCAAAGGGTCCGAAAGTGGATGGAGCGATCGCCATGCCCCAAGGCGAATTCAGCGGACCATTCGAAATCAGCCGGCCTGTCAGGTTTCCGTCCATATCGAAAATGTCGACAAACCCATTTCCTGGGCCGGCCACGTCGTCGCGCTTTTGTGCGTCCTGCTTGGCGTAGCTCACGTATAATTTGCCGCCTAGATTCGCGATGTTGAACGGAGCAAAACCAGCCGGGATGTTCGCGTCGGCAAAGCCGCCCGTCACTTTGGTGGAAGCAAATGTGCCGTTGAACACGTCTATGGTACCCGCGTTGAAATTGGCAGCGTAGAGCAATGGACCCGAAGCATTCGCGCCCAGCGCCAGGCCTTTATAGACCGCTCCTCCGGCGGAATTATCCACTTCAATAGTCGTGCTGCCCCCTCCGTTCCACGCCGAAACGGTGCCTTCTTCGGTGACAAAAATAAACGATGCGGGCTTTCCATTTGCCAGCACGAAAACGGTGGTGTTGTTATTTATTTGTCCACTGGGGGCGGATGCGCTGGTCTGGCTCTTCGGCGGCGCGATAGTCACCACCAAGGGAATGATGGTCCCAGCGCCGTTATACAGAGTGGTTAGTCCCTTACCGTTATCCGAAATCCAAAATGGACTGCCCGCGCTTTCCGAGATCCCCCACGGATTCACCAGGTTGGGATCCATCACATCCGCCACGCCGGGCTGATCGGCAACCAGGTTGTGCTGGATAAAGCTATTGGCCGGCGCCGGTGTACTGGCGGCGCAAACAATTCCTGGGCAGGCGGCGAGTAAAAGCATCGGAATTAATTTTCGGTTCATCATAGTCCCCTTTTGCGCCTTGAATTTTCGGCGCGTTACTGAAGCCTACAAAGTGGCCGACCGGTCTGGCTTGGAGATTCTTGCTGGCTGCTTGGATAGAATCAAGGCTTCATGGCAAGGTCGGCTGACGTGGTAGTGATCGGCGCTGGAATCGTTGGATCCAGCATCGCGTTTCATCTCACTGAAGCGGGTTGCAAGAACGTATTGATTGTGGAACGCGAGACACGGCAAGGACTTGGTTCCACCGGTAAGAGCATGGGAGGCGTCCGGGCGCAGTTCGCGACCGACGTGAACATCCGCATGTCTCTCTACTCGATTCCCTTCTTTGCGCGATTTGAAGAAGCCACCGGCCATCCTTCCGGATACAAGCCGCATGGCTACCTGTTCATGGCCAATAACGACTGGCACATGGACTACCTGCGGAAAAATAGCGCCCGGCAAAAGGTGTTGGGCTTGAAGAACGTTGAACTGCTGACGCCGGACGACATTCGCAAAATTTTGCCGCAAATTCGCTCGGACGACCTGATTGGCGGCAGCCTCTGCACTACTGATGGGTTCGTCGACCCGGATAGCGTCATGACCGGATTTATGGCGCGCGCTATCGATCGCGGCGCCGAGCTATGGCGCGGCACCGAAGTCACCGGCATCTACACCGACCATGCCACGGTGTCCGGCGTTCTTACGACCAAGGGCGGAGTTTCGGCGCCCATAGTTGTGAACGCGGCGGGACCGTGGGCCGCGGGCATCGCTCGCATGGCCAGCGTGGATTTGCCGGTGCAACCACTGCGCCGCATGCTGGTTCCCACCGAGCCTTTTCCCGGCCTTCCCGAACACCTGCCGATGATGATCGATATGGCCACCGGTTGGCACTTCCGGCAGGAGGGCCTGGGGCTTCTCATGGCTTGGGCCCACCCCGATGAGCAGCCTGGATTCCGCACGGAATTCGATCCCGAATATATCGAAAAAAGTCTGACGCACGCCGCTAATCGTGTCCCCGATTTCGCCAATCTGGCAGTCAACCCGCGCCGCTGTTGGGCCGGACTTTACGAAATGTCCCCGGACCATCACGCCATCCTGGGTCCTGCGCCCGACCTGCGTGGTTTCTATTTCGCCAACGGTTTCAGCGGGCATGGCGTGATGCATTCTCCGGCCACCGGCCGTATTCTGGCGGACTTGATCTTAAAGGGCGAAACCCATCTGATCGAAGCCGAAGACCTGAATGTGCAGCGGTTTGCCGAAGGCCGGGCGATCGAAGAAACCGCCATTTTGTAGCCGCCAAGTTTTTTCGGAACAAAACTTGTTTTTCTTCGTCTACCACCCCATGAAACTTCTGATCCTTGGCGTGATTGCGATTGTGATGCTCGCCGTCAGTAGCGGCGCGACTTGTATTTGGGATTCAGACGGTTACCGGCAGTGGCGGGCTGAAGCGCGGGCCAGATCGTGGGAAATGAGGGAAAGCGCCCGGGAAGCTCGGGTAGCCGCACGAGAACAAGCGCGGGAATTCCGCGATGCCCAGCATGAAGCCTGGCGAGCCCGACGGGATTTCGCCCGCGAACAGCGCGAGCGTGTCCGGGAACAGATTCGCGAGCAAATGCGCGACTGGCGCTACACCTACTAGCGTTGCTCGCGCTGATAAAGCACCTTCCCGCCCACAATTGTGTAGTCCACTTTCGCCGACGGAATTTCGCTCTCAGGCATCGTCAAGATATCGCCCGATAATACTGTTACGTCGGCCAGCTTGCCCACCTTCAGCGATCCTTTGCTTCGCTCCTCAAACGCGGCGTAGGCGTTGTTAACGGTATACGACCGTAGCGCTTCCATCCGGTTCATCCTCTGATCGCGAAAAAACACCGTTCCATCTTTCAGCCGGCGGCTTACCGACGCGTAGTAGCACTGGATCGGGTCTACGTCTTCCACCGGCGTGTCAGTCCCGTTGCCTACCACTGCACCCGACTTCATCAGTTTTTGCCAGGCATACGCACCCGCTTCCGCACGCTCGCGCCCTAAGCGTGCAATGACAAACGGACCGTCGGAGGTGCAATGGATTCCCTGCATCGCGGCGATCACGCCCAACTGGCCGAAGCGCGGGATATCGGCCGGATCCAGATGCTGCGCATGCTCGATGCGCCAGCGCAGATCTCGCTTTTCGGGATGCTCGCGAAAAACCGCCTGGTACAAATTCAGTACTTCGCGATTGGCACGATCTCCGATAGCGTGGGTGCAAAGTTGAAAGCCGTTGTCGATGGCCAGTTCCGCTGTTTTGCGGATGTACGGCAATTGCTCGACGTTGATCCCGGTCCGATTGGGTGCATCGGCGGGTAGATCGGAGTAAGGCGCGAGCAGCCATGCGCCGCGCGAGCCTAGCGCCCCATCCATATATTCCTTAATTGCGCGCACCGTCAAATGATCCCCACCCACGCCGAGCATGTAATAGCGGCGCAGCTTTTCGGACAACTCAGCCTGCGGCGCGCGCAGCATCACCCACAATCGCAGTCCCAGCTCGCCTTGCTCTGCCATTTTCCGAAACAGGTCAACGGTTGCAAATGGCGAACCTGCATCCTCGAAGGTGGTGATCCCCTTTGATAGACTTTCACGCTCCGCTAGCTTGATCTGTTGCCGGATCTCCGCCTCTGCTTCCGCCGCGGAACGCCGCGCTCGATACGCGTCCAGCACGTGCTCAATCAGCTCTTGCGCGCGCTCGTTCATCAAACCCGTTGGATCGCCGTGGGCGTCCCTTAAGATTTCGCCGCCCGCCGGATCGGGCGTATTTTTATCGATCCCGGCCTGGCGCAACGCCTCTGCATTGGCGAAGCCCGCGTGTCCGCTGGCGTGAGTCAGCCAAACGGGATTGCGCGGAGAAACGCGGCTCAAGCTCGCGTGTACGGGGAAGCCGCGTACGTTCGGTTCGGGTGGCCGATCCCACTTCGCTTGATGAAAGCCGCTGCCAAGAATCCACGTCCCGGGCTTGGCTTCCCGGGCGGCTGCGGCCACCATTGCGACAATGTCGTCCCAGTTCTTGGCGCCGCGCAAGTCGAGCATCATCTTCGATGCGCCCAGTTCCGTGAAGTGCCCGTGACCTTCGATGAATCCAGGAATCGCCAGACGTTGGCTCAGGTTGATGACGCGCGTCGATGGTCCTACCAATGCATCGACGGCTTTATTCGAACCCACCGCAACGATCCTGCCGTCGCGCGCGGCTAAGGCTTGTACTGTTGGCGCGCCTTGTTCTAACGTGACGATTTTGCCGTTGCGTAGTACTAGATCGGCTGGTTGTGCTAGTGCGGTGCCGGTGCACAATACTAAAACAAGCCATCTCAATTTCATCTCAAATGTCATTACAATCATTACGTACGACCTTCCCTCGAGATTGCTCATCTTCGAGATTACACATCATGGCGCGTGTTCCAAGTTTCGCTCAAACGGAGCAGACGTTCCGTCCGTTGTCCGCCGTTGCTCGCATGCTGGCGGTCGCGGGACGTTGCTGCGCAGATTGTGGTTCGCCGGAGATACGCCCTTCCAATCGCCGCAATGCGCTGGACATTGTGTTGGCGTGTCTTTTTCTGGCGCCGTTCCGCTGCCGTGCTTGCCGCGGGCGATTTTATAAAGTGTGGCGTCCCAGCTTGCAGCGCGCGCCCGATTCCGAACCTCCTGCCGCACCGTTGTTGATGACGCCGCCACAGCGTTCGTTTCTCAGCCTGGAATCGACCGGGCCCCGCCGCATTGAGCCGGAGCCGGTACATCCGCGAAATAATGCGCCGCAGTTGATTCCAGTTCCTCAGCCACAAATCGGAAGTCGGGGAGACGGTGTTATTGAGGCGGCAGCGGTTGAGGTTTCGCAGGCGATCCGGGCCGCTCCTGGGCCAATAGTGATCCTCGAAAGCGATCTCTCTATCCGGAAACTACTTCGCCGATTGCTCGAAAGAAGAGGGCACCTCACGGTGGAGATCTCGCAAGCTGCGGACCTCGCCGGCGTATTGCGCGACCGCCGCCCCGACCTTCTCATTGTGGATGTCTCGGCCGTGCCGGAGACTGGGGTAGCAGGTTTGGTCGCGCTCGCACATGCGTATCCTAACTTGAAAATTCTCGCGTTATCGGTCGAGAGTCTTCACGACAGTGAAATCCCGGGCCGCCTGCTGGCGTTACCCAAGCCATTTGCTTTAGATCATTTCGTCGACTCTGTGGACCGGCTGCTGGAGCGACCGGGTCAGCCGAAGGCTATTTGAACTTCCTCCGCCGCATTCTGCCTTATATCACCGTCGCCGTGGTCATCGCGGTCGGTTATGACGGCTGGATTTTCTTCTCGCGCTGGAATGAGGCACGCCAGGCCACAAAGGCAGCGGGGCAACAGCAGGCCCAGGAGATGCACCGGGCGATCGAATTGTTGGGCGGCGATCATCTGAAGATTCTGAATTTCTACGCGTCCCCAGGCGTCATCCATCGCGGCCAGCAGAGTTTAATCTGCTATGGCGTGAATGCGGCCGAGCATGTTCGTATTGAGCCGCCGGTAGAACAACTACACCCGGCCCTCAGCAATTGCTTCAACGTCTCTCCCGATCGAGACACGGACTACAAACTAAGCGCGGACGATCGCGCGGGTCATATCGTAACTGCAAGCCTGAGTATCAAGGTTTCGCCGTAGCCGTCACGCGAATCCGTGCTTGATGCGATTCGCCCGCTGCACCCTGCAGTTCAGGCACAAATCGATCGTTACTGTCCCGTCCGCATTCTCGACACCGGCCGCTCCCATCGCCTGGGCCTCCTCTTTTGACACGGCCTGCAGCGATAGCCTGGATCCCGGCGGCAACTTCTGCGCGCAGCCGTCACAATAACGTCCGTTGTTCTTGAGCACTCCTACTAAAATAGAACTTGATCTCTCCCGCGCGCCAAGTCGCCTTCGATGTTCTCCGGAAAGTCCACCAAGGTGGCTATGCCTCTGACCTTTTGCTGCAGCGTTCCGTTCCGCTCGACTCGCGCGATGCAGGTCTTGCCGCTGAGATCGTCTTCGGATGCCTGCGCCATCAAGCTCAACTCGATTATCTGATCGCCCGCCGCGTTCCGCGCGCGCCAGAGGCCGAAGTTCGCATCGCTCTGCGCATGGGCATCTATCAGCTGCGCTATCTGGATCGCATTCCTCCGCATGCCGCGGTCGGAGAGAGCGTGGAGTTGGTGAAGCGAGCACACAAAGCGCCGGCGGCAGGATTAGTCAACGCGATCTTAAGAAAAACCGATCGCCAACACGTGACGTGGCCTGACCGCGCCACCGATCTTTCCATGCCCGCCTGGTTGCTCGAAAGATGGGATCGCCAATTCGGACGCGCGGCCGCGAACAAGATCGCAGCCGCTTTCCTGCTGCCAGCCGAGACCAACATCGCGAGCACCGGCCGCATCCAGGACATCGGGGCGCAGTCCATTGTGCCGTTCCTCGATCTCCATCCGGGCCAAGCTTTTTTGGATCTATGCGCTGCGCCAGGAAATAAGACCGCGCAAGCCATCGAGTGCGGCGCGCGCGTTGTTGCGTGCGATATTCACCTGCATCGTTTGCAGCAAATGAGTGGCCTTAACTGCTCGTTGGTGGTGCTCGACGGCACGCGGCCGCTTCCGTTCCGCGCCAAATTCGATCGGATTCTCGTCGACGCGCCGTGCTCGGGAACCGGCACGCTTGGGCGGAATCCCGAGATCAAATGGCGTCTCCAGGAATCCGATTTGGCAGATCTGCACGCCAAACAGGTGGTTCTTGTTCGACAAGCGCTAAAACATCTTTGTCCCGGTGGCCGGCTGGTTTATGCCACGTGTTCGTTGGAGAAAGAAGAGAACGAACACGTGATCCAGGAAGTGGGTGGAGACTGGCAGACCAGCGAACGTTTGCCCGGCCTCAACGAAGGCGATGGATTTTTCGTCGCGGTAAGCTCGCGCTAAGTAACGCGGATATCGAAAACGGCCAGCCAATATTGCAGCGATTGCAGCGCAAATCCGCAAAACATCAGCGCGACGCCGAACACTCCCATACGACGCTGCGGGATATTGTCGGCGTAGTATTCGATGTGAGGACTGAAGGCCATGCCGACACCTGTTACTAATCCGGTCACCACTCCCAATCGGGTCGCAAAGAGCCACGGGTGCTCCACGTGCCGTACGACCGCGCTGCAGATCAGCGCCGCAGCAATGTAACCCACCGTTCGAAGTACGGTGGACCAAAAGAGCACACTCTTGAATCGTGGTCCTCTGGAGGCGGTAATTCGGAGTGACGGGCGCACGCCGCGCAGGTATGCGCTGATCTGCCCTCCCGTAAGCAAAACAGCGTAGAGCAATGCGAAACGAAGCCCCACCTTGGGATAGAGTGCCGCGCTGAAAGCCACCGCTCGGATCGCACTAAACAAGGCTTCCCAGGGCAGCGAGTAATGGTCCTGCCGCTTGGATGTCCGATTGAGCTCGATCGCGATGGTCACTCCAAGCGCCAGGCCGGAGGCGACGCCGAAAAGAACGCCCAACCCGAGACCGTAGCCCAGGCCAAACAGAATCGAGTAAGTAACTGCTCGGGTGAGCAACCGCAATGGGCCGTGCGGACCACCCAGCAAATCGTACGCGAGATACAGGCTCCCAAGCACGTCCAGGCAACTGCCCGCGATGGCGATTTCGGCAACGGTGTGGTGATCCATCGGCCTATCGAACTGCGATGGTTACTGCCGGACTGGTCGCACCGGCGATGCTCACTGTCACCGGTACCTGATTTCCCGGCGATACGCCGCTCGGGACGTTGGCATCGATTTGATATAGGCCGACGAATCCGGGTGCGAGCCCGGAAAAAGCAACCACGGCGCTCTGCGTACCAATGGTTACCGTTGGCGTCGCTACCGTATTTGCTAATGGTGCGCTGGGCGCGGCCGCGCCGTCAGGCATGGATTGATTCACTGCGCCCAGCCCGGTGCAAAATATTGCGATTACATCGCCGGAGGTTACCGGTGCGGCTGGATCGGCCAGCACGTATGTAACGGCATTGACAA
>Ga0210383_10005227_pt1 | contig 11424 bp, 12 predicted proteins | sample IncBWC14OmetaG_FD_160072 | JGI IMG/M metagenome (GOLD analysis project Ga0210383, IMG submission 160072) | Forest soil microbial communities from Barre Woods Harvard Forest LTER site, Petersham, Massachusetts, United States - Inc-BW-C-14-O ...
GAAAGTGGCGTATGTGCAGCTGAAGATGCGGACGGAGTATTATGTTGACAGGAGCGAGGACAATGGGGATGACGAAGATGAGGATATCAAGATGGAAGTGGATGAAGATGAGGACGAGGAGAAGAAAAGGAAGGACGAGAATCTGGAAAAAGTGGAGAAAGAGCAGCTTGTGAGGGGGTTCAAGTACGGTACGACATATGCTCCGTGTCCGGATGGGCAGTTCCCGCGGTTGAACACGAAAAAGGGTATTGATATTTGTGGATTTTTCCAAGCCAAGAATGTATGTCGCTTTTCCTTGACTTACCCTATCCTCTTCTTCCCACACATCATTTAACACCTCGCTAATTACGCGAAAATCCCCTATATCCTCACCAGTTCCGCCGTGAACTCTCCTTGGGAGAAATCCAATATATCTGGGCAGACCCCGGTCAGCCGCAACAGCAAGTTGCGCTCTCGTCTATCGTGCATGCCATGTTCGAGAAGAATGTCATGGCAATTGGAAGGTGGGTGACAAAGGATGGAATGGATCCCAAAATGGGGGTATTGGCCCCGAGTGTATTCGAGAAGGTGGATTGTTTGCTTTGGGCGCAGGTAGGATTTTTCAATGTTACATTCATCTTTATGGTATTAAATGTGATCTATTTATGTGTAGATGCCATTTGCCGATGATGTCCGCAAGTACACATTTGCATCTCTAGATAATCTCATATCGAAAAAGGGAGAAATCATCACCACCCACCCGTACATTCCCACTGAGGAGCAGCTAGAAGCGATGGATAAATTCGTAGACTCTATGGACCTCATGGAAGCGGGTGAGAAAGATGATGAGGGGTGCGTTCATCCATTCATTGAAGTCTAATTCGTTAGCTTTCAGCATGGCATCCATCCAAACCTAACTTACTAACCTACCCACTCCAACAAACAGCAACCGGCTTCCCTGGTTCGACACACGCCTGTCTTACAACCCTGCTATCCACCGCACGAAACAAGCACTATTCCACTGCGCCGTCGTTTCAGACATATCCGCTAACCCTCTCCCGCCTCCCCACCCCGAGCTGCTCAAATACTTCGAACCCCCGAGGAAGGTGCTCAAGCGGGCGCGAGAGGCAATCGATGAGTGTAAAGCCTCGTTCAAGGTCAAGGAAGGTATTTGCTATAATACGGTTTCTGTTAACCAATGAATAATACTGAAAAAAAAACATTGTTTAGTACCGAAGAAAGTCGTGAGGACGCGGAAAGACGGTCACGTCCACGCCCAAGCCGACGACGAAGAGATGCTTCTGCTCGACAAGAAATCTCCTCCCAAGGGAACCCAATCTCCGGTCCAAATTACCCATGGGAAAGTATCTCCTTTCAAAGCCGCCAATGCTGGCAGCGACACGGAAGACGACGACGACTCTGGACAGATGCTCCTTGACAAACCCACAGAAACGGGTAGGAGAAACCAACCGCTCCCAACCCCCGCACGGTCCATGTCCCCACAATTTGATCCAGGAAGAGCCTCTGGCAGGATAATCGGCACGACGTACCCACTGGCTGACTTCCAAAAAAACATTGCGCAAGGGGATGTGGTCAGTAAAGCTGTGGAGGATTTGGCCTTCGTGATTAAGGAGATTGTGATGAGACCCTTTTCGTCAAGAAGGAGTGCGGAGTTGTTAGAGTGTATGACCGTGCTGAGGGATATTTCGCTCAAAGTATGTCTTATTTCTTAGTTTTTCACGATGCTTGGTCTTAATTTGACCTAGGAGGATGAAATTGATGCTTGGAACTCGTGAGCGATCTGCTGTCTTTTATCAATGTGTATACTCCAGCGATCTGAACTGTCCTTCCCGAGTGCAGATTCATTGAGGACCTACAAGAAACTTGTACGTCGGAGCCAGGCAATCGGGAATTTTGGACTCAAGTCCAAGAAATTGGGAGAAGTATTGGTCTGATTAGCAAGAATGAGGCAGACAAGTATGGAGGTACCTCCACCATATCAGAGTCCAAAGCTGAGGAGGTTCGTCCTATAGCATTTTCATTCATCTTGGGGTGCTCATGCATTCCACGCAGTTTGTTAATACCTGATCTTCATTACGCACTCATGCATGTTACCTCTGCAACGCGGGTTATTGGCAGACAACGTATACTCTGTTCGCCCCCATGTTTGTCACATTGGTACATTCATTGCTATACATACAACAAAAGGTATGATTATTGAATGTAACGTCACCTCAGTTTTTGCCCCACCACCCTCCCAACAGCGTGCTTAATCCCCCACGAGTAGGAGCCTGAGGTTCAGGGCTCGCAGCTCTTACTTCCTCAATCTTGGTTTTCGCAACTTGTTTCCTCTCCAATATGGGCTCCGTTTTCCCTTTCGCGGGGGTAGCGGTAGGAGCAACAACAGTTTGCTTCCCAGCCCGTTCCTGTAAACGATCCGTATCCAGCTGTACATAGTTCAGCGCGATGTTGAAAAATAATGGTTTCTTGTGTGTTTTGGCATCACCATCACTCGAACCCCCGTTATAAGCAAACCAGTCCTTTTTGAAATAGAGTCCATCAGAAGTTAGATCACTTTCGAGTTTGTTGAAGTCAATGTTTGTCAGGGGATAATAGGATGGATTGCCGGTTGATATGGGGTCTGAATCGGATAGAGAAAGTGTGGAGACGGTTTCGCGAAGATAGATAGTCGCAAGTTGGATTAGTGTTAGTGCTTCAGCATATCTTTTGACGGGAGCATAACAGCGAGCTAAGTAGAAACATCTGTGATTGGTGAAATCCACGGTTCAGCATTCGAAATAGCAACCCAGAAATGCTCCACTGACCGGCGAGCTTTTGTGAAGGACATCCTCGCTTCTACAGCCGAGGCCAGATCCGGGCTATCGTCCACGATGCTTAATGTTCGCATTTGACTGAGACCCTGTAGCACAGTATCCAGCAGCTTGACCGCGGCGGGGAACAGCCGGCTATCCACGGTTTTCGGTTTCAAGGTGGCTGTGTCAGCTCTTGGAGAGGTGGGTGACGGACGTGCATTCGGCGTGGGTTGCGAGGACAGAATGGCGGAAACAAGCAGAAGATCTCGTTGAATACGGCGTGAAAGGAGCTGATAGACAATGTAGGCATGGACAAATTGAATATCACGGGTTCCGCCAGCTGCGGTTCCCGTGTTTGTACTACTCAGCTACAATAAGATCCATTAGCAGTGTGCAGTTGACGTTCTCGAAAAGGATATGCACCTGCTGCGCTTCCACAAGTTTTCGAGCGACTTCTTCAGCATCACTCAAAGCCAGGAGGATAGCGTCATATGCCGCAACACCTTTCTTAGAGCCAAGGCCCTTGTCATGGATCGCGCTCTTTTTTCCATCGACTTTCGCAGACTCCCCGGATGTACTCTGATATTGACCGTCGAGCCTGGCCTCCGCTTCCTGTACCTTCAACAGGACATCCACTAATTCCGGATTCCGCACAGGAACAGGCTGTCCTTCCCAAAGCAAGACACCGAGCTTCTTCCTGATTTCTGCCTTTCCTGCTGCCTGCTCTTCCGTCTTCAGTTTCTCCACTAGAGCGTCATAACCCTCTACAACATCATGTCTGTGCTTGGATGCAAGCTCCCCGACAATTCCGTCGACGTCATACGCCTTGGAGTGGCCCAGTTCGTAGGCGCAATGCCTGATTTCCGGGCCAATATCGTCCGAGAAAAGAGTAGCAAGAGCCTGGTCACGACTGGTGGAAGCCCCTGCAGCTAGTTCATCTAAAAGGCCTCTCGCGACGCTTAGTTGAATCAAGGCATCCTCGAACTCATCCCGGTATCGCAGGAAGCGGCCGTTTAAAATCAATGTGTAAATAGTGATTTGGAGGAGGTTTTCGGCAGAGAGACGCGACACTGCAAAGAGAGTCTGACTGAGAGAGAGAAGCTGCATCGACCAGGTTACAGAACGGCGGAATCGACCAGTAGCACTGTGCCTAAGTGTACTAGCTTTCTTATCGTTCGCAGGCTGCAAGGATAATGTGATGAGGTCTTGAGAATAAGCCCATGCGCGTTCCGCTTCAAGCAGCAGCAGCTGCAAACTGTCAGTAGGATTTGAACACATTCTACGGTATTCCACCAAAATCAATACTTACTGTCCATCTCTGAGATTGTCTGGATTTAGGGGTGGAAGCTTCTTGAACTCACGACCCTTGCCATGCGTCATTTTGAGAGCTGACCGGAGACGATGGGTCCTGTTGGCACAATGTTTCCTGCACTACGATCTCAGTTACTACCCACGCGAGACGTAATTCCCCATACCGGTAACGGGAGAAGTCATTATATCGGAGTCCGTACGCGTTTCGTTGTTCATTCGCAAGTTGCAGTGCTATCCAGTGATACTCAGGACATACTCCATGTATTTGGTATCTCACACACCTTTGAACACTACAGGCGAATTTGCATCCGTCATATCGACTAAATTAAATTGGAAGTACTGGTGAAGTCTTGCAAAGTTCCAGAGTGTGACCGTAAGTTGCAGAAGGTTGTAGTAAAGAATAGAAGGTCACCTGCAGTGAAGCAAGTCCGATCACCATTCCTCCACACTTTCTCCTCATAAAGCCTGACACGTCTATATTTTCGTCGCCTACGTGCAAAATGGCTTCAGAAACTCTTCCTCCGACTCTTCAAAATGTTCTGGATCAGACATCTCTCAAATGGATCTTCTGCGGCACGTCTTTCACTTTTGTGTGACATCTGCTCCTAATCTCTCACTTACAGGCGGAAAGGGTGGTGTAGGCAAGTCCGAAAGTGTGGCCTTATTGCAAGGAACACTCTAAAGCATTTACTTTGTCGTCAGGCAAAACCACTACCTCTTGTTCCCTTGCTATCCAGCTTGCCAAGTGTCGCAAATCAGTTCTTCTCATCGTAAGTGTTTTTGTATCACCCAATGATGCCTTCTAAGCTCATGATTTCTACCCTTTTAGTCTACTGACCCTGCCCATAATCTATCAGATGCATTTGGGCAGAAATTCTCAAAGGATGCGAGTAAAGTCAATGGCTTCGACAATTTGTTTGCAATGGAGATCGATCCCACAAGTTCAATACAGGAGATGGTCGAACAATGTATGCTCTACCCTCAAGAATTGACCTCGAGTTCATTCGTTGACCGTGATTATTAGCCGACTCGAATGGTATGATGGGATCGATGATGCAGGACCTTGCTTTTGCCATCCCCGGTGTAGACGAAGCGATGAGTTTTGCAGAAATTATGAAGTTCGTTACCGCCCTGCTCACATGTCAATATCGCTTCACTTATAGTCTGAACATTAGACACGTCAAATCTATGGAATACTCTGTAATCGTCTTCGACACTGCACCGACAGGTCATACTCTCCGTTTCCTGTCATTCCCGACTGTACTGGAGAAGGCGCTTGGGAAGCTAAGTTCTCTTGGTTCACGCTTCGGGCCGATGATTAGTCAAGTATGTCGTCGAATTTTCCTCGTTGACTCACCGAGAATTAACCCTCACATTAGATGTCCAGTATGATGGGTGGAGAAGCCGGATCACAAGAAGATATGTTTGCGAAACTTGACTCCATGCGGGCCGTTATTACGGAGGTTAATACCCAATTCAAAGATCCAGTGAGTCATCCACTCCGCGGCTTCGCCATGAATATTTTTTACTCATCGTGCACTTCATTCAAAGGAAAAGACCACTTTTGTCTGCGTCTGCATTTCTGAATTCCTGTCCCTGTATGAGACCGAACGACTAGTTCAAGAATTAACCACGTATGAAATCGACACACACAACATTGTTGTGAATCAGCTTCTCTTCCCCAAGACATGTAAGTCCTTTCGTTCCACAGCTAATGATAGACTCCTTTTTCTTTGTCCTGTTTGTCCCCTCATGGGTTCTGATCTCTCCCCACACATCCGCTGCAGCCTCTAATTGTGAACATTGTCGCGTCCGACAAAAAATGCAACAGAAATATCTCGCAGAGGCCTTCGAGCTTTACGAGGAGTTCTTCCACATCATACAGCTTCCGCTCCTCACTGAGGAAGTTCGAGGTCCGGAAAAGTTGAAGGAGTTCAGCCAGATGTTGGTGACGCCTTACGTGCCTCAGGTGGATTGAAGACTTAGAAGGTGATATATCCTTGGTAGATGTGATGCATTAGGACTGCATACCGCGGCAGAGAGAATGTTTAGAAAGGTCTATAATATTAAGCTTCAATGGAAGATAGAAGTGTTGGATTTGAACGTTCCGTTTAGGCCGACCGTCATTTAATGTGGACCTCGAAGGACCGCAGTAGAACGGAACTTGAAGTGTGCTCGCGCGGGAAGATTGTTCGAATTCATTCATTTACAACTACTAATACTATGACAAGCGACGCCGATAAGATATTAGACTACACAAATACAAACTCCTAGCCGAGTGAATAACAGTAAGAGGCAAGATCAGAATTAACATGATCGACATTCCAGCGATGGACTTGAGACCAACAACGTGGGTGAAACAAAATCCATGCAAGTATGTGTTCCCTAAACCAACTCGGCCAACCGAGCAGAAAATGTGGGAGCAGCACAAATCAATACTTCAGGGAAGATGAAGGTGACAACAAAAAGAGAACGGGCGTGGGCCCAAGTATTACAACCAAGGTTCGACTGGATGTATCCCAGTTAATAGTGTGTGCTGATGCAGGGGTGCGACAACTACTGCTTCGACGACAGTTTGTCGAGGATATGATGCACGCCTTGAGGCTCAAGTACCACATTCGTCCCGTCACACCGCGCCTTGCTGGTAAATTCTGAACAAAGGTCGTTGATGTCAGCATCCTAAAAGGTAACAGTAAGTCTCCCGAATCAACTCTATGTTCCGGTAAAGTGACCTTAAACTTTGGATTGGACGTGATGCTCCGCCAAGCACTCAACACCTCTACATTCTGATCGCTTTTCACGGTCTTTGGGAAATTCGTCCCATGGCACGGTACCGAGTTCCCCTCCGTACTCTTCCGAACAGTCAATGGTTGACTCGAAGGAGCAAAAGGCGACGAGCCTTCCGACTCTATTGCCCTCGCGAGATCAGCTTTCGTCTTTGGGCATTCGTGCCCATGATCGGAATCAGACGCAGAGCTATCACGAGGTGTATTAAACATGCTTGGAGCTGATCCGCTGGAAGCAGGTGACGAAGATGACGCGGAATTGGCAGGCGACCGTCCGTTGATATGCGATGATGGACTTATCGCAGACGAGGGACTCGTGAGCAGAATATTGTAGTCGATCGGGGCTTGCGGACCCAAATACCCTCCAAATAGGTCATCCAATGCCCCCGCATCCTGGGACGAGGCCGAAGGGGTCGGCCATGCAGACAGTGAGCCCATGTCAAAATTAAACGACCCCGGATCACCAGCATTGCCGGAAGGGGAAGCGGTATCGAACGCTGAGGCAAATGACATGAACATAGGGTTACTGGCAATAGTAGTATAAGGAGTGTTGGATGATAAGCCAGTGTTTTCGCCGAAACCGAAATCCATTTGCATTGCACCATCGGTAGCAGTTGGTTGTGGACTGTCATCGAGAAGACTGAGTATAGCGGGATCAAATGTAGTTAGTGAATCCCAGTCGAGGGGATTGGCGGGTGCAGGAGATGTACGGGAAGACACGGGCGAAGAAGCTGCTGTAGAGCGAGGCACGGAAAAGAGGGCGGAGGGTGCGCTCGAGGATGGCGAAGCTCCATCGTTGTCAGATGGACTGCTGGCGGTTTTGGGAACGGTAAATGTGAATGATGATTGCTTGAGTATGACATTCTCATTCTGCAACCTGGAAAGTAAATCACGAAGATTTTCGTTCTCGGATGTTGCTACGTCGTTCTTGGCTTGAAGAGCTGCTATTTTATCTTCCAACTATCCCATAAATAATTCAGGAACATCCGGAACAGTATACCAACGTATACACTTACATCTTTAACATGCTTTTCTTTGCGTTCCCGGAACGCGCGTTGTGCGGCGCGATTCTGTTCTTTTCGCTTCATAAGACGATTGTCGTCCTTGAAAAAATTTGTTCAAAATACAGGTGGATTGAATCTAGAACAAAGAAGAAACTCACAGGTCCTCCCCCACCCGACTTGCGTCGTGAGGACGGAATCGACCCCTTTTTATTGTGAGATACTGCAGCAATAAAATAATAAAATCAGGATTTTTCCAAATTTGAACTGTTGTAGAACTTATCGTACAGGTATGTTGATTTTTCTGGCTAGGTCCCTCATCGAAGTTTTCGTCGCTTGCCTTCCGTTTCAAGGCTGGATCAGAGGGATCATCGTTATCACCATGTAATAGACCTTGAGTGCCAGAGTCGTTGTTAATATTGGGAGGACTAGGACTGCTATCTTCTGAAGGTGGTGTGATACTAGGCAAGGAATACCGCGAAATATTCTGAGGGTTAACACCGTCGATGAAACCCCCAGTGTTGTAAGTGGAGCCAGTATTGCGAGAGGGAAATTGCTTTTGGAGCAGAGCGAGGAAATCATCATCCGGTAACTGCGAGAAAGATGAGGCCTGTGAGAGGTCCCAGAGAGGTGCGACATCAGGAAACGCTTCCATTAGGACTGGACGGTCAGCAACGGAGATCGGGGGGTGAAAGTGAAGAGTGGGGTATACAGTACGCTGGCACAGAAAATACCAAGTACTAGTTGAATAAAGAGCAGTAAAAAGACGAGCAGGACAGAATAGATGATTGGAGATAGGCGAGGGGTCGATTCAACGTTGAAGGGCAACGACGGCGCTGGTGTGTGCCGTGGGCAAGTGCATTACGAACGTCGCACGTAATACGCATCACTCCATGATACCCGATGCCGGCTCGGCAACCTTCCCAAATAAGGCTCCATGCAATGGCAAGCATAGCAACCTTGACCCTGCCAGGGCCTGACACCACACCTGAAGTGAGCTCAATGACAAATGAACGTCAATGAACGCCTGGCAAACATGATCAAGTTTTGCGATCACCACGGATTCCACATACACAACAATCAATCGTGAGGGACTAATTAAATTCACTGTGGAGATGAGATGGATGGACTACGCTGGTCAAGCTGTCAGGGCTTAGCTCGGGAGGCAACGCTATAATATGTGAACGGTAAAAAACGAAGGAGAATATATATATTGTGCTACAGCGCGTGGAGCCAGTGCAAGATAATCTGAAGATGTTACGAATATAATAAGGATGTGAGGGGTGTCCGGGATTAGGATCCATGCAGTGTATGTCGAGTACGCATCACTATGAATTGAAATATTAATATCGTTGAAAAACCACATGAAGGGAAGAGGTACTGACGTAGTACTCAATTTCGAGCTATCCGGCAAAAGGATGTCAACAAGTCTGCGAGCCATTCATGATTGATTGATCAATTCCGGACTTACATATAAGAAAGCGACCTTTCGAGGCCAAAGAATATTCAATCCGACCGGGTTATAAAGACCCGAGTTCAGATCATCGATGAGATACTGCAAACGTTGCATTTCCTGATGAATAAATCAAGTTAGGATCAGCAAAGGATGAGGAGACACGGGATACTTGCCTTCTCATAATGTGACGCCACAATAAGCTTGGACAACTGAAGAGTGAAGACGGCTAGCATATTGTCGAAAAAGGAATGTGGCACGCTGAATGCAGAGATAAGAAGCTCGTTGATTGCGTTGATGGATTCGAGGAACTGTGTCGGAGTTATCTGTACGTCTCTGTTAGTGCGCTATTCAACAATCGTCGCCCTAAAACAAGACGTACTCGGCCTTCGAGTTCCAGAGGGTATATTGGGGCGAACTGTATTAGCTCTCCACCGGTGTAATCTCTCTCAACACGTAGTATTTCTCGAGGATGGTGAACACCGATTTGACCTATCGGATGTGTGCCATATGCGGCATCCGAAGGTGGCGGTCCAAAATAGTAGGATGATTTGGGTATTAGAGGACGGGTATGGCTGCGGAGAAATTGAACCAGATGAGAATGAAGCACGATGCGTAAATCCACATTGACGGGGTGATGGAAAAAACACGCACGGGTTACTTCGCAGAGTATTGAATTTTCGGGACTCCAGTGTTGAATAAATATCTGTGGTCCTATTACCGTTGGTTGTTGGTGGTTCGATAAGGTCCCAAGGTTGCGGTGAGGAGGGCGGTTTGAATTCCAAATGAAGGTCCGAACCACGCCGAGAGACAGACGGTGATGGTTTCCCTTCGGACTCGGGAAACAGCAGACGCCCATGTGAATCTACGACATCACCTTCCTCCACCACCACCATCGCGACATCCTGTGTCTGGTTTTCCTCTTTGTAATTCGTCCGTCCATACCGTAGTGGGTCCCAGTCCGCACCTTCTATCTCCTTTGCTTTCTCTTCGGATGAAATTTGTGGATGAGGCTGGCGTGTGCTCTCCCTGGAGTGATCTCTGGTCAGGGGGGGACTTGGAGGTAACTCATTCCGTGAGATTGCTGACACCCTCTTCTCCATCTTACTCTCCCAGTCCTTTTGCTTTGCCTCAGTTGTGGCATCCAATCCCTCTATCGCCGCCTCTTCCTGTACAACCGAGTCGTCGTCCTCCACATTCATATCCGCTTTTAAAGGGGTCTCATTCGGAAGGACAGCGCCAGAAGATTGAGGATTCGCTATGGGTTCAGTACTTGTGGGGTTTTGCACGGTAACAAGGTCGGACGGTATGACGGTGTGAGCCATTAATGGTGGAGAAAAGGCAGTAGAAGTGGAAACCTGGGCATCATGCGGCGGAGGCTCGGAGGGCGGCACAACATGGGTGGGGGTGGGTGCCGAGGTCATGACATTGAAGCAGTTAGGTTGCAAATGTTGGCAGAGCGTGCGTTGTTGCACAAGTCTCTTGTTTGGCTTGACAAACAACACTTAAAAGTTTTACTATTATACTACTGGCACTGGCACAGGGGCTGCTTCAAGTTGCTCCTTCGAAGTTCGAGCTCTTTACTTTACCGGAGGCTTAACGATTTCCAGCTCTTTCGCCTTGATATCGGTGGAATGGATATGTATACCAATACATACATCCCAACGGGGTATTCCTTTCATCCAAGTTGGCAATCTTTCGACTGCAGTTGACCCGGTTCTCAGCGACCGATGGTCAGTGGTTATTGCAAGTCTGCTTGCGATCGATGTACATTGGCGAAACTATTAACTCGGACTGTTTAAGCTTGTGACTTGTGACTTATTGCGGCCTCATCTCATACGCATCTGTGAGGCTCAATCAATGTTCCGACATCAGTTTCTCGGAAGACAACCATCCAACGTCGACGACATCAAACACGTAATTCCGGTCAACTTCTATTCTCACTGCATCAGGCACGCGACCGTCCGCACCGTTACCTTCCGCTTTCTAACCGTTGTTAGAATTCTTCAGCATGCATTAGTCGGAGTCCAGCATGAGAATCGTTCTGGCGAACACAACATTTCCAGAGATGGTCTGTATGC
>Ga0210383_10005228_pt1 | contig 11419 bp, 11 predicted proteins | sample IncBWC14OmetaG_FD_160072 | JGI IMG/M metagenome (GOLD analysis project Ga0210383, IMG submission 160072) | Forest soil microbial communities from Barre Woods Harvard Forest LTER site, Petersham, Massachusetts, United States - Inc-BW-C-14-O ...
CAACAACACAAATGTTATAATTTATATTGAATTTTATTATAAATTATTTTTATATAATTCTTCAAGCCAGTATTCTTTATCTCCTATATAATTTTTCAAAAATATAAATTCAAATCTAGCATATTGCATATATAAACAAGGTATACCATTTATATTACTACTATAGAATCCGTGTGTCGGATCATCTTTCATTTGTCCTTCGTATTCAAATAAACTATTTGCATATGCACATTTATTAACAAATTCTCTTCTAGTAACTTGTTTAGCATCAGCGATCATTTTATTTTTCACATCAACACCTTTCAAATTACATAATTCATCACATAATAAATAAAATCGATATGCTTTTTTATATTCATTTTCTTTAACATATATAGATTCGTTAATATTTTTATTATCTGGATTCCATGTACCTTTATTATGTACAGATTTTAATTGATTGGGTTCAAAAACAAAACCATTAAAAATATCATCAGAATCCGGTAGAATAGCACCATCATATCCGAGTCCTTTTAGTTGACCCAATCCATATTTTTCATACTCTACCCAACCTGCAGGATTTTCAATACAAACATATAATTCCATTATGTGTTCTCTACCTGCTGCACCAGAATTTCCTGCTGTTATATATTCTTTATTAGACGCAAACCAAATTATTGGCTGTACTGATTTTTTGATATTAAATTTACTAAATTTTTTAGATGTTCCGTGATATACTACCAAAGGATTACCTTTCGAATCTACTACTTTACTATCACCAAACCATTTATAAAAATTATCATTAAATTTAATAGACTCATCTATACTATCTTCTTTGTCAAATTCATCTACTTTTTGCTGTGATATTATTTTAATATCATCATCAGAAAAAGCAACATAAATTTTACCGTGTAGAAAAGCATTTTCCGCTATAATACCTGAAATCATACATTTATTATTAAGAAATTCTGAAGCTTGTTTTTTACCTCCTAAAACAAATTCCAACCATTCATACAGTGATTCTGTTGTCCAGTTACCATATTCTTCATTTTCTTGTTTGAAATTTATAGCATCTTTTTTATGATTTTTTATTAGAGCATTATAAACTCTATCAATTATTTGATCAGAAATAGGTTCGTCCCATACTAAATAATAATCACGAACACCGATTAATTTAACTTTATAGATATTTAAGCCAGCACTACCGTGTTTTTTTAATGTCAAATCTTTCGCATATTGTATAGCTGTCTTAGGACTATCCGTAAAATATAAACCCCAACCATACTTACTTTTTTCATCACCTGTTCCTATTTTCGATATATCAAATTTATCAAATTCATATGGCGATCCATGATAAAAAACACTAGGTATATTACTATCGGAATCAAAACTCTCATTAAATTGTTTAAATGATTTTAAATATTTCATTTAAATTATTCTGTTTTATTTAAATCTTCATATAGAAGATTCATAACTTTTATAATTGCTTTTTTAGTTGATATGGTTACATAATCATATACACTAAAAACAGAACTATCAGAAGGGCTTTTATCAAACCATTTTTCTTTAGTTAAAACTTCATCTATATCAGATGTGTATTTAGTAAAGAAATCAAAAATATCAGAATCGTTAACTAATCCTGTTAACGTTGTATCCTCAGGCTTTTCTATATATGTTTTGATATATTTTTTTGCTAAATCAATATCTTCTGAATTTATAGATTTACCTATTATATTTAACAACTCTTCTTTTATATCTTTATAATCGGGCGAAAGTTTATCAACTAAATCATCTTTTAAAGACTCTTTGACAACTTCATCTTTGTAAGATATTCCATGCTTTTTAAGTGCTGATCGGTACATTTTAGCAATATTGTTCAATGTACCAATCCCATCAAGTTCCATATTTGATTTATTAATTCTTTCTTTTTTAATTGCTGGTTTTCCATGTCCGGTATATTCTTCATATTCTATGTACAACCCACCGTTAGAATATTTAATGGGTTTATATTTCATAGGTGCCTCCCATGTACTAGATTTATCAATAACTTCAATAGCATCACCATCACTATTAATAGCTAATGAAATCATTTTATTAATTTCAGCTACTTTTTTCTGAATGATTTTTTCTGAAAATGCTTCATTAATTTGATTTATTTTTTTGTTTTCAAATGCTTTTACCATTTTTTCGTCAGGATTTTCAATAATTTCAAATTTACTCATAGGATTTAAATTCAAATAATGAGACCTAAAATCCACGACCATATAATAACTATTTGTTATGTATTTACTTTTAAAATCCTCTTTATGAAAAGATTTAACTTTTCCTACATTTTTTTCTTCATCAATTATAAAGTCACCAACTTTAGGAGTTTTACCTTTTATATCTTTAAATTCAGAAGAATTATCTGATATTGATTCATTTTTTGGATTGAAATCTGAGAATTTGTAGATCATTTTAAAAACTCTTGTAATTTTTTAGCAAGTTCTGCAGCTTGGTGTTTATCTATGAGGATCATATTAGTTTGTGTAGGATCTACTGTATCTTGTTGACTAAGTTTAAATATTATATTGTCCCATTTAATATTCAAAGCTGGTGAGGAATCTTCTGTTGTTTCTTTTATAACAGTTTGACCTGTAGATTCTTTTACTGTTTCTTCTTCAACAATTTTTATCTCTTCACCATCAGCTGCTTCTAAATATTTTATAGCATTAGCAATGTTATCAATTTCAGGTTCATCCTGCGCAACATCTGTACGATCGTATTCTGACATAACATTAGCATGATCGATAAGTTCTTGTTCAGTATATTCTTTATCATCATAAATATACTTTAATGATTCTTTTATAGCTTTATTTTTGGATTCGTTTACAAAATCCGCGAAAGATTTAATATGGTTCATGTTGAATAATTATGTTTAATCTATATATTAATCTTCAAAAATATAATATAGTGTTAGTATATATCATGATGTTGTATGAATTGCATATGTTTATATTACTTAATGCGATATCTTTTCATGATTTCTATTAAAATAGGCTCACGAACAATGTCATCATCAGAAAATTCAAATTGTACAACACCTTTAATATCCTTCAATCTGTTCCACGCATCATCTGCACCGTTAATTTCTCCTTTTGGAAGTGGTAAATCTGATTGGTCTGTATCAAAAATAAGCACTTGCTTACTAAATGGGGAAATACGGGAAATATAAGTTTTAACCTCAGATATTCTAGCATTTTGACATTCATCTAATATACAAAAAGCACCTGCCGAATTACCATCAGCATCTATTTTACCTTGTAGAGTTATACCTCTAAGATAGTTAAGAATTGTTTCTTTTATTATACCTTTCGATTTTAAAAATGTTAATGCTTGTTTACCTACTAATTTATCTAGGCAGTCATAAAAACTTGTGAAATATAAAGCTACCTTCTCGTCAACAGTTCCCGGTAATAAACCTATTGATTTAGCAGATTCTATAATCGGTTTACACATGCTTATATCGGTAATGTTATATTCTTTATTTGCTATACAATGTATAGCAGCCATAAGTGTGATCATAGTTTTACCTGTACCAGCACTTCCTTTAATTAAAATAATTCTTGATTCTTTATCGATTAAAAGATTATATAACTCTTTCTGTTTTTTATTTAAAAATTTAGTACGCACTTTTATTTGTGGTGGAGTATTCTCTTTACTTCTGTGTTCGTTAATAATATTTTTAGCATCAAAATTATCTTCATTGTAATTACTGCTTTTACCTCTTTTAGCGTGTTTTTTCATGCGGTGCTTTTGTTTTTTGTTTTTATAAAAGTTCTATTTTAGAATAGGTTTCCAATTCTTTATCTTCTGGATAGAAAAATTGTATATCTAGTTTTCTATTATTCCATTTTGGCGTAAAATGTTCATCATTAAAATGATTATGATATTGTTCAGTATATTGTATAGCAGTTTTACCTTTAATAGGTTCGAACACAACAGCAATATCTATATCACTAGATGCTGTGGCTGTACCTTTTGTTTCTGATCCTACAATATAAGCTTTGATAATATGTTTTTTGAATTGATGAATAATATTATAACGTAATAGTCTACGCAAATCCTTCAACTGAGGATATTTTTGGTTTGACTCTTTAATAAATTCGTTAAAACTTAGAATCATATTATTTATATATTAAAAATTAAAAATGTTATAAAGCTGAATACCCAGTATTAATATATACTTCCAATAAACCATAATTAAAGAATTATGAAGAGATCGAAGAAGTTGGAAGCTTTAATATATGATTTGATATTGAATTTGGATTCCGAAAAGACTGAATTTAATATCAACCTGAACGAATATGTCAAAAATGAAGAATATGACCTATTTGTTAAGGAAATAAAAACAATTCTTAAAAAAGCCAAGGTGCAAATTTTAAAAGATAAAATAACTGTAATAGAAAACGGCAGTGCATCATGGGAACTAAAGCTTAAAAAATGAGTTATATACAAGATCCAAATAATCCAGATCGCTGGATAAAACGTGAGGATGGTATTGATTTAAATACCTTTAATAATGATTTAAGTCTGGAATCCCAGAATACTATCAGGTATTTTAGTAAAGGCAAACTAGCTACTGTATATTTACCAATTAATAATACTAATAATATATATCCTATTTTATCAGCTACTACTGGTGGTGATTATGGTATCTTAAATAATACTTTCTCAGTAAGTTCACAGACACATTCAAATTTAATATCACCATCAAATATTGATGGTTATACTCATTCAAATTTTGAATATAATTATACTCTTAAAAATCTATTTACACCTACTCGTATAATAAATGATCCAACAGCATATCAAAATTTAACTACTGTTGATGTTTGTAGTTTAACAGCATTTAGCGATTTATCTATTGTCAAATCAATTGATAATATAAATTTAATAGAAGGACATACCGTACTTATTAGAAATCAAATTGCCACTATATCATTATCATCATCTGTTGCTCCTGATAATTATTTTAATAATAATTTTTATATACAGGGACAAGATCCTATTAATACTTTATATTATTATTATAATAAAGATAATGGAATTTATAATTTTACTAATAATCAATTAGTAAGAAGTAATTTAATGAGTTCTTATGATTACAATGTTGATTTAGCTATATCGGTTAAATTAGGAAGTCAGGCAGATCAAGAGTTTACTTTATCACGTAAGAAAGATGGTACATTCCCAACAACAGCTACAGGAAGTACTGACAATATAGAATTTTTATCATCTAATAGTCAAATTTTAAGAAATAAACTTGAATATTTCGATGTATTGGAAGCTAATTTTTATGATATAATTCACACAACAGCATCAATATCGGGATCATTTAGTCTACAGGAAAAGTCTATTATTGTTGGTGATTTTGGACTAATACTTAATGAACAAAATGGTAGACTAAACATCGTAAACAATAAATATAAATTCGATCTTAAAAGTGTTGCTTTAACGGATACATATTATTTTATGTGTGGTTCAAATGGAACATTACTTCGAATGAAGCGGACAGATTTTACAATTGAACATATTTCAATACCTAATGAATTTAACACACTGAATTCAATTGCTATATTTCAAAATAGAGGGTTTATCGTAGGAGATTTTAATACTATTTATTATAGTTTTAATGTTAATGGATTAAAATGGATTAAATTAACTATACCCCAGTTTAACGATATACAATTCCATAAAGTTGTATTTACTAACAATGATAATTCGACAGTTTATATATCTGGTTCAAATGGATTTTTTGTTAAAGTATTTTATGATTCAATAGCACAAGATTTCGTTGTAACTAAAATTGATGTTACAAAAATACCTAACAATGGTTATGATTTTAATTATATTATTAAAGATACTATTAATGATATGAAATTTGTCGAATATAATAATATTTTACCATGGAATTTAACATTTAGTTCAGCAACATCAAGTGTTATAAATCAAACTAAAGATTTATTATTTTTAGTCGGAGATAATAATTTAGTTTGTGCCTATAATTTAAACAATTTTACAAACAACACATCATATACACAAGATGAATTTGTTTTCTTTAGCTTTAGTCAATCTGTCGGTGATGTCAAATCAATAGATTTTTATAATGATAATTTAATATTAGGTGGTGATAATGTTCTTATATCTAACATAAATTCTTTTACAGCAATTGGTTTAACGTCTAATATTATATCTGGATCATATTCCACTTTATATACACAAGCAAATGATAAATCATACGTATTTAATAATAATTTATTATATGTTATTGGCTCATCAAGTCTTTTATTAAAAACTACATTTACGGCAAGTGGTACTAATCCATTGGTTAATATAGATTCTCAATATGGTGCATCGTTTTCACCAAGATTGCCATTTTTAGATTATGACATTGCAAGCAAGTTAGATTTTTATGATCAGAACACTGGAGAGTACAGACTACCTAATAGTGTAATAGTATCTACTTCATCTGGCACAGTTTCTGTAACATCATTAGTGGGAGAAGTATCTTGGATAGATTATGATAAAGATATTAATAAACAATATTCTTATTCAACAGCTAATCCGTTTGTTTTTATTGATAATACTAATGTACAGCAATATAATACAATATTTAATCTACTAACGGGCACTCAGAATAATACTGTTAGTATATTAGCAGGAACATATGCTTATAATACATTAACAGCTATCCAACCTTATATTTATGGTGGCATTTATGCTACACCCAGCTCAACACCAGCATTATTTTTATATAATGATTTAATGATTTTAATAGCTGATCATAATTTCTCTGTTACACAAGGAGATATTATATCAATGAGTAGTTCGTCGTTAACAGATAACTTTATGGTTAATAAAATTATCTCAAATGGTTCTAATAATAGTATTTATATGTATACTGAATTCGATGATGCCATTATAGATAATATAGTAACATCTGCACAAAGTATAATATTTACAAATTTAAATAAATATGCTTTGTCTACTGATTTAGTTAATAATTTTAATAAACATAATATATCACAAGCTTACGGAGCAACAGGAGGAGGTACAAATAGTCTTATCAGTATATATCCTGTGTATAATGATAAAACATCTTACTATAATTTACAAGTAGATGTTAATTTTATAACATCAACTGGTTCATTTAATTCAAATATGATATATGACACCAAATTTATTAAATTTGGTTACACACCACAGTATTCATTACTTAACTATTTAGGGAATATAAATCCACATACTTTTACCGCAAGTAAAACTTTCGACTCTTTACCAAGATACACAGGATTTATAACAAATACAAATACTGTTGATTTCAGCACTAATCTAATACAGTTTAATCCTAATTTTAAAGAATTTTGGGATACTTTTATGGTAAATACTTTTATTGATATAAATGTTTATGGGAATGCCGCTACTGTCAATAATACTGATTTTTTAATCATAAGTAAATATTATGATTCTATAAATAATTTATATGTATTGTTTTTAAATAAAAAAATAGATCAAGGATCTATTACTACTACTAGTACTATTGATATATTGTCAAGAAATTCTTTAGCACAAGTAAGTTTAGATTTACAAAAACTCAATAATATTCAAAGATCATCGTCATTAAAAATATTAGACTCTAGTAGAAGCATCACTAATCTTAAATCAGAATTAAATGCTCGTTTTGATACTGATTCGTATACAAAAGCACTATTGAATGATTCAGATATTAAATCTAATCTAACAGGTATTATTTATACAGATTATAAAAATGAATTAGCTCTTAATATCACATCTCTTCAAAATGAAGAAATTGTTAATATTATATCAACAACAGGTGTTGGTGGTTCTGCCAGCTTCGTAACAATTGGAGATATGGATTTGAATAATGGCGATCAGGTTATTATTAATTTGAATACTTTATACAATCCACAATACAATGGTGTTCAAGTTGTAAATTCTATCATATCATCTAATCAATTTGTAATTAATGTGCCCGTTGGGATAATAGGTGTTTCCGAATCTGGCATTTTGATGAAAAATATTTCTGATCCATATCTGGATTATATACCCGTTGATATAATTAAAGTAGGTAGTGATAAAATGACTAAACAAAGTATTTTAATTACAGAAGATAATTTACAAATAACAGGACAAGGAACATATTCTTTAATTAATATAGATTATAATGATTATGGTTTTAGAATGATTGATGGTTTAAATCTAGAAATTGTCAATAAACAATTTTCTTGGTTACTCGAATCTGATATACAGAATGCTCTTATAGGATATGATGGAACTAATTTAATATGGTATTCTGGTATAGCTTTATATGCTAGATTTATCGGACCAATGATATGGTATTCTGGACAAATTTTTGACGGATATGTAGATAATACTACTATGTATTCTGTACAAGTCACAGATTTAGGATTATCTGCTTCGGTTAACATGAAAATATCTGATGTTTCATTTACACAGATATATGGTGGAAATTTCACAAATACAAATTTCACAGGGGGAACGTTTTACGGTAATTTTACCTCCGGCAATTTTAATGGTGCTATCTTTGGTGGAGGAGAATTCACAAGTGCAACAGCTTCCTTTTCAATTTTTTCAGGAGGAACATTAGTAACTGCTATTTGCAACAATTGTATTTTTAATTCTGATATATCACAATTATCTGTTGTATCAGCACAAATAGTGGATTCTGATTTTCAAAACGGAATTATATACAGTTCAATTTTCTCACAATCACCAAATGGATTAGCATTACTTGGATCTAAAAGTTCTAATTCTCAACCAACACTATTTTATGGTGGTAAAATACTTAATTCAAATATTTTTGCTAATTTAATTACTGATACCAATGGTAATTATATTAATTCAATTGACCATCAAGTTACAAAAATATATTCAGGTGAGATAAATAATTGCATTTGCTATGGTGGTTCCTATTATAGCACTTCTATGAAAAATAGCACATTCAATTCTGGTATATTCTTTGATAATTCTGTAATAGGTATTGATACCACATCAAATACTATTACATTAATGGGCACCTATCGCTTTAATATTGGTGATACCATTACTTTTATAGATAATGACTTAGGAAATACATTCTCTTACTTAGGAACTAATACATCACCTGGTATTTATACTATAAACAATATTACTTTTGACATAAATGATAATACACAAATCGTATTAAATAAATCATTAAGCGGTGTGTCAGCAACTGTTCCAACAAACACAGGAATATCTTTCGTATCACTAGTAGATAATACTATTATAAATAATGCTTTAATATATAATATTGTGTTCAGAAGTGGTAAAATTATAAGTTCTATGTTTTTAAATGGTTCCTTTATGGGAGGAGACTTTAATCTATGATACTAAAATTTTTAGAATTTAGCCATAATGAGTCTTTTATACAATATGATTTTACAACAGATACTAAAAAAGTATTTAATTTATTAAAGGATAAACAATTTAAAGATATTTTTTATAGTAATCCAACATCAGAAAATGTTAAATTTTTAAATGAATTTTTTAAATCAAATAAAAATAAATTAATTAGATTATATCACGGAACATCACCAAAATTACCTATATTAAAAGATGGTTTATTACGTACTAGTTTTAAAACAAAGAAATCTTTACAGTCTCAACCAGGGTTTGTTTATCTAAGTATTTTTCCAACATCTGCAAAACAATTTGGAGATTTAGCATATGGTATCAATAATGCAGCAACTGTATATCAAATAGATGTTCCAATTGAATATCTAAAACCAGATAAAGATCAATTATATAATATTAGAGCTGCAGGTAATGTAAATGTTGGTGAAACACTTGGCGATTCTGCTATATATGGGCATGGTTTTCGTGTAGCAGGGGATATACCTCCTTATATGATTAAAATATATAAAGAAAATTAAAAAATAGGTGTTAATTCACAATTATAGAATGAATGTGAATAAATAGTATTTTGTTTAAAATCAAAACCATTATCACGAGTTTTGTATACTTCCAAAACAACGTTTCTTATTTCCTTAGATTTGAATTGCTTGGTATATATCTTATTAATTTCAGGTATCGATTTTGTTAATGTTTCCAAATTTACATCTTTTAAATTTTTAACAATATGCAGTATACTACCCAATTGATATTGTATTAATATATCTTCACCAACATATTTACCATCCTTATAAAAAATTTTAAGTCCTCTCTCAAAATTTGAATAATACCAACCATTTTTAGGCATAAAAATTTTAGCTTGTATTTCAATAATACGAGGAGATTTCTGTACTTCTTTATGTATTATATCATACCCATCAAAATGATACGTTTCTTCCTTAACAAAAAACGGATATTTTATTTCAGCTGTAATACGTTCTACCTTTAATCTGGTTGTCGGTATTGTTATTTTATAATTGCGCGTAAGTATCGTTATTGATTGGTCTTGTTCAACTTTAACATTTTTGATAACTTCATTCTTCAGTTTTATTAATTCACTATCATTAATTGAGTTTTCGTTAAGAAAATCTCCAAATTTAATTATATCGTTCTTCATATCTTTTATATATTAATTTTATTTTTCGTTTAAAATTTCATCAATGACATTTTTTCTGGTCACAATTTTTAGTTCAAACATGATCATAACACCATTAGATTTTTCTATTGTTGTTCGTGTATCTTGTCTTATATACTCAGTTATTTCAAATAATATCCAACGTTTTTGCCTACTCCATTGTAGCACAACAAAACAATTATTAATATTTATATCGGGATATGCCCTATATAAATCTTCCATAGAACGTATTAAATTTTCCAGAAAAAATCGCTCAACTTTACCATAATTCCTTTTTACGTGGCTTTTTATCGCTTTTGATAGATGATTAAGATACAGTATATTCATTTTAATATGTCATTTATTTTAACTGACCTAATTACATCTTTAATATTTATACTATCATATTTACTATTTGTATTATATTGTTCTCTAATTAAACGACCATATTTATTAACTACTGCTATAATTTTCACGTCTCTGCCAAAAATTTCAAATTCAATTTCTGATGCCGTTTGAACACCATAATCTATTAAACAATTTTTGAAATCTTCATATATATGTATACCATGTACTTTCCAAAAATAAGTTTGAATGTAGCTAAATAATTCATCAGAGGATACAATTTCATTCATACATAATACTATTTATTTTGTCTTTTCTTAAACCAATTAATACATCATTATATGTGTAATTTTTAATATAATTCATTACTTTTCCATATTGTTGTGTTTTATCTTTATCTATAATGGCTAATAATCGCCATATATCATCAACTGCTTCTGTTACAATTAACATATCATCAACAGATTTTAAATTTCTTAAAGACAC
>Ga0210383_10005234_pt1 | contig 11412 bp, 10 predicted proteins | sample IncBWC14OmetaG_FD_160072 | JGI IMG/M metagenome (GOLD analysis project Ga0210383, IMG submission 160072) | Forest soil microbial communities from Barre Woods Harvard Forest LTER site, Petersham, Massachusetts, United States - Inc-BW-C-14-O ...
ATGGAGCGGGCGATGGGAATCGAACCCACGTCTAGAGCTTGGGAAGCTCCTATTCTACCATTGAACTACGCCCGCATTAGGCTAACGCTACCAAACCCGCCTTCGTCTTGCAAGAATTCAATCGGCTGCCTTTCATGCTAGAGTGTCGCGTTGCGTTTGTTGCCGGCCGCACACCGCGGCCGCAAAGCGAAGGGGGAGGCTCGTTTGGCTTATCGGGATCTGCGCGAATTCATCGGGAAACTCGAAAAGGAGGGCGAATTACGGCGCATCACGGCTGAAATCGATCCGATCCTCGAGGTTACGGAAATCACCGATCGCGTCACGCGTGCCGGCGGCCCGGCCCTGCTTTTTGAAAAGCCGAAAGGCTCGCGCATCCCTCTGCTCATCAACATGCTCGGTAGCGAGCGCCGCATGAATCTCGCGCTTGAAGTTTCAAACATCGATGACGTGGCGGCGCGCATCCGCGGTTTTCTGGACATGCAATCGCCGCAAGGCCTTTTCGATAAACTCAAAATGTTGCCGAAGCTGGCTGAACTGGGATCGTTTTTCCCGAAGTCCGTGAAGACTGGACCGTGCAAGGAAATCATCCGCCGCGAGAATTTCTCGCTCCACGAATTTCCAATCCTGAAGTGCTGGCCTCAGGATGCCGGGCGATTCATCACCTGGCCGTTAGTATTTACCCGCAATCCGGAAACAGGGAAGCGCAACGTTGGCGTCTACCGCATGCAGGTGTACGACGAGCGGACCACCGGCATGCACTGGCAAACACAAAAGCACGGCGCCGAACATTTCCGTCGGGCGCGGGCCGCCAATCCCGACGGCCGCATCGACGTGGCCGTGGCCATCGGATCGGACCCCATGACCTGCCTATCCGGCATTCTGCCCATTCCGCCGGATCTCGACGAAATGATGTTCGCGGGCTTCCTGCGGCGCGATTCTGTTGAAATGGTCACTTGCGAAACCAGCGATCTGGAAGTGCCCGCGAATTCCGAAATCGTGCTGGAAGGCAACGTTGACTTAAAGGAAATGCGCACGGAAGGCCCCTTTGGCGACCACACGGGGTTCTATTCGCTGGAGGGCGAATTTCCCGTTTTTCACGTTACCTGTGTGACGCAGCGCCGCGATCCCATTTACCTCACCACCATCGTAGGTCCGCCGCCGCAGGAAGATTTTTTCATGGGACACGCCGTGGAGCGCATCTTTCTCCCGGTCATGAAAATGCAGCACCCCGAAATTGTTGACGTCGCCATGCCGGCAGAGGGTGTGTTTCACAATTTGATGATCGTCTCCATCCGCAAGTCCTACCCAGGCCACGCTCGCAAAATCATGCATGCCATCTGGTCCCTGGGGCAGGCCATGTTCACCAAGGTGATCGTAGTGTTGGACCATGATGTCAACGTTCAGGATTCGCGCGAGGTGGTCTGGAAATCGCTCTGCGCGATCGACCCCGAACGCGATGTGGAATTTGTTATGGGCCCCGCCGATACCCTCGACCACGCTTCGCGCCTGCAGGACTATGGCTCCAAAATGGGGATTGACGCCACGCGCAAATGGGAGAGCGAAGGATTCCGGCGCCCCTGGCCGGATGAAATTGTCATGGATTCTGCCACCAAACGCCGCATCGATTCGATCTGGCAGTCGCTAGGGTTGCATCGGTAACATTAAGTTGCAAAAAAGTGTCTGGAAAGCCCCTACTAGTAATAGTAGTCCTAGTATTTATCAAACCCCATGGCTTGGGCTTTCTGCCCTTTTTCTGTCCGACCGGTCAGCCGCCTAAGCGGTATTCTTCAGAACAACTTGCGAATCCGATTGCTTGACACTCAGGGGCTTGGATGCCAAATTCGCTGTACGCGGCGGCCGCTCCACCGGGCCGGAATTTCACGCCGTAAACGTGTTACTGGGCCGTATGGGGCCCAGGTAGAAATCGACCAAAGAACTGGGTTTAAGCCGGCGAATCGCAGCATGCTGGACGCAGCAGGGGTCCAAAGGAAGCGGATCAAAGTGGGGATTCCGCTGGATTTAAGTTCCTGGCAAGTGCGGGTGTGAAGACGGGCTTAGGTTCAGGACCTTGTGATCAGGTGGCTCGAGCGGATCGCAATGCACAGGGTCGCAGGGTACCGAAAGCGCCGGATTCCAGAGGGGTTTGGATATGTTTGGTAGCTCAAAACAAAAGGCTCTCGTCGGCTTGGATATCGGCTCCAGTTCCATCAAAGCCGTGGAGTTGAAAAGCACCAAACACGGTTACGAGCTGGTCAGTTTTGGGCTGGAACCTCTGGCCCAAGACACCGTTGTAGATGGCGCCATCATGGACGCTCCACTCGTTGCCGGAGCGATCAGCAATATTTTCGATTCTCATAAAGTAAAGACCAAAAACGTAGCTACGGCGGTTTCCGGACACTCGGTAATCGTCAAGCGGGTAACGCTCCCATCCATGACCGAGGAAGAGCTATACGATCGCATTCAATCCGAAGCCAGCCAGCACATTCCTTTCGATATTGCCGACGTGAATCTCGACCACCAGTTGCTGGAGTCCGTGGACTCCCAGATGGATGTCCTGCTGGTGGCGGTGAAAAAAGACAAAATTCTAAACCATACCAACGTGCTGGCCCAGGCGGGGAAGAACTCCACGGTGGTGGATATCGATGCATTCGCCCTGCAGAATTGCTTTGAAGAGAATTACGATCCCGATCCCGGCCAGACAATTGCATTGCTGAATGTCGGCGCCAGCGTGATGAATATCAACATTGTTCGCGGCGGCATTCCACTGTTCACCCGCGACGTTTCGGTGGGCGGCAATCAGTACACCGATGCCCTACAAAAGGAATTGGACCTGAGCTTTGAAGATGCCGAGAGACTGAAGCACGGGGAAACCATTGCCGGCGTTGCCGACGAGCACCGCGCCACCATCCTGCGGTCAGTGACCGACATTCTGGTTTTGGAAATTCAAAAAACATTCGACTTTTTCCGGGCCACCGCGACCGGCGAAAGCATTCAGAAAATCGTGGTGGCCGGTGGCAGCGCGCGGGTCCCCGGCCTGATGGATGTTTTGCGCGAAGAGTTTGCCATTCCGGTCGAGGAAATGTATCCGTTCCGCAAGATCGTGATCAATCCGGCGCGCCACAACGAAGACCAGATTCGTGAGCTGGCGCCGCGCTTGGCCATCGCCGTCGGCCTCGCGCTCAGGAGTTTCGACGAACAATGATCCGCATAAACCTGCTCGGGAGATCGCGGCCGAAAGCCCAGCGCGCCACCGTCCCGCTCGAGGCCACGCTGCAGTATGTGTTGCTGGCGATCGCTTTGGCCGTAAGCCTTGGCGCCCTGTACGCCCACTACCTTTTGCTGGACCGGGTGAATACCCAGGTGGCCGCCCACATCCAGAAACAAAATGGGGAAAAGGCGCGGCTCGAACAGCTGAAAGTGCAAGTGGATAATTTCGAGAAGCAGAGAGCTGTCTTGCAACAAAGAATCGGCGTCATCGAGGGTCTGCAGCGCAACCGCACCGGAGGCCAGGAACTTCTCGAAGCTATCGCCAGCACCGTGAGCAGGACCGATACCCTTTGGCTCACCACCGTGGAACGCAAAGGCGATGGCCTGACCATCAATGGCGCGGCGGGGTCTCTCAACGCGGTCGCCAATTACATTACACAACTGAAGCGATCGGGTTACTTCCAAACGGTGGAAATCAAGGAATCCCATCAGGATGATAGCAACAAAGCCGTGCAGATCTTTGTCTTCAGCCTGACCGCTCAGTTTGGTTTGCCGCAATCCACCGGCGCCACGCCGGCAAGCACGGGCACTGCCGCGCCGGCCACCGGCACGCCACCCGCGGCGCACAAGCCGGGGACTACCTAGGGGGAGCGATGGCGATTTCGTTCCGCGAATATCCGTGGTATCTGCAGGCGCTGATTTTCTTCGCGCTGGCCCTGGTCATTTTTGGGCTGGGCGAATACATCCCCATGTCTCCGGTAGCCGCCATGCGCAATACCCTGGACGACAATCATACCAAGGATTCAAATTTGAACCGGGAAGTGGCCGAACTCCAGGTTTACGAACGCCGCAATGCCGAATTCAAAGTGGAGATGGCCGCTCTGGAAAAGCAACTGGACACCCTGAAAACGATCGTCCCGGAAGAAAAAGAAGTGGACGAGTTCATGCGCTTATTGCAGGAGGCCGCCTCCGCCTCGGGCGTGCAGATTCGCAGCATCACGTCCCAGGCCGTCGTCCCCAAGGATTACCACTACGAGTTGCCATTCGAGATTAGCGTGGATGGACCGTATTTCAGCATCGAAGATTTCTTTGCGCGCCTCAGCAGGCTGTCCCGAATTATTAATGTGGGCGACCTTCAATTCACCGGCCTGGCCGATCCAACCAAGGCGAAATATCCCGTACGCCCCGGCACCACGGTCCAGGGCAAATGCACGGTGACAACGTTCTTTAGCAAGCCGGCGGATGAAACTCCGGCAGGAAAGAAGCAGCCGGGGGGCAAGACTCCGCCCCCCCGGAAATAAGTGGAATCGAGCCGACTGACTATGCGACTCGCAAAATCATCGCGAACCCTGTTGCCGCTGGCCCTATCGGCGGTTCTTGCCACGGCTGCCTGGGCGCAGGATCACCCCAACGTCCAGCCGGGCATGGTCCGTGACCAGTTGACGAAGCCCGCCCCCGCGGCGCCCCAGCCGGCCAGCGCACCGCAAGCTCCCGCGGCGCCGGCGGCAAAACAGCCCAAGCCCGCGGCGGCCAAGGCGCCTGCAAAAGTCCCCGCGAAAGCGGCGGCCAAGGCCCCAGCAAAGGCTCCGGGCAAGGCTCCGGAAAAGAGCGCGGCAAAAGCTCCCGCGGCAGCGCCGGATGCCACGAAAACGGCATCCGCCAATTCTCCCAAGCCACCCGGCGAGAAGCCCGAACCGGAAAAGCCCGTGGTGCGGCGCGATCCGTTTGACACGCTCTTGACCAAGGCGCGTTCGGACAATGCGCCCCCGGAAAATCTTCCTCCGGGCAAAGCCGGCTTGATTGTCGAAACCCTGCGCATCAACGGCATTGTACACAGCGCCAACGGGATGATCGCCATTGTTTCCAATTCGCAGCAGCGCGTTTATTTCCTCCGGGAAGGCGACAAGCTGTACGACGGCTCGGTCGATAAAATTGAGCTCGAAGGCATTTCATTTAAAGAGATCGGCAAGGACGCCTTCGGAAAACCGCTGGAACGCGTCGTGATGAAGCGACTTTATCCAAGTCCAGGAGAACAGAAATGAAGATCAATTGGCCGGCTTTCGGGTTCAACTGCCTGTTGCTGGCAGGCGCCGCGGCGGCCGTTTCGCCAGCGATCGCGCAAGTCGCTTCACAAACCCCCGCCAGCACAACCGACCCGGGGGGTTCGATCTCTGCTGTCGAAATCGTCCAGCCGGAATTGCAAACGGTCGTGCGCATCCACGGTACCGGCGAACTGCATTATCAGGTTTCGCGGCTCGATTCTCCGCCCAGGCTCGTTCTGGATTTCGCCAATACCAGCCTGGATGCAGGGAAATACAAGGTCGCCAGCCAGTACGCGCCAGTCCTGGGCGTGCGCTTGGGGCAACCGAATCCCGGGCAGTCGCGAATCGTAATCGACCTTGCAAAACAGGTTCCCTACACCGCGCAATCCAACGGTTCCGAAGTGACGATTTTCTTTACCGCGCCAGCGGCTCAGGCCATTCCGACCGCGCTCCGTCCGGCCAAAATCCCCGCCCAGAAAAAACTGACGGCGGTCAGCGTGCCGAATATGCCTCTCCCGGCCTGGTTGACGGGAGCAAATATGGGTTTCGCCCGCCCTGCGAATGCGCCGCTCCCGCCCGAACCGCAAAATCCTCCGGCGGCAGACGCTCAGACGCCCGCTTCCAGCCCCGTGCCGGAAAAGAAATATACGGGAGATCCCATTTCGGTGAATCTAAAAGATGTGGATTTGAAGGACTTTTTCCGCCTAATCCACGAAATTAGCGGCCTCAACGTGGTTCTGGACCCGGCGGTTCGTGGAAACGTCACCCTGGTTCTCGATGAAGTTCCATGGGATCAGGGACTGGACATCGTTCTGCGGAATAATGGGCTCACCAAGGAAATTGACGGAAATGTTCTGAGAATCGCGACCCAGGACACTTTAAAGAAGGAAGCCGACCAGCGCCGCGAACTCCTTAAAGCGCAATCGGACGCAGTGGAACCGGTAACCGTGACGCGCGTACTGAGCTATGCGCAAGCCACCACGTTGGTGACCACTCTCAAAAAGTTCCTGACGTCTCGAGGCGACCTTATCGCGGACGCCCGCTCGAATACGCTGATCATTCGAGATATCCCGTCCTCCATCCCCAAAATCGACAATTTGATCCGCCAGATTGACCGTAAATCGCAACAGGTGGAAATCGATGCCCGGGTCGTTCAGACCTCGCGATCCTTTGCGCGCGAGCTCGGCACACAACTCGCTTATTCCTTCAATGCGGGGAACAATACTTTCGGAGGACTCAACGCCCTCGGCGCCAGCCCGATTACGCGTCCATTTATTCCGGGTGTGTCCAATTCCCCAGCTCTCATCTCGGGAACTGCGCCTCTGCCACCCTCTACTGGCACTGCTTCCGCTGTAAACGTCTCGCAGCCCCTGGCCACCAACCTGGGCGCCACAGCCGCAACGAGTGGACTGACCTATCTCTTCACGAGCAGAAACTTCGCTCTGGACTTCATGCTGAGCGCCATGGAAAGCCGCGGCGTGGGCAAAATTCTGTCTGAACCAAAAGGCATCACCCAAAACAACGACAAATTGACGGTCAAGCAAGGTCAACAGGTTCCCATTCAGACCAACATTAACAATACGATTTCCGTTCAGTATGTGGACGCCGTGCTCAAACTCGATGTCACTCCGCAAATTACCGCCGAGGGCACTGTGTTTCTGGATATCACCGTGGAAAACACGCAGATCGATAAGGCCATCAGCGTCCAGGGCACCCCGGGATTGGACACCCAATCGACCCAGACCAAGGTCCTGTGTAACGACGGTAGCACCGTGGTGATAGGCGGCGTGGTGGTCACCAACCAAAATACCACCATCGATCAGGTGCCGCTGCTGGGCTCCTTCCCGATCATCGGCAATCTGTTCAAACACACCTCCATCAGCGTATCCACCCAGGAGTTGATGTTCTTTGTTACTCCTCGAATTTTGCCGGGCTGAGTCCTGCAAGGTACAATATCGCCTGACCAGGGAGGAGACCTCGGTTTCCTCCCATTTTTATGCCGATTAACGCCAACACACGGTTAAAGCGCGTTCGTCAGTCCTTGGAACTCGCGCGCGCCACCACCCTGCTGGAAACGCAACTCCCGAACATTTTTTACCTTTGCGGATTCTCGGGAGATTCGGCGGCCCTGCTGGTGGATGCTGCTTCGTCTACTTTATTCACGGACGGCAGATTCACGATCCAAGCCAGGGAAGAGACCCGCGGAATCCGGGTGCAGATCCACAAAGGACCCCTGCTGGAAGCGGTTGGCAGGCATCTCCAGGGCAGGAAGCGGCAACGAGTTGCGGTCTCACCCGCGCGGCTCACCTTGGGAGGTTGGAAGTCGCTCCGAAAAGCCGCGGGAAACGGTTTAAAGTGGGTCGCCATCGATGGTCTGGTCGAAAACCTGAGGGCCGTGAAGGATGTCGAGGAGATCGAACGAATCCGGGATGCGGCGCGCCTTGGATCGGAAGTCATGCGGGAAGCGATTGGTTTGATCCGTCCCGGTGTGACCGAACTTGATATCGCAGCGGAGATTGGCTATCGCATGCGCCGAAAAGGCGCCTCTGGGGAATCCTTCGAAGCGATTGTGGCCGCCGGACCCCGCTCGGCATTGCCTCACGCGCGTCCCACGGCACGCCAAATCGGGAAAAACGAGTTGGTCGTCCTGGACCTGGGTGCTATACTGCGCCGCTATTGCAGCGATTTGACGCGCACGGTGCACGTCGGCAAAGCCTCCAGTAGGGTCCGCGGCTGGTACCACGCGGTGCTGGAGGCGCAGGGAGCGGCACGGGAGGCGCTGAAATCGGGGGTGACCTGCGGGGCCATCGATGCCGCGGCCAGGAACGTATTGAAGCAAAAGGGATTGGGCCGTTATTTCGTGCATAGCACCGGTCATGGAATTGGCCTGGAAATCCACGAGGATCCCCGAGTGGCCCGGGATCAAAAAACGGTCTTGGAGCAAGGCAACGTAGTGACCTTGGAGCCCGGTGTGTATGTGGAAGGCGTGGGGGGAATTCGCATCGAGGACGATGCCCTGGTGACCGCTCGTGGATGTGAAATTCTGACCACAACCTCACGGGAATTCCTCGAACTCTGAGCAAAATTATGAAGGGATCCAAAAAACAACCGCCCGGCTCTGAGATTTCAGTGCCGGGTGTCGATCTCGGCCAACTGGAGCGCCTGCTTTCCTTCATGTCCGAACATGGGCTGGAGGAATTTGAGTACGCGCATGGGGAACTGAGAATACGGCTGAAGAAGGCTGTTACTCCCATCGCAGCGGCCCCGGTTCTGGCGCTTCCTGTGGCGCAAGCAGTCGCCCCGCAGCAAGTTGTGGCTCAGCCCCCGTCCGGCGCACCCCCGACGGCTGCGCAGGCCGTGTCCGCCCCGCCGCAACCGGCAGCGGCCGCCGCGCCTGCGGCGGACGAGCACATCATCAAGTCGCCCATTGTCGGCACTTTTTATGCGGGCCCGAGTCCCGAGGCAGGCCCCTTCGTCAAAGTGGGCGACCACGTCGAAGCCGGGCAGACCGTTTGCATTATCGAAGCCATGAAATTGATGAACGAAATTGAAGCGGATATCGGCGGAGAAATCGCGCGAGTTTTAGTGGAAAATGCCCAGCCAGTGGAATACGGCGAACCGCTGTTTGCGTTGCGGCCCACCGGAAAAAAGAAATAAGCGACCGGCCGATTCCACCGGCCTGCGGCGTTCGGGCTCCACGTGCCGTCGCCAAAGCGCAGGCTTTGGCGTGTCGACGACTGGGAGCCTGCCAATAACATGTTCCGAAAAATCCTCATAGCCAATCGCGGTGAAATCGCCCTGCGTGTCATCGATGCGTGCAAGGAATTGGGCATCGCCACGGTCGCGGTTTATTCCGAGGCGGACCGCAACGCCCTGCACGTGCGCTTTGCCGATGAAGCCGTGTGCATCGGCCCGCCGCGCTCGAGCGAAAGTTATTTGAATATCCCGCAAGTGATCAGCGCCGCCGAAATCACCAACGTCGACGCGATTCACCCCGGCTACGGATTTCTATCCGAGAACGCCAATTTCGCCGAGGTGTGCGAAGCTTCGCACATTACCTTCATCGGCCCCTCGCCGGATTTATTGCGCATGATGGGGGAGAAAGACCAGGCTCGGCGTGAAATGTCCGCCGCGGGGGTGCCCGTCGTGCCCGGTTCGACGGGGATTGTTGCGGATGAGGCTGCCGGCCTGGCGGAAGCCGCGCGCATCAAGTACCCGGTGATTCTAAAAGCATCCGCCGGTGGCGGCGGACGCGGGATGCGCGTGGTGCGGAGTGAGGAAGAACTTCCGGCGGCCTTTGCCACGGCCCGCAACGAAGCGCAACAGGCCTTTGGCATACCCGATTTATATTTGGAAAAATTTATCGAACGTCCGCGCCACATCGAATTTCAAGTGCTTGGCGACAAGCACGGCCGCGTGATGCATCTTGGCGAACGGGAATGCAGCATCCAGAGGCGCCACCAGAAGCTCATCGAAGAATCTCCTTCGCCGGCGGTGGACGCGAAGTTGCGCGCCGAACTTGGCGCACGCGTGGTCGCGGCGCTCGAACAAGTGGGCTACACCAGCGCGGGTACGGTCGAATTCCTGATGGATGAAGACGGCTCCATCTACTTCATTGAAATGAACGCGCGCATTCAAGTGGAGCATCCCGTCACGGAAATGGTCACGGGCGTGGACTTGATCAAGTCCCAGATTCGCCTGGCCACGGGAGAAAAGCTGCACGATGTGGTCGGCAAACTCACAGTGCACGGCCACGCGATCGAATGCCGCATCAACGCCGAGGACCCTGAAACATTCGTTCCCTCCGCTGGACACATCACGGTTTTTCGCACGCCCGGAGGCCCCGGAATACGAGTCGATACAGCGGCGCATGCCGACGCCGTTATCCCTCCCTACTACGATTCTCTGGTGGCCAAACTCATCGCATTTGGCGGCACCCGCGCCGAATCCATTGCCCGAATGCGCCGAGCCCTGGAGATGTTCGTCGTCGAAGGCATCAAGACTTCCATCCCCCTGCAGCGCAAAATCATGATGGAGCCGGACTTTATCGCCGGAAAGCTGGACACCCACTTTCTTGACCGATTCGCCACATCGCGCGCGGGTTAAAGCCATATGAACCTTGTGTTCCCTCGCCTCTATGCCATAATCGACCCCACTTTGCTCACCAGTTCGGAGCTAGATTTGGCCGAAGCGCTGGCAGCATCCGGGGTCGAGCTGATTCAGTACCGCAATAAGACGGCCACTTCTCGCCAATTTTTTGAAATTTCGCGCCAGCTATCGAAGGCACTTGCTCCGCGCGGCGTCCGCCTGATTGTGAATGACAGGCCCGACATCGCCATGCTTGCCGGCGCGGGTGGCGTCCATGTGGGGCAGGATGACCTGAGCGTCGAAGTCGCGCGCGCCGTTTGTGGCCCGGATCGTTGGCTGGGCTTTTCCACACACACGCTCGAACAGGTGGCCGCCGCGGATGCCACTTCCGCCGATTACATTGCTTTCGGCCCCATTTTTCAGACGGCGACCAAGAAAAATCCGGACCCGGTCGTGGGGACGGAACTCTTGCAAAAGGCGCGGCGGCTGACGAAGAAACCTCTTGTTGCCATCGGCGGCATCACGCTGCAACGCGCGGAGGAAGTTTATCGCGCGGGAGCCGATTCGCTGGCTGTGATTCGCGATCTGATCTGCACCCCGAACCCCGTTGTTCGGGCCCGTGAATATCTCGACGTAGCCGCATCGACGCCCGCCCGCGAAGCCTGAAAAAAGGCGCGGGCTCGGCTGTTGCGTCGCACGCTTTAAGGGAAGCGTGGGGCCTCGGAAAGACGGAGCAACCAGTGCCTGAAGCGAACACCCATGTAGCGACTGTGCCTCCCGCAGTGACGGATTCGTCAGGATTCGTTCGCGGATTGGGCCTGTTCGACTCGACCACCATCGTTGTCGGTTCGATGATCGGTTCGGGCATTTTCATCGTTTCCGCCGATATTGGGCGCAACGCTGGATCTACTGGTGGATTACTTACGGCATGGGTAATCACTGGCCTCATGACGGTTACCGCCGCGCTTTCCTACGGAGAGCTTGCGGCCATGATGCCGAAGGCTGGCGGGCAATACGTCTATCTTCGCGAAGCCTACTCTCCGCTCTGGGGATTCTTGTACGGGTGGACTCTCTT
>Ga0210383_10005235_pt1 | contig 11410 bp, 9 predicted proteins | sample IncBWC14OmetaG_FD_160072 | JGI IMG/M metagenome (GOLD analysis project Ga0210383, IMG submission 160072) | Forest soil microbial communities from Barre Woods Harvard Forest LTER site, Petersham, Massachusetts, United States - Inc-BW-C-14-O ...
CCAGGCGCAGCGAAGTGATGTCCAGTTCGCGCTTGATCCTTTCGTATTTCGTGAGCGAATCGGAGTTCTTGACTTCAAACTTCAACATCGGCAGACCTTTTTCGCCAAACGCTTCTTCGGCAGCCTCTCGTTGTTCCTCGGCTTCCAGTTTCTTTCCCAATTTATCCAGCGTGTAGATCAGGAAAGCCATGTCTTCGGCGTTTTCCGGTTCTCGTTCCACTGCCTCCCTGAAATGCGTCTCTGCCGCGGCCAGATCCTTCTGTTGCAGCGCGAACAGGCCGAGATTAAAAGGGTAATCGTCTTCATCCGGGTCGATGTCGCGCGCACGGCCGAGCGCCGTCAGCGCTGGAGGCAGATCGCCCTGACGCGCCCGCGCAATGGCCAGATTATTCAGAATCTCTGGCAGGTCCGCACCGGTGACCAGATTGCGGTGAAGATCTTCCTCCAGCGTATTGAAGACTTCTTCGGCTTTGTCTGGCTGGCCAAGGCGAAGACGGCAAACCCCCGTGGCAAACGCGGCTTCCACGGCACGAGCATGCGTCGCGGGAACTTTCGCGTACCAGGGCAAGGCAGCGTTGCAATCGTTTTTCTGGAAATACACTTCCGCGATTGCATAAGCGGGCTCAGGCCAATCCGGTTCGAGCCGCGCAGCTTCTTTCAAGTCTCTCAGCTTCGTCTCATCTTCATTCGCCAGCAGTCCTCGAATGTATTGTTCGAACGCCCCAAGGCTAAGCGATTGTTGCAGCCGGGAGAATTCGGAAAAGCTCAGTGGATAGCCATGGTTGCAGGTTCCCAAAAGCCGCCACGTCAGTTTCGTCTGCAACTCCATCAGAGAGGTCAGCGCATCGCTCTGTTCGATCATGGGCAGCAGTGCAACCGGATTGATGCGAAGAAGCCGCGCGTTGATCTTGATCGTTTTTCCGTCGGACGTGTAGTTCCCGAAAACGATATAGTCGACATCCATCTCTTGCCCGATGTGCAGCATCGTCGACCGGCTTAGCTTCCCGGAAGAAGGCAGACCATAGCGGTCCATCTCGCTCAAACGTCCGGCGTGTGAGTAAACCTGCTGTCCCGCCGCGGAAAGCTGTTGGATAGCTAACTCTTCCAAACCTTCGCCAATCCAATCGAGTCGCGCACTGGAGCCTACGTTTTCAAAGGGAAATACCAGGAAGATGCCTTCTTGAGGAAGTGAGGAACGCTTGGCAGAAACCGTGTTACCGGATTGTCCAGCGAAAAGCTCTGTCGCCCCTCCTAAAAGACAAATACCTACAAGGAACGAACGGAAATTGCGCATGCGGAGGGGGCGCGCTCTCATTCTGAGCCCATTGTAGCAGAGCCACACGCGGCAATTCGGAACAAAACCCGCAAGGGCACGCAGGCGCACACACCAATCACGCTGGGCCGCTTGCGCCTCGGCCTTCCCTTTGGTTTCTGCCTTCACTCTCGCGAGTCTACTGCTGGATGACGTCCGGTGCCTTGCCTTCCAGAACATCCTGCACCGCGGGATCTTTGATCACCAGGGCGAACGAAGGATCCGATTTCACTTTATCGATCGCTTGATAGCCTTCGTCGCGGGCCTTCTTCAGGTAGATAACGCAGCGCTCCACGTTTCCGGATTCCGCGAACGATTTGGCCAGCAGAAAATAAAATTGGGCTCGTTCGCTGGCGATGGAACGGTCCTGCACCACTGTCCCGGACCGCGACCGAGCGGAATCAAACGTATCCGGATCAAGCTGCAACGCCTTGCGAAACGCGGCAATGGAGTCGTCGTAGTTCTTCTCGCCAAAGTATGCGTATCCCATGTTCAGATAAAATGCCGCAAAATCCTGGCGCAGCAAGATTGCCTTCTTGTAAGAGCGGATCGCCTTGGCATATTTCTTGCGCTCGTAATAGATGGTGCCGACATTGTTCTGGGCGTCCGCGTAGTGAGAATCGAGCTTGGTGGACTTTTGGTAGCACTTCAGCGCCAGGTTCAACTCCGCCTGGTTGTGGAGACTGATTCCAAGTTCATTCCAGTAAACGGCATTCTTCGGCTGTTCCACCGTCAACTTGTGAAACAGGTCCTGTGCCTCGCGGAATTGTTTTCGGATCAAGTACAACCGGGCAAGATCTTCTTCGGACAATTTCGGCTTCTGGTCGGTCGCCACGGCAGCAGCTGTCTGAACTTGAGCTTGCGGATTGTCTATATTGGTCTGAGCACAGGCGGGCAGCAACAGTGTAGCCAAGAGGAAAGAACCAACCGGAATCGCCAAGTAGCTTCGAGTCATGGCGAGTCTCCTTTATCCCGATCAGGCTTGTCGGGATCCTTCTTCTTCTTGCCCCCAAAGATACCAAAAATCTTCTGTAAAGGCCCCTTTTTCTTTTCGGTGGTCGTGGCCGGTTGGACACCGTTGGGATCGTTGCCGTTTTGCGCTGGCTCGCCCGGAGCACCATTGGCTCCTACGGATTGCGGCGGCTTAGGCGACCCGCCTCCAAAAATGTGGGAAAGAAAGGACCCTACCCCGCCGCCCGGGCCGTGCCCGCCGTGAAGTTCGCACAACTGCGTCGGCTGCGAGCCCGCGATGTAAACCTCTTCGCGCGTCACCGGGCAAATTGGCGTGGCAATTTCCAACGTGTCCGAATCGATCAGGATGGAATCCACGCCATCGGGTTTCTCGAACGGCTTCACATCCCGATAACCCGGCAACGATGTGGCCTTGATCATGAAATCTGCCCAAATCGGTGCCGCGGTCGTACCGCCTTGCAATCCCAGGTCATGGTTGTCGTCGAAGCCGATCCAGATCACGCAAACCAGGTTATTGGTGAATCCAGCAAACCAACCGTCTCGCGACGTACCCGTCTTTCCCGCCGCCGGCAACGTGAATCCCTTCGCCCGGACTTGCGCACCCGTGCCTTTGTTGATCACGTCCACCAAAATGCTGTCCACCAGATAGGCCACGCGCGGATCGAGGACCTGTTTGTTCGAAGGAGTATTTTTCTCCAGCACATTGCCGTTCGCGCCGGCCACGCTCTGGACATACATGGGCTCGGCTCGTGTGCCCATTGTCGCGAACGCTGTATACCCTCCGGCTACATCCACAGCCGTGAGTTCATAAGCTCCGAGTGCCACGGCCGGAGTCGGCTTGATATTGGGCGTCAGTCCCATCTGCCGGGCGATCTGCACAACGCGTCCATATCCGACCATCTCCGCCACTTTCACCGTCGCCACGTTGAGGGAATTCGTTAGCGCCTGGCGAACTGTAACTTTTCCCATGAACCGCTCGCCGTAATTGTTGGGCGTGTACTCTTGACCGTCAAACTCAAACACCGTTGGCTCGTCGTCAACGGTCGTGGCCGGCGTAACAATCGGTTGCGCGCCGTCCACGGCGTTGTTAAACGCGGCGGCATAGACGAACGGCTTAAACACCGAACCCGGCTGGCGATGGGCAAGCGCGTGGTTTAACTGGCTCTGCCCGTAATCACGCCCGCCGATCATTGCCTTGATCTCGCCGGTGCGCGGATCCAACGCGACCAGCGCCACTTGTGCTTGCGGCGGGAGCGGCTCGACCTCCGTTGCCTTCTTGCCCTTCGCCTTGCGCGCCCGCTCGTACTTCTTGGCCAGCAATGCATCCACGTTCTTCATCCCGCTCTCAATCGCCACTGCGGCTGCCCGTTGCAACTGCGGATCGAGCGTGGTGTACACCCGGTAGTTCGTGCTCAGCAGTTCTTGTTCCGAGTATTTCTCCAGCAAGTGATCCTTCACCATGTCGACGAAGTACGGAGCTTCGTTGCCGGTGACCGACGCTCTCGCCAACTTCAGCGGCGTCCTCTTTGCGTCCTGCACATCCGCTTCTGTGACGTATCGGTTCTCCACCATCTGCGCCAGCACGCGATCTCGGGCTTGCACCGCACGCTCCGGATGGCGGTCCGCCACCGAATAATAATTCGGCGCGCGGATAAGTCCAGCGAGGAACGCGCACTCGGGAAGGGTCAGCTGCCGCAAGTCCTTGCCGAAATAGGCAACGCTGGCCTCTGCAAATCCGCGTATTCCGAAGCTGCCGCGATTGCCCAGATACACTTCATTCGCGTACATTTCGAAAATCTGCTTCTTGGTGAAGCGCTGCTCCAGTTCAAACGAAAGCATGGCTTCGGCCGTTTTCCGCTTCCAGGTGCGGTCCGTCGAAAGAAAATAAGTGCGCGCCACTTGCATGGTGATGGTGCTGGCGCCCTGCAACCCATGCTGGCCGTGGCGAATATCCGCCCAAGCCGCGCCAAAGATGCGGATGAAGTCAAAGCCCGGATGTTCGAAGAATCGCTTGTCTTCAGCGGATAAAATGGCTTGAACCAATACTGGCGGAAGATCGTCGTAGCGCACAGCCCGGCGTTTCTCTCGCGCGCTGTCGAATAGATTGGTGATCAGTTCCGGCTCAATCTCCGCGGTGCCCATTTCCGGCCCACCAGAGAGTGGCCGGATCGCTTTGATGGTTCGCCCGTTGAACTGGACCGCAAGATCGTTTGTTCCCCCAAAATAGGAAAGCTTCGATGGCCGGATATCGACGACGTTGCCATTGACGATATATTCTCCCAGCGAATTATCGTCGGGTTCCGGCCGGTAACCCGAGCGCTGGAGATAGGACACCAGATCCTCTGTTCCCCAGGCTTGGCCGGTTGCTATGTGCTCCGGAGCGGAGAAAATCTGTGTGGTGTTCTGCAGAATGTGGCCGGACAAGCGGGCGTCGATCATCCGGGAGTACTTGACGTAATAGACCGTGAAGAGGGTCGTGCAGATCAGGAAGCAGAGAGCTACGAAACCGAGCAGGCTCAGTCCAAAGGCGGAGGTCCAGAAACCCTTTTGAAGACGAAATCGCAAAGAAGTCCCCCAGAGCTGGCCAGCTACTATTGTCTCGCACTATCGAGGCGGAACAAAATCGGGCTCGGCAAAGAAAGGTCGAGCAAGGCGTGCAGTAGCCGGAGTGTGGCCAACCGGCCTACTTCATGATGTCCCGGCCCTCGGATGAAGTATCGAAATTCAGGTCGGTCTTGTAGACCAGAAAATCCACGGGAACGGAGTAGGTAACGCTGATTTCGATTCCGTGATTGGTGTTGGTCACCTTGACGTCATCGCGTGTCGCGGGAATGTCCAAATCCTGGATCGTACGGAAAATATTGTCTTTAATCTGATCTTCGGTGTAACGATTCACGATTGCGAATCGGGCTTGTTCCGTCATTTTGTCTTTTAGTTGATAATTGGCCACATAGGCGGGTATGGTCTTGAACGCCACAAAGACCGCAACGATCAGAAAGGCCAGATAAAGCAATGCCTTCAGCCTGCCTTCGCCTCGCTCTGCTTGACGAGAAGATTGCCAGTTCCGGTTCACCAAAGGATACCTCGTAGGCCAGGACCGCCGTCCGCCCGATCGGCCAGAAATTTTGTCCCAATGAAATTACGCTAGCACTCCGCCGGTCCTGCTGTCGAGCGTGGGCGCAGTCAGGTGTTCGTAGTGCGCAATGGGTGCGGTAATCAGTAAGCGCGGGCGAAGATGGCGCGTTCTTTTGCGGGTTTGTTGCAATAAACGCAGGTGCCTGAGCCCGCGCCACCGCCATTTCCCAAAACTGCGGCTTGGTCCAAGGGAATGCAGCGCATGGTCGCGCGAGTCTCTTCCTTGACCCTCTCTTCGCACTCCCCGCTGCCACACCAATGCGCGTACGCAAACCCGGTCTCGACGGCCTGCTTGAATTCGTCGTAAGTTTTGGCTTCGTGGGTATTAGCGCGCCGGAACGCCAGAGCTTTGTCGTAAAGAGACTGGTGGATGTCGATAAGCAATTTCTCGATGGTACCAGCCAAATCCGCCAGCGGCGCGCTGACTTTTCCTTCTCTGCCGGGCTTGTCACGCCGGGCCAACATGGCCGCCTGTTTGGCTACATCCTTGGGGCCAAGTTCCACGCGCACGGGCACGCCACGCATCTCCCAATCGTTGAACTTCCAACCGGGGCTGAACCCTTCGCGCTCGTCCAAGGTCACACGTAAATTGGCCTTGACCAGTTGCGCCTTCAATTCCTTAGCGGTCGTCAGGACGCTCGCTTTCTCCTCATCTGTCTTGAATATGGGCACGATCACCACCTGTACGGGCGCCAGCCGCGGTGGCATCACCAACCCCTGATCGTCGCCGTGCACCATGATGATCGCGCCGATGAATCGCGTCGACAGTCCCCAGGAAGTCGTCCAGCAGAACTGTTGCACGCCGGTGTGATCCAGATATTTCACGTCGAAGGCTTGCGCGAAATTCTGGCCGAGGAAATGCGACGTGCCCGATTGCAGCGCTTTGCCGTCACCCATCATTGCTTCGATCGAATAGGTGACATCGGCGCCAGCAAATTTCTCGGCGTCCGATTTCGCCCCGGGGATTACGGGAATGGCTGCTTCGTTCACCGCAAAATCCGTGTAAACGTCCAACATCTGTCGCGTTTCTTCGACGGCCTCCTCGCGCGTTGCGTGCGCCGTGTGGCCCTCCTGCCAGTAGAATTCCAGGGTGCGCAAGAATAGCTTCGTGCGCAGTTCCCATCGCACCACGCTGTTCCACTGGTTCATCAGCACCGGCAAATCGCGATACGACTGGATCCACTTGGACCACATATGCCCAATGATGGTTTCCGATGTGGGCCGCACGATGAGGGGTTCCGCCAGCTCTTCCCCGCCGCCGATTGTCACTACCGCGAGTTCCGGCGAAAAGCCTTCGACGTGATGCTTCTCTTTTTCAATGAAACTTTTCGGAATGAACAGGGGAAACGCCACGTTCTGGTGGCCCGTGGCTTTGAAGCGGCGGTCTAGCGCAGCTTGAATGTTTTCCCACAGCGCCCAGCCATAGGGGCGCACGATCATGCAGCCGCGTACGGGCGCGTAATCCGCCAGTTGCGCTTTCAAAACCAGTTGGTTGTACCACTCCGAAAAATCTTCCGCCCTTGTCGGCAGCTTCTCGTCAGCCATGCGTCTCCCTGTCGATCTCTCCAACAACAGCCAAGCATTCGAGCGTAACGGACAGCCTCTCTCACTGTCAACGCAACCACTGACACGATGATCAACGGGATTCGACTTATCTCGATGGGCTTAGGCTGTGGCTGTTCAGGATCGCTCGTCCTATTTCGACATTATTCTCCGCGGTCGTCTCGACGCGCGAATGCGCACCGATCCCTGCCGTGAAGAGACACGCTGCAGGTTCCGTCTATCCAATCCTTCACGCACCAATGTTTTTATCACAGCCTGACGGCTAATATTCAAACCAGCCGCCTCCTTGTCTAACTCTTCCAACATTTCCGCGGTAAAGTCGACATTAACCCGCTGGATTGGATTCATCATCCTTCCACCCGTAAAAAAACCGTCATGTCTTTCCCCCGATCCGCCAAGCGAGCAATCTGTTCGGCGCTGATCGGTTTTCTTTTCTTGAGCGTTTTCTTCATATTGAATTATTCCTTCTCTCGTTGCTTGCCTCCCAGAATCCTTGCGCAGCTTCCGATCCTTCCTGGGATCAAAATGAAAACGCAAGCCGGTATAACCGTTATACCACATTCTGCGCCATCTCCTGCTAGCCCAAATCCAGCCGAATGGCAACTGTCATGAATTATACTTTTATATAAACTTAATCTATTTAAATTTACGGGCAAGACGTTACGGCGATGTTGAAGAATCTAGCTAAATCGAGCTTCCCAAAAACCATTCCCAGTCGGAATCTTTCGCGTTTGTGCGGATTACCAGTTCCGGCTCGCGCATGGCCACCCGGCTGTACGGAGCAACCGAATGCGTCAACCATACGTTTCCACCGATGATGCTGTGGTGACCAATCCGTGTGTCCCCGCCGATAATTGTCGCTCCAGCGTAGACCGTCACATGGTCCTCAATATCCGGATGCCGCTTGTTCGCCAGTCCCCGAACCAGTTCACCGACTGTATTGCGGCGTCCCGTGGGATTGAAAGCGCCTAGTGTGACACCGTGATAGAGCGTGACATGCTTCCCGATGGTGGCCGTCTCTCCAATCACGACGCCCGTCCCGTGGTCGATGAAAAATGAATCATCAATCGTAGCCCCGGGATGAATATCAATCCCGGTCCGGCTATGCGCCAGTTCCGTCAGGATTCGCGGCAGGTACGGCACCTTCAACTTGTATAATTCATGCGCGAACCGCTGTACGGTGATCGCTTCCACGCCAGGGTAACTCAGCAAAATTTCTTCCAGGCCACTGGCTGCGGGATCATTTTTCAGCGCTGCTTGCAGATCCGTTGCCAGCCAGTGTGCCAGGTGCGGCAACCTGTTCCAGATTGCCTTCACTACGCCTTCCGCGGATTGCTGCACATTTTCGGGCGCTTTCTTCCCCTGGCAAGTGCAGTCAAAATGCATCGCGCGCACAATCTGTTCGCGTAACCGGGATTCCAGGTCTCCCACGAAATGCGCCAACAGCGGCTCCAACGTTTGACCGGGCGCGTAATACAAAGGGAATAGCGCTTCTAGGTAGCGGCAGCAAAATTCGTTTACTCCGTCTTTTCCAGCCAGACGGTATTGGTCATTGGTATCACCGGAAAGCCGTGCCTCCAGTGCGCAACGAAATTCTTTCGCCAGCGAGCCTAATTCATTCTTCGGCGTTGTCATGAGGATTCACATTCTTTGGATGCGCGATCGCGGGACAGGGGCGCAGCACACGTTGCCCGTCCCGCATCGCATTTTGTCTCGTCTGCCGGTGGTCTTAGCCGATCCCTTCGAACAGGATCGTGGAGAGATACCGTTCGCCGCCATCCGGCAACACGGTCACGATGGTCTTGCCAGCAAACTCCGGCAGCTTAGCCAGCCGGACCGCCGTAACGGTCGCCGCGCCACAGGAGATGCCGCTGAGGATGCCCTCCTCGCGCGCCAGTCGCCGCGCCATTTCCACGGACTCCTCGTTTGTCACCTGTTCCACGCGGTCAACCAAGCTAAGGTCCAGGTTCTTTGGCACGAAGCCCGCACCAATTCCCTGAATCTTGTGCGGTCCCGGCACCGGGGGCTGTCCCGCGAGCGTTTGCGTGATGACCGGGCTCACATTCGGTTCCACGGCCACCGAAATGATCTTCTTGCCCTTCGTGTTCTTGATGTAGCGCGAAACGCCGGTAATCGTTCCACCAGTGCCCACACCACTCACGAGCACGTCAACGCCTCCGTCCGTATCGTTCCAGATTTCCGGACCGGTCGTTTTCTCGTGAATCTCCGGGTTGGCGGGATTGTCAAACTGCTGCGGCAGAAAATAATGGCTCTTGTCCGATTCGTAGATTTCCGTCGCTTTCTTGATCGCGCCTTTCATGCCTTCCGGTCCTGGCGTCAGCACCAGCTTTGCTCCAAACGCCGCCAGCACTCTGCGCCTTTCCAGAGACATCGTTTCCGGCATGGTCAAGGTGATCGCATATCCGCGCGCCGCCGCCACAAATGCCAGCGCAATTCCGGTGTTTCCGCTGGTGGGCTCGACAATTTCAATCCCTTGCTTCAGCACCCCACGTTTCTCCGCGTCCCAGATCATCGCAGCCCCGATACGACACTTTACCGAGTACGCAGGATTTCTCCCCTCGATCTTCGCGAGTACCGTGGCCTTCGCGCCTTCGGTTACGCGGTTCAGTTTGATCAGAGGGGTTCTTCCAATGCTTAACGAATTGTCTGCGTAGATGTTCGCCATAACTTATCCTCAGTGAAGTAGATTTGCTGTATCGGGACAGCACTTCAAGTATAGGACTCCTTTGCCAAAAACACGCCAGTCGACGCCAACGAAGCCCGTTCCCAAGCATTTATTTTCCTTATGCGCCGGATAGGCCAGCCGATACGCCGGATTGCGGTTGGTTGCACACTCCGTTAAAATCGCGAATCATGACGGAGTTGAGGGGTTAACGGTCCAGTCAGGAGCAGCGATGACTACAGAAGCAAACGAACGCATGAAGCGGCCTCTGGAAACGGTTGATCCTCAGATCGACAGTTTGCTGGCCGAAGAAGCACGCCGGCAAGCCACCGGCCTGGAATTAATCCCATCGGAAAACCTTGTCTCCGAGGCCGTGCTGGAAGCCATGGGATCAATCTTCACCAACAAATACGCCGAGGGCTATCCCGGCAAACGCTACTACGGGGGCTGTGAATTCGCCGACAAGGTCGAACAGCTGGCCATCGACCGCGCCAAGGAGCTATTCGGCGCCGATCACGCCAACGTCCAGGCGCACTCCGGGACATCCGCAAACGTCGCCGTCTACATGTCCATGCTGCAGCCTGGCGATACGGTCCTGGGGATGGCGCTGGCACACGGAGGCCACTTGACGCATGGCCACCCGCTAAATTTTTCCGGCCGCATGTACAAATTCATCGAATACCACGTCCGTCGCGACACCGAACAGATCGACTACAGCGAAATCGAGGAATTGGCTCACCAGCACAAGCCCAAGATGATCGTCGCTGGCGCCAGCGCGTACTCCCGCATCATCGATTTTGAACGTATTGGCAAGATCGGCAAATCCGTTGACGCGCTTTTCTTCGTGGATATGGCCCATATCGCGGGCCTGGTCGCAGCCGGCGTGCATCCGAGCCCGGTGCCACATGCCGATGTTGTTTCCACGACCACGCACAAAACTCTTCGCGGACCTCGCGGCGGCTTGGTTCTTTGTCGCGCGGCATTCGCCAAGGAACTCGACAAGCTTACATTCCCCGGCACGCAAGGCGGCCCTCTCGTACACACCATCGCGGCGAAAGCGGTCTGCCTGAAAGAAGCCCAGGAGCCTTCCTTCAAGGATTACCAGAAACAAGTGGCGGCCAACGCCAAGGCCATGGCTGCTGCCGTTGCTGGCCGGGGGTTTCGCATCGTCACCGGCGGCACGGACAACCACTTGTTCCTCATTGAAGTGCACTCTCGCGGCATCACCGGCAACGACGCGGAAAAGGCTCTCGATCGCGCCGGCATCACCGTCAACAAGAATTCCATCCCATTCGATCCACAGCCTCCCATGAAAGCAGGCGGCGTTCGTCTCGGGAGCCCTTCAGTGACGACGCGAGGAATGAAGGAACCGGAAATGCAACTGATCGGCGCCTGGGTGGCGGAAGTGCTGTTGCATGTCGGTGATTCGGCGGTCGAGCAAAATGTGCGCCAGCAAGTGGCCGATTTGGCCGCGCGTTTCCCGATCTACGAATCGCGCCTGCGATCGGCCGTGGCTCACGCGCGCGTCTAATCAAGCGGTTTTCTTCGACTAAGCGTGGGCGCGTCGCAAAGGTCCCGGGTGCGTTCTGCTCGAAACAGCCTTCAAAAATGAGTTTTCCTTATTCAACCTGCCCATTTCCCGAAACTTTTACTCTGAACATGAAAAAATTCCCTAGAACGCAGAGTCCTTGACCGAAGACTGGCCCTCTGGTCAGTAGATTCTTCGCCGTAGAACCCGTAGCTTA
>Ga0210383_10005237_pt1 | contig 11406 bp, 10 predicted proteins | sample IncBWC14OmetaG_FD_160072 | JGI IMG/M metagenome (GOLD analysis project Ga0210383, IMG submission 160072) | Forest soil microbial communities from Barre Woods Harvard Forest LTER site, Petersham, Massachusetts, United States - Inc-BW-C-14-O ...
TCCGTTGCAGTCGCCAAGCGCCCAGATGCCCGGAACGTTGGTACGCAGCTGATTGTCCACAACGATGTATCCGCGGTCATCACGCGCTACTCCAGACTTTTCCAAACCAAGATCATCGGTATTCGGAGTGCGCCCCATCGCCAGCAATAAGTGCGAACCGCTCACCTCTGGCATACCTTCGGTGCAATCCAGGCGCACGCCGACTTCTCCATCCCCAAGTGTCGTCAACTCAATGCACTTCGCATTGAGCCGTATGTGAACGCCCTCGCGTCCGAGGATTGCTTGCACTTCAGCGGATACGTCCTCGTCTTCATGAGCAATCAGCCGCGATGACTTTTCTACAATCGTTATCTCGCTGCCAAAGCGCCGGAAAATCTGACCAAATTCCAGACCTATGTAGCCGCCGCCGACAATAACGAGATGTCGTGGCAGGACGTCGAGGTCCAACAACGTGGAATTGGTTAGATACGGAGTGTTCGCTACTCCGGGCATGGGCGGTATGGCTGCGCGCCCTCCCACGTTGATGAAAATCTGCGGTGCACTCAGTAATTCCTCGCCAACTGCAACTTCTTTAGGCGACTCAAATCGCGCGTGCCCGCGGTAGAGCGTGCAGTTTGGCGTGCTCTTGAGCCACGACTCCAAGCCGATTCGGGATTTCCCGCTGATTTCATCCTTGCGTGCTTTCACTCGCTTCATATCGACGCCTACTGATCCATCCACTTGGACACCGAAGTCCGCCGCGCGGCGTACCATGTGCGCGTTGTAAGCGGAAGCAACCAGCGTCTTTGTCGGGATGCAACCTGTATTGACGCACGTTCCGCCGACGAGGTGCCGTTCGATTAAGGCCACGCGTTGCCCGGCAGCAGCCATCCGGACAGCCAGGAATGGTCCGGACTGCCCACTTCCGATCACGATCGCATCAAAGTCTTTTTTCATAATCGACTCACCATTTTCGCTGCTTCACAAATCGACGACGACATCGCTAGTCGGCTGTGCGCAGCAAACCAGAACGTTGCCATCCGCCGGTTTGTCGAGTGGCTCCGGTCCGTAGGCTACTGCGCCTGAAACCAAACCGCTCTCACACGTGTGACACACACCGGTGCGGCATGCCCAACGGACCGGCACGTCACACGCCTCCGCGAGCTCCAAAATACTTTGATATGCCGACGTGCCCCAATGTGCAGTGATGCCGCTTCGATCGAACGATACCAGCGGCCCAGTCTGAGTGTCGTCCTTCGGCAAGTGGGGGATGCGCTTAGCTGCGCTGGCGACACCGGGCATCCGTGATTCGCTCCCATTGAAGATTTCGAAATGCAGTCCCTCGGGCGTGACCCCGTAGTTTGCCAGAGATTCCTTCATGTCTGCCATGAACCGAGTCGGCCCACACAGATAGACGTCCACATCTCGCGGTACGTCGAGTTCATTGAAAATCGATGGCGGGAAGCGACCTGCGGCGGTGAAATCTTCTCCTATTTTGTCGTCTGACCCCGGGCGACTGTAACTGACATAACTGCGAGCGTGCAAAAGTCCGAGCATCAGGCGGCGGACTTCCGCGGCAAACGAATGATGCTTCCCATCGCGCGCCGCATGCAGCCAGAAGACTTGTCGCCTCGAGCGGGCCTTCGCAAGCTCGTGCAGCATCGCCAAGACGGGTGTCGCACCGATTCCGGCACTGAGCAGTATGATCGGCTGGTCTCCCGGCTGCAGAACAAAACTTCCTCGCGGTGCGCTGACTTCCAATGCGTCCCCCACATGAATGTGCTCGCGCAGGTAGCTACCGGCCACTCCGTTCGGTTCGATTTTGACACTGATTCGATAGAGTTCTGTCGAAGTCGGGCCCGACAGTGAGTAGCTGCGAAAAAGTGTCGGACCGCCGGCGACGGACTTCAGACGCAAAACCACGTACTGCCCCGGCAGAGCCATGGGAAGTTGGCCGTCAGCGCACTGCATGGTCAGTGAGATCACATCTGCGGACTCCTGATCGATCGCCGTAACCGCGAGCTTGCGAAATCCTGGTGCAACCGCGTTCGCAGTTGCCGCCGGTGCCAGCCCGGCATTCCCACTTCCCACGCCTGTCTTTTGGCTCTCCAGCAACGCCTCAAACGACGAGCGCCATCCGTGCGAAAGCGCTTCGATCCGCAAGGCGCGCTCCAGACGATCGCGTGAATGATTGGGCAAATAGAGGAGCGCGTTGATCTCAGTGACGGTCATGCGCTCTCCCGCCTCTCCCACTTTCACGATTTCGTCGCCCTCACCCACCTCGCCTTCACGTAGAACGCAGAAGTAGAAGCCCGGCCGGCCGCTCGATGTCAGCAATGCGGCCATCCTGGGTTCGTCCATCCGAATGCCGACGCGATAGCATGTGACGCGAGGTTGGGTCACCTCGAAAAGTGCGGTGCCGATCTGAAATCGATCGCCGATGCATACGGCATCATCAGCCAATCCGTCTATCGTAAAGTTCTCGCCAAACTGTCCGTAAACGAAGCCTGTCCTTTTCAACTGCTCCTGCCAATAGCAATAGGATTCAATCTGATAAACGAAGAGGGCTCGATGCTCACCTCCGTGCCCGGCCAGGTCGCCTTGACCGTCTCCCTCGAGATTCAAGCGGCCGACGCGACAGCGACCATGCACAGGTTGCTTCCAGACTCCGGTGTGCACCGTGTACCCCTTCCACGCGATGTCGCGCGGCAGCCCAACGTTCACTGATAGCAACCGAGCCATGTCTTAGAAATTCCTCCTGCATTTGCCAATTGAAAGTGTCGCTTATTTAGCCGTGGCATCCTTGCGGTCCGCTCTCCGAGGGATGAACCCGGGAAGGCCGGTCTCGACGACTTTGTTGAATCGATATCGCGTCGTGATGCCTTTGATCGCCTCCATCGCACTTTCAGGGAGGGGCGACACGTCAAGGCTTCCGCGGATATGATCTGCGTTTGTTGAGGTTGTAAGGATGGCGGTGCCTCGTTGGAGTGCCCAGGCGATACAAACCTGAGCGGCTGTCTTGCCTACTGCGGTGGCGACTTTTTTGATGACATCATCTTCGAGCAGTTTCGGCTCGAAGGAGTGGCCCAGCACCGCGAACGCTTGGAACACGATCCCAGCTTCTCTGCAAGCCTCAAGCAGCTCCCACTGCGGAAAATAGGGATGCGCCTCGACGTGCACAACCGCAGGCCGGATTCTCGCAGATCGATTGATTTCTGTGACATGTACAATGTCAACATCCGACAAGCCGATTGCGCGACACTTGCCTTCGTCGACGAGGCGCTCCATAGCTCCCCAGGTCTCGGGCAATGTGACACCATCGTCGTAAATGGTTTTGCCATTTTCATCCCTCGGATCCTGATCGTCGCCCGGTCGAAAGGCAAAAGGTGTGTGCATCAGGTAGAGATCAACGTATTCGAGCCGAAGCCTTTTGAGGCTAGCCTCGAAGGCAGGTTTGACACGCTCTGGTCTGTGATTGTTATTCCAGAGCTTTGTGGCAATGGAGAGATCCTCGCGTTGGACCTTTCCTTCTTGTAGCACGCCTTGTATTGCTTCTCCCACGGCCTCTTCATTCAGGTATCGCTCCGAGCAATCGAATTGGCGAAAGCCGCCTTCCAAGGCAGTTCTAGTCGCGCGCTGGGTCTCGCCAGGATCGGGGATCAAGGTTCCAAACCCAAGAGCGGGAATGGTTCTCCCGTTGTTCATCGGGATTTTCCTATAACGAAGCTCGTTCTGGTCACTCATCCGCCCTCCTGACATCCCATCAAACCGATGTGATGAACGCATTACATCAGAAGGGCCGAGTCAGGACAATCAGACAATGGTATTAGGTAATGCGAGACCGGACGCAGAAAAACCTCCTGGTAACCGTCTCTTCCAAAGGTTTAGTAGCACGCTACCTATCACGCCTTTCTCTTTTGCAGCCTGCTTAGCGCGCTTGCTCTCTTAAAGTTCCGTTCAACATGCTTCTTCAGAAACCTCCGCGCGTGCATTGTCCGCGCCTTAACAGCGCTTACCGTCAAGCCAAGGCGCTGAGCGGTCTCGGCGCTGGTCAGGCCTTGCAGCTCCCTGTGGTGCACAACGACTCTCAGGTTCTCTCGAAGCTCCGCAATTGCTTGCCGCAGCGTTGCGCGGCGCTCGCTTTCGCAGAGGAGTTCTTCTGGTGTAGGTCCGCCGTCGGCAATCTCCGGAGCACCGTCACCTCGTTCAGCATCCACACCGCTTTCATAAAGTGGTTCTCGCGTGCGGCGCTGGCGCAACAGCATTAAAGCTTCATTGATAACTATCCGGGTGAGCCAGGTTGAGAAAGTGGAGTCTTGGCGGAATCGGTGCAGGTTCACGAGTGCCCGCTGAAACGCGCGCTGCGCTGCATCTTCCGCATCCTGCTGATTGCGAAGGATGCGGAGGGCCGTGCAATAGGCTTTGCGTTGATAACGGTTGTACAGTTCTCCGAATGCGTCGCCGTGTCCGGACTTGGCCTTCACGACCAGCGAATGCTCATCCCCTATGCCCTGAATATCCGCGGCTAAAGGCAGGCTTCTGGGGGCGTTTACCGTCGGCTGAAGCTTGAATACGAACATAATTCCTCCTTACCTTCGTTCGTTCCTCGCGCTACCAGCGGCCGACGTGCGCGCCGCCGTCTACGTGAAGAACTTCGCCTGTGACTTGACGTGCGTCAGACAGATACAAAACGGCATCTACGATATCGCTGATCTCGGCGATGCTTCCCATCGGTTGCAGCGCTTGCAGTACTTCTTGGGAGTCCTCCTTGTGCATTGGCGTATTTACGACGCCTGGTGCAACGGCATTAAAGCGGATGCCTTGCTTCGCAAATTCAATGGCCAAATGGCGCGTGACGGTGTTCAAGCCGCCTTTCGTGATCATGGAGACCGAGGCGTTTGATCCAGCGATCGGGTTGTCTGCGAGCGCGGCGGAGATCGATATCACGCACCCCGATCGTTGCTTCAGCATCTGCTTCACTACGAGTTGCGTCATATGGAGGAATCCCGAAAGGTTGATGGAAACCAGCGTGTTGAAGTCGTCCGTAGTGAATTCCGTGAAAGGCTTGGTGATAAAGATGCCGGCGTTGTTCACCAGGACATCGACGGTTCCAAAATGAGTGACCGCTGCTTCCACGCTTTTCGCCGCGGTCTCGTGATCGCGAATATCTCCGTCGACAACAACCAGATCTGGTGTGGCGCGCAATGATTCGCTGGCGCGAAGCGACGTTGCGACGACGCCATAGCCGTTCTTCAGAAAGCCATCAACCAGTCCCGCGCCAATTCCTTGCTGCGCTCCCGTAACAATTGCTGTCTTGTTCTTTGCCATATCGCCTCGTTTCGACCCGCGCCTTGAACAAGTGCGATTAGGCCATTGGAACCGAAAGGAAACAATTGAACGAAGGTATCGGCAATACCTTCGTATCGGCCCGCAGAGCGAGCACGACAAAACGTATCCTTTTCTTCTTCGCGGTTATCCAATGGACAACGAAACGGTATTACCAATACCATCGTCTGATTGTTTCTCGTCTGCGTCTTTGTTCTTATCGCCTCGTCGTTTGAAAAAGAAAGGTACAGGGAAGGGGAACTCACGATGCAACCAGGGGCTCCAAACGCTGCCGCAACTGCTCGACACTTGCGTGCCACGCGAGAACTACCAAGCGCCGAAGAGCGCCTTAAGGAGTTAGGTATTCAACTTCCGTCACCGCCGACACCTTTCGGCTCGTATGCCGAAGCCGTTCGCAGTGGGAATCTGTTGTTCGTTAGCGGGATGCTTCCCACTGAAGGCCACACTGCCAAATTCGTCGGCCGCGTCGGTAGCGAATTCGATGTGGAAACAGGCCGTCGAGCCGCCCGTCTTGCGACGCTCAACGGCCTCGCTGTGGCACGCGAGTACCTCGGTTCGCTCGACAAGATCACCCGAATCGTCCGTCTCGGCGTGTCTTTGGCCACAACCGAAGACTGCCGTGAGCACCCAAAAGTCGCCGACGGTGCTTCGGACTTGCTACAAGACATTTTTGGTAAGGACAAAAGCCCGAGCCGTCTCATCAACGGCGTCGCTAGCCTGCCACTCGGCACGCCGGTCGCGCTCGAGCTGATTTTCGAAGTGGCTTAATCAAGCGACATTTTAGAGCAGCAGAAAAAGGAGATCCCAAATCGTTGGACTCGGTCAGGCTTTTGAGAAGGCTAGACCGAGCTTACCAGCCATTTTCACCAGGTCGGGAAGCGAATCGGCCTTCATTTTCTGCATGACTTTGCCTCGATGAGCCTTGACCGTGATCTCGCTGATGCCGAGCTCCCCCCCAACCTGTTTGTTCAAGAGGCCGGAGACGACCAAGGCCATGACCTCTCGCTCGCGACGGGAGAGGGACGAGTAACGATCTCGAAGTTCCTTGATCTTCGCTTGCTCGCCAAGAGCAACTCGGCTACGTTCGAGCGCCTGCTGGATGGCGCTAAGCAGCACGTCGTCTTTGAACGGCTTCGTAAGGAATTCGACAGCGCCTGCCTTCATGGCTTCCACTGTTTTTGGCACATCGCCGTACCCAGTGATGAAAATGATAGGTACGTCGGGGTGATCGGCCGCAACACGCTTCTGCAGATCGAGGCCATTCAGGCCTGGCATGGAAATATCCAGTACCAGGCAGCTCGGAACAGGCGTCTGCGACCGGACGAGAAAATCCTGTGCCGACGAGAAAGTCTCTGGCTGCCAACCCTCGGATCGGATCAGCAGCTCCAGAGACTCTCGTACTGAAATATCATCGTCTACAACAAATACAATTGACGTGGCATGCGACATGGATAGTGCCCCTATTCATGACCTGGCGCCTCCGTTAAATTCCTTGCAAATCCCCAAGCTGTAGGATTCCGGCCGTTGTTCAACCCAATCCGAGCGCCGTATTAAGCGCTCCAAGAAGAGCTGTGTCACTGAATGGTTTGAGCAGGAATCCTACGGCCCCCCGTTCTAAGGCTCGCTTACGAACACTCTCGTCTTTCTGGGCGGTCATAAAGACGATCGGTATCTTGTTTCCGCGAAGCTTTAGTTCCTGCTGGAGATCAAATCCTGTCATACCCGGCATGGCGATGTCTAGCACCAGACATTTCGTTAGGCCAAGGCTATCGGAGACGAGGAACTCCTGCGCGGACGGGAATACTCGAGCCTCAAAGCCGAACTCCCCCAGCAAGTCCGGTAGCGACTCGCGGACAGATTCATCATCATCGACAATTGCAACAAGTGGGCGGCGAATCGTACTGCTTCCGTCAGGCGACTTCATGACACAAGAATGCGGCTGCCCAGATACCGCGTCTATTAGACTTAAGTATTGGTACTGCAAGGAATAGAAAAAATGAACGTTGCGCCTGGGCCCTCGTTCCGGATTGCCCAAAGGCGGCCTTGATGCCGCTCCACAATGGAGCGGCTGACGGAAAGCCCGATTCCCATGCCGTCACTCTTTGTCGTATAGAAGGCTTGGAATAGTTTCTTCTCAACTTCGGAGTCTATGCCCACTCCCGAATCTTTGACGCTCAAGCGCACGCCACTGTTTTCGTCGCATTCTGTCTTGATCAGCAAATCTCTCGAACGATCATCAACGATACTCATGGCATCCGATCCATTCCGTATTAGATTCAAGATCACTTGCTGGATCTGAATCCGATCTCCTAAGACAGACGGTAAATCAACGGCAAGTTCCGACTGCAGAATGACCCGGTTTCTCTGCAGCTCACTGACGGATAGCGCGGCCACTTCTTTGACTGCCTCATTGAAGTCGAACATTTCGAATGTGGCGTTCTTTTTGCTGAATAGTGCGCGCAGCCGTGCGACCACTTCAGACGCACGATTGCCGTCGCGAATGGTCCTCCTCGCGGTTTCGCGCGCTCCTTCCAGATTCGGAGGATCGGCATCCAGCATCCGAAGGCACGTACTTGCATTGGTGACAATGCCGGACAGCGGCTGATTAACCTCATGCGCAATCGATGCCGTCAAGGTGCTTAGTGTTGTAACCCTCGCCATAAGGGCAAGCTCAGACCGCGTCTCGTTGAGAGCTTCTTCGGCTAGCCGGCGCTCCGTAACATCTTCGGAAAGTGCCATTAGAAACCCCGGCGATCGCTCTGTACCCGGCACGACAGAAACGCTGTTGCGCACCCATACCGTGCTGCCATTTTTTCGCCGGTACTGCTTCTCGATCCGAAATTGCCGCCGCTTTCCTTCTAAAAGCTCGTTAATGAGCATCCAGTTGAGGTTGCGGTCCTCTTCAACGGTGATGTCGATAAAACTGAGTTGTTTGAGTTCTTCCTCTGTGTATCCCAGCATCTTTTGGAACAGGGGGTTCGCCGCGATAAAGCGGCCGTTCAGGTCGGTCAAAGCAACGCCGATTGCTGAGTTCTCAAACACCGAGCGCCACCGCTCTTCGCTACGCGCGAGTTTCGCGTGGGTCTCAAGCAACGCGTCTTCGTTTCGTTTGCGCTCGGTAATGTCGCGCAGATAACCCGTAAAAGACGGCGGTCCATCCTGCGGGATGCGCGTGATCGCAATTTCGATGGGGATTTCCCTTCCGTCGGCACAGAGCGCAGTCATTTCGATGCGCCGGCCAAGCACTCGCGATTTGCCGGTGGCGAGGTAGCGGGCGAATCCCGATCGATGCTGTTCACGGCGCCACGGAGGAATGATCACGTCCGCCAGATGCTTGCCGATGACGTCCTGTTTGCTGTAACCGAAGGTACGCTCCGCGGCCGGGTTGAATTCAGTTATGCTGCCCTCGTGATCCATGGCCACGATGCAGTCAAGAGACGAGTCCAGAATCGCTGCCTTATGCGCTTCACTGTGTTTAAGTTCCGTTTCTTCCTGACCGAGTCTCTTTTCCACTGACTTGCGTTCAGCAATTTCCTTCCTGAGCTCTTCGTTGGTGGCGCCAAGCTCTGCAGTTCGCTGCACGACATGCTGATCGAGTCTGCTCGCGACCCGCCTTTGTGCGCTCAGGAGGTTTGATGCCTGTAGCCCAACGGCAGCCTGATTCGCTGCCACGCTCAATACAAGTTTCTCCGTTTGCTGCGGGAAGTCGGCTCGACTTGAGCCGGCAATCACTATTCCTGTTTCTCCCTGCACTCCCAGTTGCAGGGGAACGACCGACATTTCGCGTCCTTCGAGAGTGACCCGCACGGGGTGCGGGAAATCTTGTGCGTCAATTCGCAGCCATGGTCGCACCATCTCGCCAATCGCTTGCGCTCCCGGTTTCGGTTTCCATTCTGTAGCCGTCCGTACCAGTTCCAGGTCCGTGCCCTCCAGATCCCTCACCCGCGCGTAAACAAAATCCAGGCTGAGCATGTTCAGCAAAGCACCCAGCAAATCGCCGACGATTCGCGACGGATCACTTCCGGTCCATGTCGCGGGAAGTGCGAGCACGCTGACCAGGTCGTTAATGCATCGCCGGAGTCGTTTGATCTCCTCGGCGGGACCGTCGCTTTGTACTGCCATATTAGCTTCCTGTTGAGGTTGCTGAGCTCCGCCCGGTTCGTCGTTCCCGGATCTCTCGAAGGAACTCCGCTGGGGGTACGAAGAATGGATTTCGTTGCAGGATGCCGCCAATGATGATCATCGGGTGCGTGCGCATGATGTCGATCACGGTGTCACCGCCAAATTTTCCAAGGCGGTAGGTGCAGATCACCGCGTCGTCGTGCTGTTCCCATACGTGATTTACCCGTGATTCGAACTCAATCAGATCGTTGATATAAGAGTGGCCTTCCGCAGCCCAATCCATTCGACAAACGATACGGCTGAGGGGAAACCCCCCGGGGGCGTTGCCGCTGGCGATTTTTTCGAACGCATCGAGCATCCGATCCTGATCGAATCGTCCCTCGCGAAGATATGTTTCTCTGTTAATTCGAAGTTCGAATTGGCCGGTGCGCTCCGCTGCCGCAGCATCGATCCCCGCCGCTCCTAGACGCTCCAGGTGCTCACTGCGCTGATCTGGATTAACGACATGAACGGCCTTGTGGCCGCATGCGAATCCATCCTTAATAAAGGGGAGCAGTACGCGGTACTCTTCTTCCTCGCTGTTAAAAAAAGCGCAAACGTGGCGGGTCTCTGCAAGGTGGGAACCCGCAAAAGAAATAGGGGCCGTGGTCTTCATGTGACTCAATCCCTCCCAACGGGGGCGTCCACCCAAAGGGTGGGTGTACACACTATCGCGTTCAGGGGGGATTGTTCAACCGCTCCGGCGGATCCGATGTACTTTCCGAGCGGAACACTCAGGAACAGATAAGGTAAGATCTTACCCCTGGATCGCCAAAGATTTTCCTGTGCGAGGCTTTATTTCGACGTGTAAAAAGGTCTCCTGCGCGAAGTGCAGCCAATTGGGCGAACAAATGACGCTGCAATGAAGATTTCTGGATCGATTGGGTCTCGCAGGCAAGATCAGGATATTCCATTGCAGACCGCGTCTCATCTCACGCACAAAGTCCGGCGGCTATCACGGGTAAGCTTGCCAAGTGATTCGGTTGAGCTGGCCAGATATCTCATCGGGAAAACCATTGTGCGCAACATCGGGCGAAACAGGATTAGCGGTCGTATTGTAGAGACAGAGGCTTACCCACCGGGCGATCGGAGTGGGCATGCTTATCGTGGACGAACGGCCAGAAACCAAACTCTATTCCTGGACAGGGGATTTGCTTATGTGTACTTCATCTATGGGACGTCATACATGCTCAACGTGACGGCTGAAGAACCGGGAGTTGGCGCGGGAGTGTTGTTGCGCGCCATTGAGCCTCTTGAAGGAATCAACCTGATGAAACGGTTCCGCAAAACCGACAAACTCAGAGATTTGGCGAGAGGCCCGGGGCGGCTTGCGGCTGCATTGCAGATCGACCAACGGTTGGACGGAGCTGACCTGTGTGCCAACGGTCCGCTTTGGCTTGGCACTGCGGTCCGAGAGACTTCGCACATTAGCAAAACCGTGCGCATCGGTATCACGCGTGAGGTGAGCCGGCTGCTGCGTTTTTTCGAGGCGGGCAGCCCGTTCGTTAGCGCCCTATCAAGGAAATAAAAAGTTCGGTAGGCTTGCCTCAGCAATAGCAGCGTAAAACGTAAGGGCTCAATTAACTTCCTTTTGCGACACTATTGTAATTGCTGAGAAGTGGCGCGCCGAGGGAGATTCGATAATTTTGAGCGGCCGATTTTAGTGCAGAGTTGCTCCAGACTAATTAAAGGGACGGCGTCAGTCCCCAGCACAAATTCACCCACCCTCCAGGTCTTGTCGAACCAAGGTTCGAGGGGCCGTAGAGGCGGAAGAGCATACTCCAACCTTTGCCCGGAATAGTCTGCGCCAGTTCGCCTCGGGAACCCTTGAGGTAGTTTCGGAACCAAACATCAGTCGAACCATCCGGGCGCGGGCCGAATGACGAAGTAGCCTTTCGGCACTTCGCCCGTATAGCCGGG
>Ga0210383_10005238_pt1 | contig 11405 bp, 8 predicted proteins | sample IncBWC14OmetaG_FD_160072 | JGI IMG/M metagenome (GOLD analysis project Ga0210383, IMG submission 160072) | Forest soil microbial communities from Barre Woods Harvard Forest LTER site, Petersham, Massachusetts, United States - Inc-BW-C-14-O ...
CGCGCTAATCACGGTGCTGATGGATACGCCGATCCGCCTCGAAGATATCCATCGCGAAGGCATTCGCGAACTGACCACCAACGCCGTCCGCAACGGCCGTCGCGATGGCTGGCCGTTCAAACTCGTCTGCCGGGCGCAGCGCGTAGGGGACGGCGTAAAGGCGAGCGTCGCGCCTGAAAAAGTGTTAAGCAGCAGCCCGATGGGAAAGATTTCGGGCACATCGTCCTACATCTATTTCGAAACCGACATCTTCCCCGGCCTCGCCATCACCGAAGAAAATCCCGGCCTCTACGCGACTGCGTATGGGATGCTGGCGGATTTTGTGCGGGCCGTAACGTCGTGAGCCTGAAATAAGGCCAAATAACGCCATCATTACAGCGGCGGCGTCATCCTGAACGCAGCCGTTCTTCAGGCGGAGTGAAGGATCTCGCGGATCATCATGTGTATCGAACGTATTTCTTTCTCAAACCCAAACAACGTCCATAATTTGCACGAACCGATAGTAACGTTGGATGAGCTCAACCCCTGGAGTAGAGTGCAATTGTGAAACAAGCCGCGCGAATCGTGGTTTTCCTGGCCTTGGGACTAACTTACGGCGCATTCGGGCAGACCGATTCGCGCTCAGGAGGGTCAAAAGCTGACGTCACCATGGTTAGCCTCTTCACTCCCAAGTACCCCCCACTCGCACGACAAGCAAATATCACCGGCGACGTTAAAATAAGAGTTGAAGTCCGAAAAGACGGCCGCCTTCAATCTGCCGTCGTGTTGACTGGCCACCCCATGCTCACAGCAGCCGCATTGAGCAGCGTCCAACAGTCCAGGTTTGCGTGCCGAGGCTGCGAAGATGAATTAACCGCCCAATCACTCGTCTATTCATTCCAAATTGTCGCCAGCCCGGGTTGGCCTTGCCCAGAAGCGGTTGGGTCACACGTCACGCAATCAGAAAACCGCGTGACCGTGACGGCAGAACCGTCGATGATTTATCCAGTTTTCTCGAGCATACGGTTCCGGTCCGCGAAATGCATTTACCTCTGGGCGTGCGGTTCTCATTGGGGCGGAGAAGATTACTATTACTACCGAGTTCGTTCGCCGAAGTGTCTGGACTTGTGGACTTGCGGCCATCGTCTCCGCGAGCCGTTCGCGACCTGCAACAAACTTCACCGGGAAATCTCTTATTGACGAACATCCGCCGCACCTCCCCGCCGCCAGGTCGGCCAGCGAGTGCGTCATCGTGATAAAAATAAATAACTGCCATGCCGACGACTGAAGCCACCACCACCACCGCCCTCGACCTCCACTACGTCCGCGCCCAATTCCCCGCGCTCGCCCAAACGGTCAACGGACATCCCGCCGTATTCCTCGACGGCCCCGGCGGAACGCAAGTTCCGCAGCGCGTCATCGACGCTATCTCCAACTACCTCGCCCGCGACAACGCCAACACCGGAGGAGCCTACGCGACTAGCCGCAACACCGATGCCATGCTCGCCGAAGCCCGCGCCGCCATGGCTGATTTTCTAAACTGCGGCGCCGATGAAGTCGTCTTCGGCCCCAACATGACCACGCTGACCTACGCCATGTCGCGTGCGATAGGCCGCGACCTCGGTCCCGGCGACGAAATTCTGGTCACGCGCCTCGATCACGACGCCAATGTTTCGCCGTGGCTAGCGCTCGAAGAAAAAGGGATAACGATTCGTTGGGCGGAACTCCATCCAGAAGACTGCACTCTCGACGTCGAAGATCTCGCGGCGAAGCTCAATTCCAAAACCAAACTCGTCGCGATCGGTTACGCTTCGAACGCGGTCGGCACCATCAACCCCGTCAAAGAGATTGTCCGCCTAGCGCACGCCGTAGGGGCGCTCGCCTATGTCGACGCCGTACACTACGGCCCGCATGGCCTGATCGATGTCGCCGCGCTCGATTGCGACTTCCTTGTCTGCTCGACCTACAAATTCTTCGGCCCGCACATGGGAGTTCTCTTCGGCAAACGCGAACATCTGCAGCGGCTGCGTCCTTACAAAGTGCGTCCGCTCACCGACGCTATCCCCAACCGTTGGGAGTGGGGCACGCTCAATCATGAATGCATCGCCGGCATCGCGGCCTGCGTCGAGTACATCGCCGATCTCGGCCGCCGCGCAAGTCCTGAATCCGCCACTCGCCGCACGGCCATCGTCGCTGCTTTTGAATCGATCCATCGCCATGAACACGCGCTGATGAATCGACTGATAACAGGACTTTCGGAAATTCCACGGTTGAAGATCTACGGGATCACCGATCCCTCGTGCTTCGCCTGGCGGTGCCCCACGCTGGCGGTGCGCGTGATAAATCAGACGGCCGAGCAAACTCCGCTGGCCCTCGCCACCAAACTAGGTGACCGCGGCTTCTTCACCTGGGATGGAAACTATTACGCGCTGAACCTGACCGAGCGACTCGACGTGGAAAAATCCGGAGGGTTCCTGCGCATCGGGCTCGTCCATTACAACACTGTGGAAGAAGTAGACCGCCTGCTGGCAGCGCTGCAGGAGATCCTTCGCTCCTCCTAAAAAAGCAGCCTACGCTCAGCATGACGCCAGAGATTTCAGCTCAGCCGCTAGCGCTAGAAACACGACAGCCTGGGACGTGGTCCCAGGCTGGCAGGGAGCGCGAACTCAAAAGCCGGAGCCGACAAAAATAGGCCCGACGCAGACACCCGATTTACGGCCAGCGCTTGGCGGTATCGTCCCAGCCGGCAGCGCGCACCGGCTGCGCCGCCGCAACCACGGGAGGCGCCGGGATGCGAATCGGTTGCTGCGGTCCGTTCACGGCCGTAGGCAGCACTGCCTTCGCCGCGTCGGAGTTCATTTCCATGCCTTCGGACAGCAACGGAGCCACCAGCCGCAGCGCTTCCACTTCTTTCTCCAGCCGGGTCAACTCCATTTCTTTCTGCCGCAAAACCTCGTAAACGTTCTTCATAGACAGGGCACCTGTGGGGCTAATCGTAGATTAGCCGCTTTTCTCGAACTTTAGCAGACTTACCCGTCTTGTCAAGGAATTAAGCCTTAAACCTTAGTATTCAGCCAAACACGCCCGGTTTAACCCTTGGAACTCCCCCTTTTTCTGGGATGCCAGACTTACCAGACAACCCGCCCAGCAAGGCTTTCGCCCGATTTTCACAACTGCGGGAACCCCTCGAAAACTCCCAATTCCCGCCAGCCTCCATTCGGGAATCGCAAAAATCGCGTCCGCCTTGGCCTTTGCACGAAACCGCCGCAACCGGTTGCACAAAATCCGGTCAATGGCCTGTGGACGGCTTGCACTCGATTGAAAACGCGAGAGATAAAGCCGCACACTTTCGATTGACTCCAAAATTAGAAAGAGTACAAAGGAAATCGTTCTTTGACAGTTTCTTAAGTTTTTCCGGTTGGTGCGGCGTCCGGGGCTCAAGCGATGTCACCCTCAACGTTGCAAAACGTAGCGGGAAGGCAAGCAAGGGTCTATAGCAAAGCGCTGGTCGAGAAGAACGGGAAACCCAGTTAAAGGCAAGACAGAGTTCCGAGGCGTTAGGTAGGTTTGTCCGGTTGGCGGTGAGCCCGGAGCCCAAGCGAAGATCGCGCGCAGCGGCCCGCAAGGGAAGCAGCGACAGCAGGTCAAGCAAGGGTCTAAAAGCGAGCTACTGGCTGAGACGAATGGACCAAACACCACCTCGGAACTCTTAATTTTTTTGAAGCAGTTCTCAGTTCTTCCGCGAGACGATCACCCACACCGTCCCGCGCCCCTCGCAATAGCGGCAGCGCTCATCCCCTAGCAGCTTGCCTGTCCCTCGGCATTCCAGGCAGTTCGCCACAATGTGCAGCTCCTGCAAGGAAGGCTCCGGAAGTTTGCCAGGATCCTTGAACAATTCGGCATGATGGTAGTCGCGCAGCCAGAACACCAGCTTGCCTTCGAGGCTTTCTCGGTCCTTTGTGTTCAGTTGCGCCGAACGTTGCGGCCACCATTCGGGAACGCAGCCGTAGCAAATCAGTTCGCCGGCGTCGAAGAGCGCACCGGAATCCGATCGGCGATGAAACTTCTTACACCATGCACACGCGCTGACGCCCAGCAGGCCGAGCGCGTCCTTAAGCCGGCCGAGGTCGAGCTGTTGGCGGGCCAGGATTTCTTCCAGCGGCGTGTTGGACTCTTCAGCCATGGATTGGTTCCGGTCGGCAGGTCTATGCATTCAGGATACACAACTCGCAGCCTAATCCACATGCTCGCCCACCTCGAATCCCTCTTCGGCCCGGGGAAGCACATCGCGCTCGCCGGCTACCCACACATAGAGGGTGGGCAACAGGAAGATGCTCATGATGAGAGCAGCGATAAGACCTCCGACAATGACGATTGCGAATGGGCGCTGAGAATCGGAACCAATGGCGTGCGAAAGCGCGGCTGGCAACAATCCCAGAGTCGCTACTAACATCGTCATCATGATCGGCCGCAACCTCAGCACGGCACCCTCCACGGCAGCGTCCTCAATGGTGAAGCGCCGGGCACGAAGCTGGTTGATGTATTCCAGCATGATGACTCCGGTTTGCACGCACACCCCGAACAACGCCAGGAAGCCTACGCCGGAGGAGACACTGAAATTCGTACCGGTAATCAGAAGAGCCAGCAACCCGCCAATCGGCGCGATGGCAATGTTCGCCATAATCAGCACGGCCCACTTGAAAGACTGGAACATCGTGTAAAGCAAGATGAATATGATAAGGATTGTGATCGGAAGCACGATGAGCAGCCGCGCGTTGGCCCGCTTCTGGCTCGCATATTCTCCCGCCCAATCGATGTGATATCCCGACGGCAGCTTCACTTGGTCGTTCACTTTCTTCATCGCCTCTTCTACCGCGCCGCCCAGATCGCGTCCCCGGACACTGTACTTGATAGCAACGTAACGCTGATTGCCTTCCCGGTAGATTTCCGAGCCGCCATCGGCTTCGCTAATCTTGCACAACTGAGCCAGCGACACCCGTTCTCCAGAGGGCGATAGCAGACGGATGTTCTCGATCGCTTGCTGCGTATTCCGGTATTGCGGCAGATAGCGCAGGGTCAGATCGTATCGCGCCTCGTCCTTGAGAACCTGGGTCAGCGCGTTCCCACCCACCGCGGTCTGCACCGCATCCTGCACGTCGGCGACGTTGATCTGGTAACGCGCCGCCGCATCGCGGTCTACTGTTACGTTCAGGTTGGGCTGGCCCAGCACATGAAAGACGCCCAGGTCCTCGACTCCCTTAACCGTCCCCATAATGCCGGCGATCTCGGCGCTTTTTTCTTCCAGCGTCTTCAAGTTATCGCCGTAGACCTTGATGGCTAACTCGCCTTTTACTCCACTGACTGCCTCCTCCATGTTGTCTTCGATGGGCTGAGAGAAACCCCAAACCACGCCTGGAATCTTGTCATTCAGTTCGCGACTCATGGCGGCAATCAATTCGTCTTTGTTCTCGTGAAAAACCGGCCGCCATTCTTCTTTCGGTTTCAGATCGACGAAGTACTCGGTATTGAAAAAGCTGGTCGTGTCCGTGCCGTCGTCCGGCCGCCCCGTCTGACTCGTGCATTGCGGAACCTCGGGAAAAGAACAAAGAATGATCCGCGCCTGATTCGATACCCGGATGCCTTCGTCTGGCCCAGCGCTCGGAGCCAGCGTGCCTCGCACCCAGAGCGCGCCTTCATCCAGGTGGGGCAGAAATTCAGAGCCTATTGCACCGCCGAAGGCAAGATAAGTCCCCACGCCCACCATGAACAAGACCACCCCGACCGTAACCGCGCGATGGCGAATTGCCCACCGCACCGCCACGCGGTAGCGGTCGATCACGAACACCATGACCGGGTTATGCCATTCCTTCGCTCCCTTCGCGAACGCGAAACTCGCCAGCACCGGTGCAATCACAATCGAAAACAGCAAAGCGCCAAGCAGCGCAAACGCCACCGTCCAGGCCATGGGATGAAACAGCCGACCTTCGACGCGTTGCAGTGTGAAGATCGGCAAGTAGGCGGTAATAATGATGGCAATCGCGTAGAACACCGGCCGCTGCACTTCGTGCGAGGCTTCGCTTATTTTTTCGTTGGGAGTTTTCGTATCGTCGTTCTTGTAGCCTAAATGGCGCACAATGTTTTCGATCATCACCACCGCGCCGTCGACCACCATGCCAAAATCGAGCGCGCCCAGAGACAAAAGGTTTGCCGGAATGTGTCTCAAATCCAGGCAGATCGACGCGAACAACAGCGAGAATGGAATCGTCGCCGCAACAATCAACGCGCCCCGGATATTGCCGAGAAACAGAAACAGAATGATCGATACCAGGATCATTCCTTCCGTCAGGTTGTGCAGCACGGTGTGGCTGGTGAAGTGCACCAGGGTGCTGCGATCGATGAAGGGAACGACCTTCACCCCCGGCGGCAAAATGTGACTGTTCAGTTCCTCCACTTTCTTGTGGATTCCCTGCAGCGCCGTATCCGCCGCCGCGCCTTTCCGCAACAGTACGATGCCCGAAACCACATCGTCGTTATCAACGATCTTTCCGTCGTCGCGGTGAATGGCCTTGGCGAACTGCCCCAGTCGGATCTTCGGACCTTGCTCAACCACCGCAATATCCTTCACCCGGATGGGCGTGCCGCTCTTGGTCAGGATGACCGTCTGTTGAATGTCGTGCACCCGGTCGACCAGTCCCACGGAACGCACGTTAATCTGCTGCAGCCCTTCCTGAATGAAGCTGCCGCCCGCGTTCATGTTGTTGTTGGTGAGTTGCTGTTCGACCTGGGCCAAGCTCAGGCCGTAAGCCACCAGCTTGTTGGGATCGACGCGAACCTGGTATTCGCGCGTTGGGCCGCCGAAGCTCGAAACGTCGACAATATCCGGCACCGCCTTGAAGTTTTTCTCAACCACCCAGTCTTCCAGAGACTTCAGTTCCATCGGGTCATAGGCGGGATTCGTGCTGTGCAGCGTGAAGAAATAAATCTGGCCGACCGGGCTCCAGTCCGTACCCATCTGCGGCACCACATTCGGCGGCAGCGTGACCTCGCTCAGTCGCTCCAGAACTCGCTCCCGGTTCCAGTCGTTGTCCGACTCGTCATCGAAAATCAGCTTCAGGTCAGAGAGTCCAAACAGCGAAAAGGAACGCAGGTGCACCACATGCGGGATCCCGTTCATGACCACTTCGAGCGGAATCGTGACTTGCTGTTCGATCTGTTCCGCGGAAATCCCCGGCCACTGCGTAATCACTTCAACATAGTTATCCGCGACGTCAGGATAAGCCTCAATCGGCAGCCGCTTGAACGAAACGATTCCTCCGGCAAACAGGATCAACGCCAGCGCCAGAACCATGAATCGGTTGTTCAGAGCGAAATCGACGACGCGGCGAATCATCTATTGCTCCACCGTGTTCTGCAGCGCCAAAGCGTTTGACACCACCTGATCTCCCGGCTTGATCCCTGAAACCACTTCCTGCAGGTTCCCGGGAAGTATTGCCCCCGTCACTATTTCCATCCGCTTGAAATGCCCGGCCTTGATCGGCGTATAAACCCACTCGCGGTCATGCAAATGCAAAATGGCAGCGGCGGGAACCGCGACATGCATCTCCGGCGTTCCTCCATAGAAGGTCGCAGTCGCGAACATGCCGACGCGCATCAGTCCCGGATTCTGCACTTCCAGCCGAACTTTCGCGGTACGAATGCCGGGATCGAGAACTGGCAGGATGTTATCGATCCGCCCCTTCAGAACCTTGCCGGGATAAGCATTCAACCGGATATCCGCGGACTCACCTACGCGCACCGCATCAAGGTCATTCTCGAAAACGTCACAAATGATCCAGACATAAGAAAGATCAGAAATTGTAAAGGGATTCGGTCCGGACAGCCCTTGCACGCCCGCCGCATTGGTTACTTGCTGGTCGGTAATCACGCCCGCGATGGGAGCGGTGATGTCGACAATCCCAGAAGGATGGTCCTTGTCGATGCCCAGTAGTTTCAACTGTTCGGTCGCGGCGTTGAGGTCGGCCTTGGCATCGCCTTCGGTATCGTCGGCTTGTTCCAGTGCGCTCTTGGCGATCGCGCCCTTGTCGTAGAGAATCTGCGCCCGCTCAAATTGCAAACGGGCCAGGCGCTCATCGTTAGCGGCTTTCAAATAAGTGTCGTAAGCTCCTGACACATCGTTGCTGCGGACCTTGAGCAATATCTGGCCTTTCTCCACCGTGTCGCCCAGCCTGGCCTTGATCTCGACCACCCGCCCCGAAGCCAGCGAGATCACCGGCACCGCGCGGTTGATATCGGGTTGCACCACGCCGGTGACATTCAACTGTGGCGCGGCCTTATGTTCAACCGCCGTCACCAGCGGAAATTGCTCCGGATGGTCCACTTTGAAATTGTTGGAATCCAGATCAGGCACAACGGTCGCCGTAGGAGGAGCCTCGGCCTTCGCGTCTCCCTTGTTGTCATTGCAGCCGGCCAGCATGACGGCCAGAGCCATACACAAGGCCAACCCCGCCAACCGCGCGGCGCTGGACAGCACCGCAAGTCGCGAAGCGGAGCCTGCCCTAAGCGAAGCCGAAGGGAAATTCATTAGCCCCCGACGTAAGTCCGGGGAAACCCAGCCAGAGGAGCGAGTCCCTTCAGAGCCTGCCCTGAGCAAGCGCAGCGCACCGAAGGGGACGACACCCCCCGCCACCAGACTTTTCTTCCAGGAGAATTCCACCTTCATTGCAACACCTCACGACCTACGGAGAGATTCAGCTGCGCCGCGGCCATCAAGTACGATCCCACCAGATTCACATAATTCAACTGCACCGCGCGGTAATCGCTCTCGGCATTCAGAAAATCCAGCAGTGACGCTCCGCCATGCTGGTAGGAAAAGAAAATCGTGTCGCGCACCCGCACCGCCTGTGCCAGGTATTTCGCCTTGTAAGGCCGCAGCAGAATCACGTTGCTGTTCAAAGTGGCGTAAGCGGAATCCACGTCGCTGAACACCTGCGCCTTGGCCGCGTCGCGCAGCCGTTCATTGCGCGTGATGTCGATCTTCGTGCGCAGCTTCTCGCCCTGGTTCCGGTCAAAAATCCGCAGGGGAAAATTCACGTCGAAGCCAATGTAAGCGTCAATCGGCGGATTCCGCGCCACATCGAAGCTGAACGTCGGATCCGTCGATCCGTTCGCTTCCGCCAGCTTGTAGCTCGTCTGCGCCATCTCCACCGTTTGCACCGCCGCCTTCAAATCCGGACGCGTATCCAGCGCTATCTGCCGGTAAGCATCGAGCGCCTCAATCTGATCGCTGAAATCGAACACGCCCTCCACATCAAACTGTTCGACCGGCGTGCGATCATTCAACAACGTCAGCAACTGGATTTTCGCCGTCCGCAAATTCACGTCCGCCGTCTGCAGATCAGACTCATACTGCACCCGCTGCAACTCCAACCGGTCCAGATCAATCTGCGCAATATCTCCAGCCTGAAACCGGTCACGGCTGATCTGCAGCACGTGGTCGTAATATTCCAGATTCTCTTTCGCAAACTGCAGCACCGCCTTGGCCTGCAGCGTCCCCACAAACGCTCCCCGCAAATTGAACAGCAGATTCCTTTCCAGGTCCTGTTGCTGCGACACTCCAATCGCCGTCGCCTCTTTCGCCGTCTCGGTGCGCAGTTCCCGCTTGCGCGCCCGCTCGTGCAGATAAGTCACAGTTGCCGAAGGCAGCCAGTAGGCAAACGGCCCATGCGCCGGCCCTCCTGGAAACGGATCGATCTGATCCGCCAGCAGCGTCAACTGCGGATTCGGCCTCAGATGCGCCGTGATCTCTTGCGCCTGCAGTTCGCTGATGTTCAGCTTCCCGGCCAGCAGCGTGGGATTATTCAACTCCAGCCGGTCTTTCACCTGCTCCCAGGTCCAAACCTGGGAAGGCAACGCCTGAGGTGGGGACGCTGGCGCCGCCTGCGCCCAGGCCAATCTCACACTCAACGTTGCCACCACCAAAACGCGAAAAGACAAAACGCACAAGAATGTTCTAAGCATCAACTACTCCGTCCCAACTCGTTCGGAGTTCTCCGAACTCTCCGGAGAGACGCAGCTTGCTGGTCTTTCCGGCACAATCGCCGCGGCGACTCAGAATTTCTCTAGTATCCGGGTCCCCTCATAAGGATTTCCTAAAAAGACGAGGGCAATCGCCGCGGATTTATTGCTTCAACCCATCAGCGATACACAACGACGCAACCAGAATGATTCGGCGAACTAACCAAGGAGGGAAAACGGAGGCGCTCGGCCGCCGTGGAAAACGCAAGGCCTCGCCGCCGGCGATACGCATGCGGAGGAAACGTCAAGCGGCCTGACTTCCGGAGGAACCAGCCTCACCGCACTCGTCACCACAGCCGGAGCTCCTTGCAACCGGTGGACCGAGCCTGAATTCCGGTCGCTTCCAGCCTGCCGAACCGTGCGCTTGCTGATGGAGGAATCTTCCATCTCGGCCTTCATCGCGTGCAAATCGTCCGATGCCGAGATCACGGGAAACAGCAGAACCAGCACGCATCCCAGAGCCAGCAGACACTGCAGTGAAGTTACCGAACGCCCCGCCCGCAATCCCGCGTCCCGCCGCCACAGCCAGTAAGCTGGCAGCACCAGCAACACCCACGCCAGATTGAGCAGCAGTTCCATAAAATCACTTCGCAACTTCACGCTGCAGCAAAAAACTCGGGATCTAACCCGCGCCTATTTTTCCAGAAACCTCAAACCCAAGTCAACGTGACCACGGTACCGCCCGATAAATCCGCAAGCCGAAAACTGAAACCTGGCCACTGGCCACTGACCACTGGCCACTGCCCTAAGGCCCCACAACCACTTGCAGCGGCCCGGGTGTCTGCATGCGCTGCCGGTAAATCGCATTCCGTTTCGCCACCTCGCCCACCACATTGACGTAGATGACGTAGGCGCCGTGCGGCAGCGTCTCGCCAAACGGCAGCGTCATCCCAACCGTTCCTCTCTTCAACGGAAAATGCTGATACCCGATCTCGGTTGCCCGCCCGTTCTCCGCGACCGCCTTCACATCGAAGGTCAAGTCCATATCGTCTCGTGTCGTGTTCGAAACCGCCACGCTGCCATCGATCCGGTTCGCGGTAACGTGCGCCGGAACCTTCCAATCCACCTTGATGGCCTCCACAACTTTAATCACGAACACCTTCTGCACTGCCTGCTGCGGTTTGCCGCTATCCCGCACCCCCACCACAAACTCAAATTCGCCCGCCCGCTCTGCCGCTCCCCGCAGCTCTCCGTTTTCCTCCAGCTTGATCCCGGGCGGCAACGCGCCACTCTCCACGCGCCACTGCAGCACCGGCACGTAATTTCCATTCCCATAAAGCTCCACCGCGTAAGCTTCCTGCGGATACGTATCCGGCAACTTCTCCGGTTCAATCAACAGTCCATTGCCCTGG
>Ga0210383_10005240_pt1 | contig 11401 bp, 9 predicted proteins | sample IncBWC14OmetaG_FD_160072 | JGI IMG/M metagenome (GOLD analysis project Ga0210383, IMG submission 160072) | Forest soil microbial communities from Barre Woods Harvard Forest LTER site, Petersham, Massachusetts, United States - Inc-BW-C-14-O ...
CATGATGTTTCGTATTCTGTCCTGCGTTGGCGGTCATCATGACATTCGTCTTGTTGGGCTTGCGGCAATCGTTTGCTTGGTAACGAGCTTTGTCGCCATCAATCTCTTCCGACGCGCGTGCGTGACACAGAATCGGACGCGGGCGGCGTGGATCGCAATCTCCGGTATCGTGAGCGGCTGTAGCATATGGGCAACGCACTTCATCGCTATGCTGGCCTACGAACCTGGCTTGCCCGTAGCCTACGATGAGCTGTTGACGGGCCTGTCGTTTTTGGTTGCTGTGGCGGTGATGGCGCTTGCACTCGGGATCGCGGCGGTCGGAACAACCCGTGCGACGGCACTGATCGGCGGAGCGCTTGTGGGCGTTGCCATCGCCGCCATGCACTATATTGGCATGCTGGCCCTTGAGGTGCCTGGACGTGTGAGCTGGGCTCCCGATCTCACAATTACGGCGATCGCACTTGGCATTATTTTCGGCATGATCGCGATGGAAGCGGCCCGTCGGCACGACAAGGTCGCGACGATGTTAATTGCCACACTGGCGCTGGCCGCTGCGATCCTCTCACTACATTTTATTGCGATGAGCTCGATTGTGATCGTGCCGGATCCCACGCGGGTCGTCACTCCGTCCTCGATAGACCCGAGTGTACTTGCACTCTGCATAGCGGTGGCAACGACTTTTGTACTGGCCGCCGGGACCGTCGGCTCTATTGTCGATCAGCATATGACCACGCAGGGCGAACAGCTCGCCGCGGCATTGCACAACATGTCTCAGGGATTGTGCATGCTGAATAAGGATTTTCAGGCAGTCGTCGTCAACAGTCGCTTTCGCGAAATGTTTTGCGTTCCCGCCAGCCAAATATCGCTACCCATGCCGATGGCCAAGTTAATGGACCTCGCGGAACGCACGGTCCCATTCGAGCCGGGCAATCGGGCTGCAATACGTGACTGGGCGAAGGAATTGGCGGGAGGCCGAGAATCCGGGAAGACCATATTTCGACGTACCGACGGACGGATCTTCTCGATCTCACACGAGCATATGCCAAGCATCGATGGCTGGGTCGAAACATTCGAAGACATCACCGAGCGTCGCCAAGCAGAGGAGAAGATTGCCTATATGGCGCGTCATGACAGCCTTACCGGATTGCCCAACCGCGCGCTGTTCCGAGAGTATCTGGAGAAGGCTGTCGAGGATGCCCGTCCGGGTAATGGTTTCGCCGTGCTCTGCTTAGACCTGGACCACTTTAAATCCGTGAACGATACGCTTGGCCATCAAGGCGGCGACCTGATGTTGCAGATCGCGGCGCGGCGTCTGCGCGAGTCTTTGCGGGAAGGTGATGTCGTGTCGCGCTTCGGGGGCGACGAATTCGCCATTCTGCAGATTGTCGACAAACAGCCCACTGCGGCGACCGCTTTGGCGCAGCGAATTGTCGATGTCATGGGCGCGCCGATATCGATTGGGGATCAGCAAATATGTGCGGGTATCAGTATCGGCATTTCCCTCGCACCGGGAGACGCCATTGATCCCGATCAATTGTTAAAGAATGCCGATATGGCGCTCTACCGCGCCAAGGCAGATGGTCGTGGAACCTATCGGTTCTTCGAACCGGAAATGGACGCGCGGATGCAAGCGCGCCGCACCCTTGAGCTCGAACTGCGCCAGGCGGTGACGACGGCCGCGTTCGTGCTTTACTACCAGCCGATCGTCGATCTTGAGACCAATGAGATTTCCAGTTTCGAGGCGCTGATCCGCTGGCAACATCCGGTGCGTGGGCTGGTATCGCCTGACGAATTTATTCCCCTGGCTGAAGAGAACGGGTTGATCATCCCAATCGGTGAATGGGTACTGCGGGAGGCCTGTGCTCAAGCGGCGACTTGGCCCGAGCATGTGAAAGTTGCGGTGAACCTATCTGCCGCTCAATTCAAAAACGCCAATCTCGCTTCCACCGTTGTCAGTGCGCTGGCGGCGTCTCGCCTGCCACCGACCCGCCTCGAACTTGAGATCACGGAATCGGCTTTGCTCATGGACAGCGAAGTTGTTCTGACGACGCTCCACGAGCTTCGAAATCTCGGCGTTGGCATTTCCATGGATGACTTCGGCACCGGCTATTCATCGCTTGGCTACCTGCGCAAGTTCCCGTTCGACAAGATCAAGATCGACCAGTCATTTATCCGCGACCTAGCTAATTCGCCCGATAGCCTTGCAATCGTGCGTGCGGTCACCGGCCTTGGGAATGCCCTGGGCATTTTGACTGTGGCTGAGGGTGTTGAAACGGCGGAGCAACTCAAGTGCCTCAAGGCAGAGGGATGTACTAAAGTTCAGGGATTTCTCTTTGGTGCTGCGAAACCGGCCACTGAAGCGCTTCGACATTTGACCGCGAATCGAAAACTCCGCGTGGTGGCCTAGCGAGAAGGTCGCGTGGAGCCGTTTCTGACCCAGCGGACATTCTCGCAGTCGCATTCAATGTCTGCTTTCGGGGCTAAAGCGGACACGACTTCCATCAGCTGGCGCGGCAGCTAGTGACCCGAAGCGGACATTGAACGAGAATTCTCCCACCTCCGCTTAGAGCCAATACCCGACGGGGCACGATCAAAGCTTATCGGGCCAGTAGCGACGGCATCCAGGGTGATCTACAGGCTGTGCGGTCTGCCGTCGTTCTCAATGTCGTCGGTGTGATGATGCCGTAGTAACCGCCCGTTAACCATTCCACAGCCACTGTATGTATCGAGCGATTCAGTGCTGGGAGCTGCCTAATGCTCCGCTTATCGATCGCATCGATGGCTGCCGCGTCTGCGATAGCTTTCACCCAAATTGCGTCGGCGGCAGATCTGCCACCCCCGGCACCCGTATACGCGCCACCGCCGCCACCGGTCATTAGTTGGACCGGGTGGTACGGCGGTGTGAACGCGGGTTACAACTGGGGCGATAGCGCGGTCAGTTCCACTGCTGTTGGGACGGGCGGCACATCGCTGCCAGTCACCATCGGCCTCGCCACATTCGGCACCTACAATCTCGATCCTAACCGCAATGGCTTCATCGGTGGCGGCCAGGTCGGCTTCAATTGGCAATTCAACAACTGGGTGACCGGTATCGAGGCGGACCTCCAAGGCCTCGCCAACAACGGCAAGGCGAACCAGCCCTCCGTCGCCCAAGTGCCACTTTTCCCGGAGCAATTCGTTGGAATTCAGTCGGCCCAGGCGCAGGTCAGCTGGCTAGGCACTCTACGCGGTCGTATCGGTGCTCTGATCAACCCGAGCTCGCTCATTTATGTTACGGGCGGCCTTGCCTACGGCGGCGTGAAAGCTGGCGGAGCGGTCGCCGCCCAGGAAAATGACACTATTGGAGCGGCGTTCGCCTATCTGCCGAGTGTTGGCGGAGCTATCAATTCACAAATCCGCGCCGGCTGGACTCTTGGTGGCGGGTGGGAGTGGATGTTCGCGCCGCGCTGGAGCGTCAAGGCTGAATATCTCTATTATGACCTTGGCACAGTCAGCACCGACTACGGTGTCATCGCTCAGTGCACAATCGCCGTGTGTGGAGTCAGCCCGCCGTCTGGAATGGCTTCGGTGCACACCTCAATAACCCGACTCAACGGCGATATCGCCCGTGCGGGCGTAAACTATCATTTCTAAAATTCGTGACGCTGCACCAAAGCCTCGGGGCAATGTCCCGGAAATGAGTCGATCTGAAGGAGCGTCTCATGCGTCCTTTGTTGATCGCAGTAGCGGTTGCCGCGTCTACGATACCTTTCACCCAAATCGCGTCGGCGGCAGATCTGCCGCGCGCGACACCTGTCTACGCGCCACCACCGTCCGCGCCGATCTATAGCTGGACCGGTTTCTATGTCGGCGGCAACATCGGTTATGGATGGGGTAGCCGAACGGTCAATTTTACTCCGAACGATCTGAATGTGTTCGTCGCTTCATGCGGCGGCAGTTTTGGCAGCACCTGTCCTCCGCCGGCGTCTTTTGACATCAATGGAGCCCTCGGCGGTCCACAGGCCGGGTATAATTGGCAGTTCAATCAGAACTGGCTGCTGGGCATAGAAACCGATTTCAATTGGTCTCGATTAAAAGGCACAGGAACGGACAGCTTTCTGATCGTCCCGGGGCTTTTTCCCGGTCCATCGAACTTCGTAGCCAGCCAAAATGTCGAATGGTTCGGAACGGTCAGAGGTCGTTTAGGCCTTTTGCCGACGACTAACCTGCTGGTCTATGGCACGGCCGGGTTTGCCTATGGTCGCGTCGGTGAAAATGTCGCCCTTAACTCCCAACCCTCAGCTAATGGCACGCTCGCTGGCTTTAGCTTCGTCTGTTTGAGTGGACCCAACTGCTTTTTGGGCAGTTCGTCTCGAATGGCCGCTGGTTGGACCGCAGGAACCGGGTTTGAGTATGCGTTGTCGAACAACATAAGCGTAAAGGGCGAATATCTGTATACGAGTTTGGGCGGAGACTCGGTCAATGTTGTCGCCGTCCAATGGTTCGCGCCTGCGTCGCCTTCTTCGTTCACGGCCGCCTTCAACAGAATAAGCTTTAACGTTGTCCGCGTCGGCCTTGATTACAAGTTCGGCCAATAAGAACGGAGCTTACATTCTTAATAGCCCGGACAATGCGTAGGCTTGCTGATGTCTGCTTTTGACCCTTAGCTGCCGCGCCGATGCTTCGCCTTCGTGTCCGCGCGCGGCTTATTCGTGCCAATGCCGATAACGTCGAACACCGTAAGCGGCGGCATAGATATGGCGTCGGACAACGGGATGATAGGCGTACCTGTAACCCCCGTAAGCCGGGTAACCGTTGCCATAGCCGGCCCCGTAACCATAGCTATAGGTCGGCGCGTAACCGGTCCCATAACCAGAGCCGTAAGCCGGGTAGCCATAGCCGGTGCCATAACCATAGCCGTAAGTCGGGTAGCCATAGCCGTAACCGTAGGATGACGCAGCGATGGCACCACCGATTAACGCTCCGGCTGCAAGCCCCACTCCTGCTCCGCCCCAGCCCCATCCACCACCGCGCCAGCCCCAAGCGTGAGCGGGACTTGTGAGCGACGGAACGACGGCAGTCATCAACGCTGCCGTTAAAGCTGTAGTGCGTAATAGTTTCATGAAGCTCTCCCACACACTGTCACCCGGCACCGTTGTTTAGGAAACAATTCACTGGGAAGATTGTTCCTGCCCGTAGCGGCCCCTGATCTTTGCCTTGACGCTATAATGAACGAACAATCAAAACGATTGACGCCAATTTTAGCAGGCCGAACGTGATGGGCTGAGCCCTCGGCCGGCTTTCTCGACAGCCACGTCCATTTTCCGCAGACGCCGATGATCGGCCGATGTGGCGGAGGAGTCCTCCTCCGCCAAACTCCCTTGATCAGACTCAGCTTTTCGCCGCCGCCGCGCTCCAACCCACGAAATCACCCACGAACAAAAGCAAACAGAACCGAACAAACGCGGCGATTGCGTGAGGGGAGGGGCCGATCCGGGCGTGGTGGATCTAAGTCAGACCTACCCGCGGAACCCCACGAGGCGCAGTTCGCTTGAACTCGAGCGCCGATTGCAAAAGGTGCGCTCAGCACCACCTTACCGTGCCGGTGTGTAACCCGGCGTTTGAGGCTGCTATCGTTGCCGCTGGCGACGATATTCTAACCAGCGGCGCGAGCCTTCCGCCAGCGAGGTCATACCTTGTCAGCAGCTCAGAAACTGCGTGAAGTTCTTGCAGAAAGGGATGTCGCGGTGATGCCGGGATGCTTTGACGCGCTCTCGGCCAAGCTCGTGGCCGACGCAGGCTTCAAGGTCACTTTCATGAGCGGCTTTGGCGTCTCGGCGGCTCGGCTCGGCTTGCCCGACACCGGCCTCATCTCATTCTCCGAGATGCTCGATAGCGTGCGGAACTGTTGTGCAGCCGCGGCGAAAATTCCGCTCATCGGTGACGGGGACACCGGGTACGGCAATGCCGTGAACGTGCAGCGTACGGTCATCGAATATGCGCGGGCCGGCGCTGCAGCAGTGATGATAGAGGACCAAGTCAGCCCCAAAAAATGCGGTCACACACGCGGCAAACAGGTGATATCGCGGCAGGAAGCGCGCATGAAAATCCGTGCGGCGGCGGATGCTAAGGTGGGCGCCGATATCCTGATCATGGCGCGAACCGATGCGCGTGCCGTTCACGGCTTCGACGCGGCACTCGACCGCTGCCGGGATTTCGAGGACGCCGGCGCCGATATCATCTTCCTGGAGGCTCCGGAGACCGAAGATGAGATGCGGCGGTTCTGCCGGGCCATGAGCAAACCATGCATGGTCAATACGGTGCCGGGAGGTAAGACGCCGGTCTTACCTCTGATCGAATTGCAGGAGATCGGCTATAAGCTCGCGCTCTATCCGGTGATGATGTTGTCGGCCTCGATCGCAGCGATGCAGGCTACCCTTGCCGCGCTCAAACCTGGCAGCACGGCACAGCTGCCACCGAGCATTTCATTCGCTGAATTGCAAAGTGTCATGGGATTTCCCGGCTATTGGAAGCTCGAGGAACGCTACAAAGCCGACACCGAGTCTGATTAAGCGGCGAGATCGGCTCGCGGGAGCCGGTTGGCCTTGACGCGCTCTATCGCGGCCTCGCACACTGGTAAGCAAGCAGCGGGCCGAAGTGGAGCGATTGAGCAATGAGGGATATTCTTGGGTGGCGGCGCAAATTCGGCGTCATCGGCCCTTCGACGAATACCATCGTGCAGCCCGATTTCGAAATGATGCGGCCACCCGGCGTCACCAATCATTATCGCGGCATCTTCACGCCAAACAACAAGGCGGTCAGCAACGACACCTTCATGGCTGGTGCCCATGTCATCGGCGGCAATGTGCTCGACGCCGTCAAGAATGTCATGACTTCTGAGCCCGACTACTTGGTCATGGGCATGTCCGCGGTGACGTTTTTCGGAGGCGCGGCCGGAGCCGATGCTTTCCAGGCCAAAATTGAGAGTGCAGCGGGGGTCGGCATCAGCATCGGGTCGCATTCCTCGACCGCGGCTTTGAAAGCCTACGGCGGCGTTAAGCGCATCGCATTTCTTTCGCCTTATTATCCGGTCGCCAACGCCGAGGTGCGGCGCTATTTCACTGAATCGGGCTTCGAGGTCGTTCGTGATATTTGTCTCGAATGCAAAAGCTGGACGGCGATTGCAGGAGTCACGCCCGACACGCTCCGGGATAGACTGATCGAATTGCACGGCGACGGACGCGATGTCGATGCCATCATCCAGGTCGGAACCAATCTCAGCATGGTCCGCCTGGCAGCGGCGGCCGAGTTGTGGCTCGGCAAACCTGTCATTGCCATCAATACCGCGACCTATTGGCACGCGCTGCGCCACAACAAGATCATGGACAAGATTCCAGGCCTTGGCCGCCTGCTCGAAGACTTTTAGCGCGACGTAGGGTAAGGCTGTGCTTCAGCACGATCTGCAAAGCCTCCGGATCTTCCTGGCGGCTTGCGAGTTGCGCAGTGTGAGCAAGGAGGCCGAGAGCCTGAACGTCGCACTGTCGGCGGCAAGCCGCCGGATAAGCTTGCTCGAACAAGAGGTGGGCGCGTCGCTGATCGTACGACGCGTCTCGTAACGCTGGCCGAAAATTGGGCGCGGCGCAACAATGCCATCTGCGTTCGGGCGTTCGAAAATCTCGAAGCGCCGACCAGCCGACCGATTGATTTTCTGACCTCCTCAGCGGCGAAGGACGTGCCCATTAGAATCGAAAGTCATTGAGAGAGGACGGATGGCGAATCCACGGATCCCGTATCAGCTTTCCAGCGAGCGCGCTGCACTGCTGGCTTTGCAGGGCAAGCGGATCCTTGTTCACCTCGTCGTCAATGTCGAACATTGGCAATTCGATCAGCCGATGCCGCGCACCATCGTGACGCCGCCGCACGGACGAGAGACTGTACCGGACGTGCCGAATTTCTCCTGGGCCGACTACGGAATGCGTGCCGGCCTGCCGCGCATCCTGCAAGCATTCGTCGACAGGAAGCTGCCCGCCTCGACCGCCTTCAATGCAGGTGTCATCGACGCCTATCCGCAGGCCGCTGCGGCGATGCGCGATGCTGACTGGGAATTCATCGGTCACGGCATGCACCAGAAGGCGACCAACCATGTCGAGGGCGGGGAGGAGGCGCTGGTGCGCGCCTGTATCGATAAGATATCCGCATTTACCGGGAAGCCCGTGCGCGGCTGGTTGTCGCCGGGCTTGCGCGAGACGGTCGATACGCCGGACATCCTCAAGCGCACGGGTATTGATTATGTCTGCGACTGGGTGATCGACGATCGTCCGGCTTGGATGCGGACTGCAACGCAGCCTCTCATTGCAATGCCCTATAATCTCGAAATCAACGATTCAATCATTTATGCCATCGAGCGGCACGCCACCGGAGAAATGGCGCGCCGGCTCGAATTCACGCTGCGGCGTTTTGAGCAGGAATGCCGCGACAGCGCGATGGTTCTGGCAATCGGCCTGCATCCACACTTGATCTCGGTGCCGCATCGCATTCACGAGCTCGATCGGATGCTCGACCTGCTGACGGCATCGCCGGATGTTGGCTTCTTTACCGGCAGTCAGATTGCTGACTGGTACATGAAAGTAGCGCCAATGCCGAAACAAGTGTGAGGCGCGCCAAAAGACGCGGAGTGCGAAATGGATTTAGAACTGAAGGGTCGGTCGGTCCTGATTACCGGCGCGTCCAAGGGCATCGGCCTGGCCTGCGCAAAAAGTTTTGCGCGCGAGGGGGCGAACGTCGTCATGACCGGCCGCGACGCGGGCCGGTTGTCGTCGGCGGCGAGCGCGCTGGGACCGTCCGGCTCAGGCGCCAAGACCTTTGTCGGGGATCTCGGAGTGTCGGCTGAACGCGATCGTCTTTTTGCCGCGCATTCGGCGGTTGACGTGCTTGTCAACAATGCCGGCGCCATCCCTGGCGGCAACCTGCTTGATTTGACGCTCGAGCGCTGGACGGAGTCCTGGCAGCTCAAGGTCTTCGGCTATATCCATCTCACCAAGCTTTATCTCGAGGCGATGAAGCGCCGCGACAGCGGCGTCATCATTAATATCATCGGCATGGCCGGTCAGGAGCCGCGGTGGGACTATGTCTGCGGCGCCGTCGGTAATGCCGGGTTGATTGCGTTGACCAAAGCCGTCGGCGCCAAGAGCGTCGATTGGAACGTGCGCGTCGTTGGCATCAATCCAGCGGGCACACGGACCGACCGCATCGAGGCGCTTCTGCGCAAGAAGGCGCTCGATAATTTCGGCGACGAAGAGAAATGGCGGGAGGGCCTTGCTGCGCTGCCGTTCGGAAGGCTCGCTGAAGCTTCGGAGATCGCGGATTTGGCCGTGATGCTGGCTTCGCCGCGCTCGTCTTATCTCAGCGGCACGGTGATCGATGTCGATGCCGGTCAGAGCAACAAAGGATGAGGAGCGATTGTAGTGGATGCGCTTGGGTACCGTAAGAAGATCGGCATCATCGTGCCGTCGACCAATACGATCGTGGGTCCCGAATGCGAGGATCTCCGGCCGCGCGGCGTGACCAATCACGTGGCGCGTCTGACCATCAAGGAACGTCCGATCCTGGCCAGCGAGCAGGGCTTCCTGGCCCACGTCGAGGCGATGCGGGAAGGCATAGGTCCGGCGATCGATCAGGTCATGACCTTGGCGCCCGACGCCGTGATCATGGGCGTTGCGATCGAGGCCTTCACCGGCGGCGTTGCCGGCGCCGATGCCTTGCAAAAAGAGCTTTCCACTCGTGCCGGCGTTCGGGTTTCGATGGGATCAACTGCGGGGGTGGCCGCGTTGCGGAAATTCGGCGCCAAACGCATTGCCGTGCTCACGCCGCATCAGCCCAAGGGCGATGAGACGGTGCGCGTCTATCTGGCGGAGGCAGGGTTCGAGATTGTGCGTTTGCTCGGGATGAAGTGCGCCTCGCCGTTTGCTATCGCCGAAGTTCAGCCGCCGCAATTGCACAAAGTCCTCCGCGAGATCGACGGCGACGATATCGACGCCATTCTCCAGGTCGGCACAAATCTTGCGAACGCCGCGGTTGCCGCGGAAGCGGAGCGTTGGTTCAACAAGCCAGTCTTGGCGATGAACGTCATTACCTATTGGGACGCGCTGCGCAATTGCGGCATCGAAGACCATGTCTACGGACATGGCCGCATTTTCGAGGAGTTCTGATGACTGATGCGCGCGTCGTCATTGTCGGCGCCGGTCCGTCGGGCCTCACCGCGGCGTTGTTCCTGACCAGGGCGGGGGTTCCGGTCACCGTGCTGGAAAGCCGCACCGAAATCTACGAAGACCCGCGCGCGGCGACCTTCCATCCCCCGACCATGGAGATGTTCGAGGCGAGTGGCGTGACCCAGAGGCTGCACGATCTCGGCATTGTTTGTCCGCAATGGCAGTTCCGTGGCCGCGATGAAGGCGTGATCGCCGAATTTGATCTTGGATTTCTCGCCGATATGACCCGCTATCCGTATCGACTGCAGTGCGAGCAGCACAAGCTTGTCGCGATTTTGTCCGGTATCCTGGACAAGGACAGCCGCTTCACAATCCACTATGGCGCGACGGTCGAGGATGTGAAGCAGAACGCGTCGGAGGTGACGGTGATCTGCACCGACGGCGCCGTTCACAAAGGCGCTTATGTGATCGGTGCCGATGGCGGACGCAGCGTGGTTCGCAAATCGCAAGACATCGATTTCGCGGGTTTCACCTACCAGGAGCGCTTCCTGGTGATTACGACGACAGTCGACTTTGAGCAGAACGGCTTCGCCTATAGCTGCTACGTGTCCGATCCGCGCGAATGGTGCGCGCTATTCAAAGTCCCAGGCAAAGGACCGCCGGGCCTATGGCGCGTCGTGTTTCCCACGCCGCCGGAGGCAACAGCGGAGGAACTGCTCGACTTTGGCACTGCGCGGGATCGGCTACGCGGCTTTCTCCCGACCGACAAGCCTTATCCGATCGTCCATACGAATCTTTACACCGTCCACCAGCGCGTCGCCGCCACCTATCGCCGCGGCCGTGCGCTGCTCGTCGGCGATGCGGCCCATGTGAACAATCCGCTTGGCGGCATGGGAATGAATTTCGGCATTCACGACGCCGTCAGTCTCGCCGGCGCGCTCACGCGGGTGCTTGCCGGTGCCTCGGACGATTTGCTTGATCTTTATGATCGCCAGCGCCGGCACGTGGCGAATGCTTTTCTGCAGGCCATGACCATTCAGAACAAGCGCGTGCTGGAAGAGAAGGATCCCGTCAAACGCCGCGAACGTCTGGACGAAATGCGGACGATCGCCGCCGATCCGTCAAAGACGCGCGGCTTCCTCATGCAAACATCAATGTTCCAAGGATTGCAGGCCGCAAGCCAAATAGCCTGACGGCTCTATTTGACTTAAGGG
>Ga0210383_10005242_pt1 | contig 11399 bp, 10 predicted proteins | sample IncBWC14OmetaG_FD_160072 | JGI IMG/M metagenome (GOLD analysis project Ga0210383, IMG submission 160072) | Forest soil microbial communities from Barre Woods Harvard Forest LTER site, Petersham, Massachusetts, United States - Inc-BW-C-14-O ...
GAGAATCCCGATATCCTGAGCCGAAAGCGATGGATCATTCGCGAAATGACCGACACGGGGATCAGCGAACCACGGCGGCATTTTCCGGCTCGCGGAAATAAACGCGATCGATCGAGCTCCGATCCGCGCCTGCTCATACGTCATCAGCGGCAATGGGCCGATTTCACCGGGCCGGTGGCAACTCTGGCAGTGCTGGGCGAGAATTGGCAGCACGTCGCGATAAAAAGTCGGTGCGTTAATGTCCATCGCTACAGCAGCGACCCTCGGGGTGTCGCGCCAACCGAGAAATGCGAGAGTTCCGATTACACTCAAGAAAAGACCAGCGAGTTGAAAATGGGAACGCGGCATAGGCCAGAGGAGTTAGTTACTCTCACTTCTCAACTGGTTGCAAGGCTGAAAGCTGAGGCTCGCTATTGTTTCGTGAATTGAAGGCTCGCGATGGCGCGATTGATCACGTTCTCCTGAATCTGGACGAGGTCGGAACCCGCGAACGTCATTCCGAATATTGTATAAAGATGCCCGTCGCGCTGGAAAAACACCACGACGCCAGACCAATCGCGTTGATCGACGCTCACGCGGAAGCGATGCTCCACCGCAGGCATTCCGGAAACCGTAATCTTCTTCTCTCCGAGCGGGCGGAAATTGTCGAGAGTGTCCTGCAAGTGGCGATCGGTCGCGGCGATGTCGCTTTCAAATGATTTTCCGACTGGCTGCCTTCCGATCAAGAGATACGTGGTCTCGTCCGACGTCCCGAGCGCAGTAATCGCGCCTGGCAGAACTGAACGCGCGCCTTCCACCAGTGCCCATGTGGGAGGCTTATACATCCGGAAGCCGTAGGTTTGATTCGTGTACAAATTTCCGCTTACTTCTTCGCGCATCGGTTCTGGCGGAGCGGGTTTGGGCGCGGGAGCGGGCGCTGGCGTTGGGACTGAAACAGGAATTGGCGGCGGTGTCGGCTTTGCGACAACCGGAGCGGATTTCACGGATACAGTGGCCGCCGGCGCAGCGTCGGCGGGACTCGAAGCCTTGGGAGCAGGTGCCGCAGGTGTCGCAGGAATCGAGCTGTACGAATTCACGCTCTTCGCGGCCGGCGCAGATTTTTCTCTCGAAGGCTCGGGCTTATTTTCGCCGTCATTCTTCTTGGTCGAATCCGCGATGCTAATCGAAACAACCTGATCCTTTTGGACAACAGCGAATCCGTAATTCGTCTTCACTCGGAACGAATTTTCTTCGTATCCAACAATGGTTCCGACGATCTTCGTTCCATCCTTGAGTTTTAACTCATCGGTACGCGCCACCAACGCCGATGACAGCACGACTGTCGCGAGCACAGTGGTAACTGGAATACACCGCCTCATGCACTTGAGTATCGCGCTCTACGACGAGAGCGGCAAGCAGCGGGTCCGTCGAGTTGCTCCGTTAGTCAGCGGGCAAGAAGTATGCTGTCACGGTGCCGTCGATCCAGCGGTTGTCATTCTGAGCGCAGCGAAGAATCTCAGCCGACAGTGTGTGGCTGGTACACCTGCGATGGGCGGTGCACTCATTTCCTGCGGCCGGAACGCGACCTCTTCGCCTGTGCCTTTTTGCGCGGCCGCATCGCGACTAACTGTCGCTCCAGGCTCTTGAACTCACTCTCGAGCGCGCTAAATTCAGCGTCGGCACCGTTTAGATTACGAGCGCGCCCCATCGCCTCCAGCGCCCGGGCAGCACTTACAGCTTTTAGCGCGCCAAAAATTCCCAAAGAACCTTTGAATGCATGAGCGGCAGTGTCGAGTTTCCCCGGGTCCTTCGCTGCAATCGCGCTTCGAATTGCGGACAAGCGTTTCGGAGCATCGGAGAGAAACGATTTCGTCAACGTCTGAATAAGCTTTTCATTGTCGCCAGTGGTCCGCCGTAAATGAGCTGCGACGTCCTGGATCGGCGCAACAAGTTCCAGCGACGCAGCGGCGCGCTCGGTAGCCGTCGACGGACGCAAAGCGCCAGCGGCGGGTTTTGCACCAATCACTTGATTACCAGCCGTTGCGAGAAATTCCACCGTGTCGAACAGCGCATTCATTTCGAAAGGTTTCGGCACGAATCCATCCATGCCAGCCGCAATGCGCTGCTCTTTATCTTCGTCCGTCACATTCCCGGTGAGCGCAACGATCACCTGGTGCCTGCCCGTAGATTTCTCTCCTCGCCGAATCGCGCGCGTGGCTTCGAGGCCATCCATCACGGGCATCTGCTCGTCCATGAGCACTAAGTCGAACGGATCCTTCGCGAGCGCATCGATCGCTTGTCGCCCGTCGGCGACTCCAACTACCGTATGACCGCGCTTCTTGAGCAGCTCGCTAACGAGTTCGCGATTTTCGTTCGTATCTTCCGCCACCAAAATGCGTAAGCGTTTCGCGGGTTGCTCGAGATGAGGACGACTGGACGCCGCGGATATTTTCGGCGCATCGCCAGAAGTCGCTTGTCCCTTCGAAGATTCACTTTTGCCGGTGATGCGTGCAGGCTTTGTCGTGCGAGATAGCCGGAACCAGAAGCGCGTGCCGCCCTTCGGCTTTGTTTCCGCGCCGATCGATCCGCCCCAGCGCTCAACGGTTATTTTGCAGAAGTAAAGTCCCAGGCCCGCTTTGCCCGGCTTGTCCGAACCTTTGGCGAACAGTGCGAACAACTTATCCGGCGTTTGATCTTTCGGCAGCCCCGGGCCTTGATCGTCAACAAACGCGAGCACGGCTTTTCCGCGATCCTCGAGCCCAATCATTACTGAAGTTCCTTTCGGGCTGTAACGGAGCGCGTTCTCTAGTAGGTTTCCAAGGATTCGGTCAAGCCGCGAGTCATCTCCGACGACAGTCCAATCGCGCGTGAGATCGACGCTCGGATCGACCAGCAGCCGTATCCCTTTTTCTGTGAAAGCCGGGGAAAACTCCTGTACGGCACGTTGCGCGCAAGCGGCAATATCGGCCGCACCGAATGCAGCATCAGCGTTCGTTTCCTGGCCGGCGAGATCGGCTGAAAAGGCCTGAAGAATTCCGCGAATCATTTGCTCTTGCCGGTTCGATTCGCGCTGGCCTGTCTCGACCATTCGCCGTAAGTCGGCAGTAAGATCCTCAAGCCCCATCAAGCTGAAGCAGCCGCGCATCGCAGTCAGCGGCTGCGAAAGATCATGAATAATGCAGTGGAGAAGAATTTCCTTCTTCTGGATTTCGCGAAGAAGGCGTTCGTGCTCGAGCAGGGAATCGCGCGCCGCTTGATACAGTTTCTGCCGCTCAGCGAACGTGCTCGAAAGGTTGCGGAGGAGCAGCACGTTCTTGCCATCCAGATGAAGCGCGGCCGCTTCGAGCTGAGTCTCGTGGCCGGCAGAATCGCGTTCGCTCCAAATCGGTGAATTTGCGGACCCCTCACGATTCGAATTCCAGAAACCTTCGGCATCAATAAGGAAATTCTCGAGCAGCGGAGAAGCTTCGGCCAGGCGAATCGATTTGTCCTTCGCGAGAGCACCCTTCCAAAGCTTTTCGCACCACTTCGGATACTCTCCGATCGGCCGGAATAATCCGTTCCCCGTGTGCTCGAAGAGGGCATAGCCTTGATTCGTGAGAAAAGATTCGAGGATCGAGTTTGCTGCCATTATGCGCCTAGCATCTTCATCGTCAGCCGTGCGAACGCATCTTCCACTTTCTCGCCGGTTTTCGCGCTCGTAAGAAATATTTCCCAGCCGCTTTCGGCAAGTTTGGCCTGATGATCCGGGCCGATTTCCCACTGCGGCGCTAAGTCCACCTTGTTGATCACCAGCAGCGCCGGCACTTTGCCCGCCGTTCCGGAGACGCGCTCATTCAACGCCAAAGCATCATCCAGAGTGTGAAGTCGCGTTCCGTCAACGACGAGAAAATACCCCGACATGCCGCGCAGATAAGAAAGCTGAACTTTCTGAAAGCTATCCTCACCGTAGATGTCCCACAACACGAGTTCAACGTCTTTATTATTCGCGTGGACGACTTTCTTCTCGATCATCACACCAATATTTGTGATGTAGGAATCGGAAAAATGAGTGTGGACGAAACGTTGGACTAGACTTGTCTTGCCAACTGCGTTCGTCCCCAGCATGCAGATTTTCTTCGCGATCATCGGAATGCGGGTTAGTTTACAGGGGGAGCGGGAGAAAAAGCGACTTTGAAAGTAACGCTGCGGTTCAGGCGCCGGCCATCCTCCGTGTCTTCATTGCGGAGCGGTTCGGAAGTGCCAACCCCGCGCGGATGCAAATTTTCGGGCTTGATGCCCGCGCGCACGAGAGTGGCAAAGATCACGTCGGCCCGCTGTTTGCTCAGGACCATATTGGTTCCTTCAACGCCGGTCACGTCCGTATGGCCAATGATTTCGATCATAAGTTTCCCGTTCGCGCGGTTTGCCTCACTCGCCAAGGCGCGGACGTCATTCTGAGTAGTCGCAAGCGCGTTTTCCTGCCCCGCTTCAAGTTCCGCGCGGCCAATTGGGAAGAGCAACACAGCAGATTCTAGCGAAGCGCGTACGCGATTCATCTCGACGAGGCTCGCGTTCTGCAATCGCGAATCATCAACCGAGTTGATGCCTGCTATCCACGGAGCTCGCTCCTGGAGCCTCGCGATGAATTGCGGTGACGCCGTTCCTTCCGCACGCAGCACGCCATCTCTCTCAGAAAGCCTCACGCCGGGCGGAGGGTGAAGCATAAGGTTGGCGCGTTTCAACACAATGTCATCTTCCATCGAATAGAACGGCTTCAGTTCGAGATCGGCGGATTTCGGATCGATTCCGGCCTGCGATAAAAGCTCTTCTGGATTCGCCGAAAGCGGATCGCGGAACCCCTGAATGTGATAGCGGCCACCTTCGCGACCATACGACATCACAACGATGCCAGGCTGCTGCCGCAACACTTTGAGAAAACGCGACCATTCCCAGAGCAAATAGCCGGAGTATGCGAGCGGAATCGCGATCAGCGCGAGTATCACAGCGCCAGCGATCAGAGCGGCGCGAGGCTTTTTTTCTGCCGTCTCTGAGCGATCCTTGAACTGCGCCTCGAGCAGCGGCGTGAGTTGATCGTCCGCTGCGCGAAACGGACCAGCGTCACCTTCAAAATGTGCGAGTGCGGAACTGTAGTTCTGCTGAATATTTTCGAGCGCCTCTTTCATCGCCGTGCGATAGCTTTCCGGTGCGTGGCCCCGAATCACGGCTGCGAGAACGGCTCCTGGTCCTTCCTCGATCCACACCTCAAGCTCACCAACGTCCATGCGATCCAGTGAATTGCTGCGCTGCGATTCGAACGAATCCTTTACGAACTGCTGAATAGCTGCAAGCATCCCGGCCACGAGCGAAGCATCCTGCGTAGCAACAGCGGGAGCAACAACGTGGTTGAGAACAAGGCTCGTCTCGCGGTGGATCAAAAAAACCTGCTCCACGCGGAACAAAAGGCTGTGCATCAGCACCACTTCGCTGAACGGCCTGCCGGTGCGAAACGCTTCGACCCGCCACTGAATGCCGCGCCACGAAAGGCTGTGCTCGAGAGCTTCGTTAAAAGTTTCGAGCATTCCGCGGAGCGCTTCGGTGATCGATTTTCGAATCGCGGGGCCCATCACGGGGAATAGCGCGTCAGCCAGTACGTGCGGATCCCGGCGAACGGATTCGCGCAAAGTATCCTGAATCGTCGGCGCCAAAGCTCTCGACAGGGCTTGATCGTCGCCTTGGTCGCGGCGCATCTGAATCGCTTCGGCAACAACCGAGCTCACGTCTTCAGCGCGGCGATCCGGATCATCCAGGCGCTCCTGGATCTGCTTAAGGCCTTCCTGTTCCGGACCGACGATTAAATGGCGGAGTTCTTCGTAAGCGTGGCTTTCCTCTTGCGGAGTTTCGACTGGCGGCGCCTCGGGCGCGCGACGTTGGGCTTGCTCAGCCATTTGGGGGGTTACAGTTCGATGCCGGATACTGTCCGGCACCTATTTCTCGGGCAATTCGAGATCGTTCTTCAATCGCAGCGAAAACTCCGCGAAGATATCGGCCAGCGCGGCGCGGTCGGTTTTGTCGTTGCGCAGAATATCCACTTCGCGATCGAGCGAAGCCGAAGTTTCGCGCCGTAGCTTGTCAATCTCGTTCGACATCGCTTTCGAGTGCTCGAGCAATTTTGCGCGCAGCTCGCTCTGGCCGTCGGACATTTGCTCTTCCAGCTGGCCAAGTTTTTTCTCAATTAGTTTCGACGCTTCCTTCAACTCCCGGCCAAGCTCTTTAAGACCATCCGTGCGCTCCGACTTCTCAGTCTTCACGCGCTGGCTCAGCGAATCAAACTCCTGCTGCACGAAATTACTGAGCGTATCGAGCCGTTTGCTGGTGTCTTCGCGAAGCGTTTCGACGGCTTTCGAGACGTTTTCTTCCAAGCGCGAGAATCGCTTCTCGTAGTCGCGCATCTGCGACCCGAACAATATGTCGCGTATTTTATCTACGTTTGCGCCCTCTTCTTTTCCGGATGAATTGTTAGGAAGTTTCGCGTCCGCCGGGGATGCCATTTTCCGACCTCTCCTTTTGCGATTCTTTATGCCCTGCCGATGGGATCTGCGCGTAGTGGTTCGGGGCATCCCGCGACACTACTATGAAAGTAGGCGTAGCTGCAATAACCACGTGCATTGGGACTAGAGTACGGACGGCTTGAGAGTCATAGAACTGCGTGTCGGTCTCAAGTCAGCCATAAACGATATCTATTTATCGAGAAACTCGCGCAGTCGAGCATATCCCGCCCGACTTACAGGCAGCTGAGTGCCATTCTGGAGCACTGCAACGTGGCTGTCTTTGCCATACGGCTCGATTCGCACAACTCGTTCGAGATTCACAACGTACGACCGATGAATGCGAAGGAAACGCGAAGGGTCGAGCGCCGCTTCCAGACTCGAAATCGTTTGCTGCTTCAGATGCTTTTTGCCTTCCGAGCAGATCGCCACATAGTCGTCTTGCGCTTCCGCGTAATCGAGCTTGGCGACCGGAATTATGAATACGCGCGTGCCCTCGCGAACAGGAATCCGATCGATATATTCCGCCGGCGGCCGCGCAGCCGCAGCAAGCTCGGAAGGCGAAGGCGCAGGCGCAGAGCGCGCGTCTTGGACGGATTGGCCGGAGCTGAAAGGTTTGCCGCCGAGCCGCTCCTTTGCCCGTTTAAGTGCGGCTTCAAAACGATCCACGCCAAAGGGTTTCAAAAGGTAATCGACGGCGTGGACCTCGAAGGCACGGATCGCATAGTTATCGTGAGCCGTAACAAAAACGACCGCGGCGCCAGTGCCAATCAATTCGAGAACCTCGAAGCCATCAAGCTTGGGCATCTGCACATCGAGGAACACGAGGTCCGGCTGTAGTTCGGTGACAGATTTCACGGCTTCGAATCCGTTTGCGCATTCAGCGGCGATTTCGATTTCAGGGTGCTTCGTGACAAACTCGCGGAGAACCTGCCGTGCAAGTTCTTCATCATCCACGATGATCGCGCGAATTTTCTTGCTGGAGGTTTCGCTCATCACGTTCGCGCCTCCCGCTCCGCCGGCATCGTGATTGCCACAAAATAACGATCGCCTTCGGTTTTCACCTGAAAGCTGGCCAGGTTTCCGTGGCGCGTCGCGAGGCGCTGTCGAACATTGGCCAGACCGACGCCTCCTCGACGCCGGGGCGGGGAATCCGGATCAAAGCTGTTCTCCACGGCGATCGAAAGCACTCCATCGCGAGCGTGAATATCGAGTTTGATACATCCGCCTTCCACCAGATTCGAAATTCCGTGCACCACGGCATTCTCAACAAGCGGCTGAAGCAAAAGCGGCGGCACGAAAACGTCGAGCGCTTCCTTATCAATATTTTCTTCCATCTGAATGCGCGCTCCGAAGCGAACCTTTTCCACTGCCAAAAACGAGCGAATCAGCGAAAGCTCCTCTTCCAATGGAATCGCCGCTTTTTCGCCAAGCCCGAGCGTTCGTCGCAAGAAATCGCCAAGCAGGATGCACATCTCGCGCGCTTTTGCAGGGTCTGAACTCGTGAGCGCGCTGATGGAATTCAAACTGTTAAACAGAAAATGTGGATTCACCTGCGCCTTCAGCGCTTTTAGCTCCGCGTCCCGCGCCAGCACTCCGGCTTTCATTTCGCGCTCTCTCGAATCTTGTGATTCCTGAACGGCGAGCAGAACATAGAAAAATGCCACGACGAGCAGGTAGAGAAGAATGCCCGTACCGAATAGCAGCGGAAAGTTCTTCGTGAGACGGGGTTCGAGTCCGCTAAATGCAGAGAAGCCCGACAAAACATGTGCCAGAGCTTTCGCCGCAAGAATCCAGAATCCACTGACGATCACAGCTGCCAGCGAGTGCGTTAGCGCGATCTTGAGCTTGCTCGTGCGATCGAGCGGCGTGCCTCGGCACGAATAAAATGCTGCGAGGCACATGAACGCATACAGAACGCAGAGCGGAAATCCCACCACAAAAGCTTCCGTCCACGTAAGGCCGCCAGGAACCGCGAGAAGGTAGACGAGCATGCCCTCCAGCGGAATCCAGGCAAGCAGGTACGGTATGAGCCGCCGCAGATTTCCTAGGATTGGGTGCATGGCAGCAAGTTAATTCTTGATCTCCAAGCCGCCGAAAACCGCAATGCCGCGAATGATCAATTTCTTGGCCGCGGTGTCCTGCGGCGGATGCGCGGTCTTGTCTCCATAACCACCAAAGATTCCCACGCCGTCGATCACCACATTCCACGTGCGCGGCACCCGAATTTCTCCACCGCCGAAAATGAGCGTGGCCTCAATCACAGCTTGCTCGCCCTTGATATCCGCCTGAGTGAAGTCGATTTCCGCACCGCCAAAAATTGCGGTGATTTCTCCGCTTTCAAAATTTCGGCTGCTCACCTGCGTCTCTCCGCCACCGAAAATGCTCGTGCAGCTCACGTGAGAGTCGCTCGCATCGAATTTTTGGCCTGTCTCGAAGGGTTTCGATTTCCACTTGTTCAGCAGCGGCTCCCCACCTTTGCTGGTCGCTTGGATTACCAGCAATACACCCACCGCGATTATGAAGATGGGCCAAAGCGTTTCGATCCTCACGCGCTGATAGCCCAGCTCCTGAAGCTGCAGGGCAACTCCCGCCAATATTAGAAATCCGCCCCAGAAGCGGCGCCCCGCGCCCTGGCAGGTAAGCAAAGTTGACACTCCGAACGCGACTAGGATCAACGGCCAAAACCGAAAGACGCGGCTGGCATCAATCAGATTCATCTGATCGAGCAGAAGGGTAACGCCTGCGATCACCACCACGACCCCGAAAATCAATCCTCGTGTACCGCGCGTCAGGCTACTCATCGACGTTGCCTCCATGCTGCGCGTTTCCAACTCGGCGTCGCGCGATGGCGCGCGCCTGGACGAGAACCATTGCCAATCCGGTTGCGACGAGCGCCAAAGGCCAGAACCGCAGCACGTCTTGCCAGACAGGCGCGTTCCATTGGACGGCGAGCATATTCCATAATCCCGGGACAATCACGGAAAAGAGCCAGATGTTATTCGGCCATAGGTGGGCCCAGCCCATCTCCACGGCCTGGAATGTAGCGCCTAGCAAAATTAGAAACGTCGCTGCGAACAAAAACATGCCCGCAGAGAACGCCGATCCGCCGTAGGACTCCTGCTGCTTCGCGTTTGCCATTTGAATGCCCCCTGCGCCGATTGTGTTGCTGTCCATGTCGCAAGGATAGGAGCAGGCAAGCGGAGTGTCGCGCGCTTTTCGGCGAATAGCGGCTATTTACCGGCGAATGACGGTTCGAGCGGGGTTGGCGAAACGGTGCCCGCATCGATCATGCGCCAATCGTCGTGGAATTGTGGATCCCGGCGAGGAAAACCTACGAAAGGGTCAGGCCCAGCCAAAACGCTTCAACCAGCAGCCCCATCAGAAGCAGCATCAGCCGCATGCGCTTTTTCTGGATCGCAGCGATAATGATCCCCATCGCACACACTAGCAGCCCAAGCTCAGGCCAAAACAGTCTCGAGCCAGCGCCCGCCCATTGCCCGGAAGCATCTTGCAGCCATACAGAGGCGAACGACATTGCCGTGGTGAGCCCGACGCCGACGATGCCAGCGAGCGCCACACCTTTGGCCCATTCTGGAATTACAAAGTTCCGTTTTGCATCGCGCCAATCCATCCACGTCTGCGCGACCACCACCCCGACGACCAGTACAACGAACAGCGCCACGTCCCCTCTCAATCTAGGGTCGCTGCCGTCGATTCACGCCCTCAGTACAAGACCGCTTCTGCAAGCGGCTTCGCAGTTTCGACAGGTAAGGTCCCAAGTCCCGATTATCTGTACTCTCTCGCTTCCCATCTGCCCAGCTACTAAGTTCCTCAAGGCCTGAATCGCGCTATCGCCAACTCCCCAGGTTTTCTTTCATCCAGGCTCTTGCAATTCTGGTTCCTTACACCGGATCAAACTCTCCCGTAAGTATTAATCGCTCGCTCAATATTCGAGCGCGACGGAACCGTTCCGCCGTCTCCGCTGGACTTCCCGCCGGCAATTCCTTCAGGATGCGTTGTAGCTCCTCATCGAAGAGCTGGCTGATGAGCTCCGGCGTATGCAAAACCGGCGTGCCGTTCTCATCCACTATTCGCAACTTGTCGCGATGCTTCATGCGCTGCGCGATCATCAACCGGTAAATCCGGTCGGTCGCCAGATCTTCCATATAGCCGTCCAACAAGCTCGCCCCACGCCCGCTCAGGCCGCCATTTCGATAGCGAATCACAGTGCGGACCGCCGCCCGCGTTCCGGCCACAGTCTGTTTGCCCACACCAGCCGGAATTGGACGCAGGTCGGGGTGCGCATCCGCATTCTTCGGCCGCGCCGAAAGCTGGTTGGGCACGGGGAACTGGTCCACCGCAATCTGGTTCTGGTCTGGATGTCCGGTCCAGGCGCCATCCATCAGCGCGCTCGCTTCGTTCTTCTTGTCCTGCGCAAGAGCGGCGAGGGCCCGGGCATTCAGCTCGGGGTCTTCGCGGCTGGGAAACAGCGCCGTCATGCCGCCAATCGCAAGCAATCCGTGTTTGTGGCAAAGCTCCGGCATCAGCAAACGAAAATTCTGGAAGAACGCCACATCGTGCGGAATCGTATTCCGGTCCGGAAGAACCCAGTTGGGATCGTTGAGATTGAAATGAATCAGGCTCGCCATGTAATCCCAGCGGCCAAGATTGAGCGCGAGGATATGCTCACGGAGGTTGTAAGCGAACTCTTCCATCTGATACGCAAGTGGGTGCGCTTCCACCAGTGCCATGCACTTTATATAGTCCTTCGGCCACCCCTTCGCTTTCGCCACAGCCTGGAACAAATCGCGCCACCACAGCGCCTCTTCGGCCGATTCGGATTTTGGAATGTAGAACGTAAGCGGGTGCTTCAGCTCCGTTGCATCCAAC
>Ga0210383_10005243_pt1 | contig 11398 bp, 6 predicted proteins | sample IncBWC14OmetaG_FD_160072 | JGI IMG/M metagenome (GOLD analysis project Ga0210383, IMG submission 160072) | Forest soil microbial communities from Barre Woods Harvard Forest LTER site, Petersham, Massachusetts, United States - Inc-BW-C-14-O ...
GGAGGACGCCGGAGAGCCCAGGTTGGCCGAAAGCAACCGCTGGCAGCCTACATCTTTGAATCGATTTAGTGAAGGGCTTTGCGTGCCATTTGCCTGCCATACCACATAAGAACATCCGCCCACGCAACTCTCGTTTCTTCTCCCATTCCTCGATACAATCCTGCCCATGGGAATCAGCCCTAGATTTCTCCGTGCACTTGGGCCCTTCTTCCTCCTTCTCCTCTTCAGCTCGCGGCCGGCCGCTGGCCAAAACTGGTCGCTTCAGGACATGACCGTCATCACCGACGTCAATATCGTCGACGTGCGGACAGGAGAAATCCATCCGGACCAGGTCGTGATCATTGAACGGAACCGCATCACCGCGGTCGGTTCCCGCAAAGAGACTCGTTTTCCGCGCAACGCTCCCACAATTCTGAACGGCAGGGGCTCGTTTCTGATTCCCGGCCTCTGGGACATGCACGTGCACCTCGTCTTTGGCGATTGGTTCCCTCGAGCTGAGGAAATTTCCCTGCCACTGTTCGTTGCCAACGGCGTCACCAGCGTTCGTGACATGGGCAGCGACCTCGCGACTATTCAGTCCTGGCGTGACGAGATTGAAGGCGGGCGTATGCTGGGTCCGCGCATCATGACCTCCGGTCCCATGCTGGATGGGCCCAAGCCCCGCTTCCCCAGTTCGATCGCGATTGCAACTCCCGACGACGGCCGCCGTGCGGTCGACCAGCTGAAGCAAAGCGGCGCGGACTTCATCAAGTTGCAATCGCGTATTCCGCGCGATGCCGTCTTTGCCATCGCGGAGGAAGCTCGCAAACAGGAAATCTCTTTCGAAGGTCATGTTCCAGACTCGGTTCGCGCCAGTGAAGTTTCCAGCGCGGGGATGCGCAGCTTCGAGCACCTGATCGGAATTTTTGAAGGCAGTTCGCCGCTGGAGGACGAATTTCTGAAGGGCGACAAGACCGAGGCGAAATTTTTGTCCAGCTACGACCCGGAACGCGCGTCGGCATTGGCTGCGCTCCTCGCAAAAAATCAAACATGGCAATGTCCAACGCTCGTCTGGGAACGCGGGGGCAATTTGATCGATGTGACCGACTTCAGCAAGGACACGCGCGTGAAATACGTTCCGGCCTACTGGAAGGATCAGACCTGGAAGAAATTTACAGACCAGGTGGAAAGAGAGTTCAATACCGATGACCTGGAGACCCGCAAGAAATTTCTCGATAAGGAACTGGAGGTAGTCCAGCTTCTGCATAAAGCGGGCGTTCCCTTTCTTGCTGGCACGGATACGCCTCCCGGGGTCTACATCTTTCCCGGCTTTAGCCTGCATGAGGAATTGCAGCGATTCGTTGCTGCGGGGTTCACACCGCTCGAAGCGCTGCAGACCGCTACGCTAAATCCGGCGCGTTTTTTCGAGATGGAGGATCAGTTGGGAACCGTCGAGAAGGGAAAACTTGCCGATCTGGTTTTCTTGGATGCCAATCCCCTCGAGGATATTCGCAACACCCAGAAAGTAACCGCGGTTATCTTGAACGGGAAATATATTTCGAAAGCCGATTTGCAGAAAATCCTGCAACGCGTCGAGGAATCCGCGAAAAAAGAGCCTCCCACGCAGCAATCCAGCACCTTCTAGTCTCCGCGGGTGGACCACCCTCATTCAACCTGTATCCCTTTCGCCCCTTCGAAAATGATGTTAACTTCGCTCCACGACGAGTTTTCGAACGGTGGCGACACTTCAATGTCCGAACGATTTACTTTCTCCAGTCTTCGTGAGCTATTCGCCAAAGCTAATGAAGAGAAGTCCGGCGATCATTTGGCGGGCATCGCCGCGCGGTCGGAACGTGAGCGTGTCGCCGCGAAACGCAAGCTAGCCGACCTGACGCTCGCGGAAATCACGCAACAGCCCCTGATCGATCCAGACTCCGACGACGTCACCCGCTTACTTCTCGAGTCTTTCGACCAAACCGCGTTTCAATCTATCAAGAGCCTCACTGTCGGCGAATTCCGCGAATATATCCTCGACGACGCCACTACTGAGTCGGCCCTGAAACAGATTCAGTGGGCAATCATCCCCGAAATTGCCGCCGCCGTTGCCAAAATCATGAGCAACAAGGATCTCGTGCTGGCCGCCGCGAAAATCCGCAACGCCACTCGCTGCCGCAATACCCTCGGCGAGCGTGGCATTCTTGCGATTCGCGTGCAGCCGAATCATCCCGTGGACGACCTCGGCGGAATTTTGCTAGCGGCTTTCGAAGGACTCCTCTACGGCTGCGGCGACGCCGTAATTGGCGTGAATCCCGCGTCGGATTCTGTGGAGACTGTCGGCTCCATCCTTCATGCCCTCCAGCGCCTCGTGAACACCTATAACGTGCCTACGCAGACTTGCTGCCTCGCCCACATCAACGCGCAACTCGCGGCCATGGAACGCGGTGCCCCAGTTGATCTGCTCTTTCAATCGATCGCAGGGACCGAAGCAGCCAATCGCAGTTTCGGGATTTCGCTGGCCACGCTGCAAGAGGGCCGCGAACTGGTCCTTGAGCACCATCGCACCCGCGATGTGGTCTGGAAAGGCACGAATGCGATGTATTTCGAAACAGGGCAGGGAAGCGCTCTATCCGCGGAAGCTCACCACGGCGTGGATCAATTGACGCTGGAGGCTCGTGCGTACGGCGTCGCGCGCGTATTCGAACCATTTTTGGTGAACAGCGTCGTCGGTTTCATCGGCCCAGAATATCTTTACGACGAACGCCAGATTATCCGCGCCGGCCTGGAGGATCACTTCATGGGCAAGCTCCTCGGTCTGCCGATGGGCTGCGATGTTTGTTATACAAATCACGCTGCCGCCGATCAGAATTCCGCGGACAATCTGCTGCTACTGTTGGGCGCGGCCGGATGCAATTACTTCATGGGCGTTCCGTGTTCGGATGACGTGATGCTGAATTACCAATCGACGAGCTACCACGATGCGTTGGCCGTCAGGCGGCTCTTCAAACTGCAACCGGCGCCGGAATTTCTGGACTGGTTGCAGCAGTCGGGAATCTATCGCGATGCCGAGCCCGCTTTGCTGGACTCGTCGGCGCGCCGCCAGTTGATGCAACGTCTCGAATCATCTTTGCAGGGAATCGACTGAATGAAGGATCAACGCGACAGGCGGCTGGCCACATCCGATCTGCCGGAAATTGTGCGCAAGATTCGCGCGCGAACGCCTGCGCGTCTTCTCGCCGGCCGTGCCGGAGCCGCTTACCGCACAACGACGCAGCTGGACTTGCGCGAAGCTCATGCCACCGCGCGCGATGCGGTCCGCGCAGAACTGAATGCGGAGCGGGCTTTCGGCAAGGACTTCGTCAACACCTGGAACCTCTTCGAAGTCTCCACCAACGCCGTTCACAAGGACGAGTATCTTTTGCGCCCCGAATTAGGACGCCATTTTGACGGCCGTTCTCGCGAGGAATTGCAAAGACGCTGCTCCTCCCGGAACGATCTTCAGATTGCGATCGGTGATGGCCTGTCGGTCTCAGCAGTTGCGGCGCAGGTACCGCTGCTTCTTCCTCTAATCATCGCCGGCGCCGGGCAGTGGCACTGGAAAATCGGCCAGACCTTCGTGATTCATCATTGCCGCGTCGGAATCCTCAACGAAATCGGCGAACTGTTGAATCCCCGCGTCGCGTTGCTTCTAATCGGCGAGCGCCCTGGCCTAGCTACTGCGGAAAGCTTGTCCGTCTACCTCGCGTACCTGCCCAACAATGCACACACAGACGCCGACCGCAACGTAGTTTCCAATATCCACCTCAGGGGCTTAAGTCCCCACGAAGCCGCCGCTCGCATCCTCAGCCTCGCCGCCCGCATGATGGAAACAAACCCCAGCGGCTACCAACTAAAAGAAGCCCCGCCCGCTCTCGGCCATCCCTAGAAACTCAGGGTGTGCGTGTCTCGTGAAATTGGAGGAAGAACCACAAGCACAATATTTGGTGGATATGGCCGCGATCGAACCGGCACAGACTCTACGCTACCCACTTCATTGTCAGTTTCTTACGTTTAAAGACTCAGCCGTCCATGTAGGTAGCATCGGGCGATTTTATTTCAGTTGTACTTGTGCTTGGGCCTTCGATGCATGCAGCGGCACCTCGACAAGAATCTCCGTTCCGCGCATCAGTTCCGAGGTGACCAAGAGCCTTCCGCCAACTAGCCGAATCCGCTCGTGCATCCCGAGCAATCCAATCCCGGCGTTCGGATTGCTGCGCTCTGTGTCAAAACCATGTCCATCATCCTTAATGCGAAGACTGACTCCACCCGCATTTGCACCGACTTCAACGGTCGCGTGCGCAGCCTGACTATGTTTGACCACGTTGCCGAGCGCTTCCTGGGCAACTCGGAACAGGCACAACGCCACATCTTTAGGGACAGTCATACGAAGGTCGCACACACGAAAATGAAACTCGATCTTGTATTTGTTACTAAATTCCTTACAAAGGCCAGCGACAGCAGCGGCCAAACCTACATGCTCCAGCCTGCTGGAGTGCAGTTGATGAGAAAGAGAATGCAGGTCCGACGACAATTCCTTGGTTCCATTCAGCATTTCCTCGACTCTGGCCCGTCCTTCCACGTCTGAGCTAGGAAGCATTTTCCATAGGTGTCCGAGGCTGATACCAAGCAGAGCCAGTCGCTGGCTGAAATCGTCATGTAGCTCCCTGGCAATGCGAGTGCGCTCTTCCTCTTGGGCATGGATCAGGCGTCCGGTCAACGTGTGGAGCGATTCTGCGGATAACTTTCGCTCCGTAATGTCGACGCACGAACCAATATACCCACAGAAGGTGCCATCGCTCTCAAACCTGGGAACGCCATAGTCAACAATCCAACGGTATTGCCCATCAAAACGGCGCAGCCGGTACTCTCTCTCGAAGTCGGCGCGAGCCTGAAAATTGGCGGAATAGATTCCAAGACAGTGCGCCAGGTCCTCTGGATGTACTCCTGCGGTCCATCCTTGTCCCAACTCCTGTTCCATTGATCGGCCCGTGAATTTCAACCAGCCTTGGTTGAAAAAAGTGCAAAGTTTGTCGTTGCTCGACATCCAAATGAGCACAGGAGCCGTGTCGGCCACCAAACGAAAACGTTCCTCACTCTCGCGCCGCTCCTTTTCAGCTCGCTTGCGCTCTGTGATATCTTGCGCCATTCCCAACATACGTTTAGGCGCGCCGTTCGCGGAATAGTGGAATTTACCCGTCGCTGCCACCCAGCGAACAGTCCCATCCGGCCACACTACGCGGAACTCAACGGCATACGGTTTGCGATTCGTTTTCGCGTCAGCCAGCGCTTCAGAGATTTGTTGCCGATCCTGCGGGTAGACGTAGCGATCAAAATCTTCCGGGCTCCCAACAAACTTCTCTGATGGGATGCCGAACATCGATTGCAAGTCGCCAAACCAGGAATCTCGAGCGGTCTCAAAGTCCCACTCCCATCCAACAACCTTGCCGGATTCCATCGCCAAAAGAAGCCGGTCGTTCACTGCGCCAACGTCGGAGGCTAACTCACGGTCTGATAAATAGGCTTGGATAAAGGCCATTACTGCTAAAAACATGGCAGTGATTAGAACAATAAGCAGGCGAGTGACCCGTGTGGCGTACGGCTCATCCGCGCGAAACAACTCCCATATCCCTGTTAGCGGGATTCCAACGACCGCCAGCATCGCCAAAAGGGTAACGCGCCTCGAGTCTCTTGTTTCGACCTGGGTCGTCTCAGCCAGCTTCAAAGCGTGTCTCCGACCCTCCAAACCGACCCACACAAACCAGGAGATCGAAGCGGTGAAGAACAAACCAAGCAAACCCCTAGCGGCGGGGATACTAGTCAAATCGCCGGACGGATCTCTTAAGCCCCAGAAGATGTTATTTACCAGTGACCCGAGTGCGTACAGCACGGACGCGCCGAACAGATGTCGATAGATTGACTTCCATGGAGGTTGCGATCGAATAACCAGCAAACCCAGAATGAAGATAAGTAATAGATTCTCTACGAAGTAAAACACTTCAAAGTTAAAAATAGCGTGGGCAGAATGGGGCACGTACTCATACGGGAAGAGGTAGGTGAATGCAAAAAACAAAAAGAAACACAAGGTAAGAAAATTCAACGTCGTTCGATACGGCCTTCGGCTAGGTAATTTCAGATGGGGACGGAAAGCAACCGCCGCGATCATCAGCAGGACATGCAGAAATATCAGGGGAGTATGGACCAAGAAGGCGGGACTCTTGCCTTGTAGCACGAGGTTGTAAAAGAAGGCGAACGGGACTAATGCCCATACTCCAAACGCGGCCGCGAGGCATAACCAAAATAGCCGGATCGATTGTGTGCTTTGCACCGCATTTGCTGCTGCCACACCGGTTGCCAGGATAAGTAAGAGGAGATAGCTGATCTCGCAATATCCATTCAATGTGGAGCCTTGCTTAAGAGTGACCGAAAGAACAGCTTGCGTTGCCAAAAGGATGACCGCGAGGGTTGGCCAGGAATAAAATCGAAATCTGGTTTTGGAAATGAGGAATTCGCCTAGCATGTTCTATCCAACAGAAGGATTCCGCTCGCTATTTTACTTAGCGCTTCAGGCTTCGACACAGCAATTTATCCGCGCGGTCAAGATACCACCTCATGCTTTATTTTGCTGGATGGTAACACACCCGGTAATGTAGCACTCCCAGTAGACAGAGAAATAAGCATGCGCGAGGCTCTCCGCCAAATAGCACAAGATTTCGAATTTTAGATTTGGATTTTCGTGATGCCACTTCAACTACCAACGGAAGCGAATTGCAAGTTGGATGACACGTGGAGTGACCTCTCCGGCGGGTCCGCCAAGCCCATTGAAGTTTTTCGCCGCATCAAAGCTCGCTCGCTGAAAGTTCGCCAGTGTTAGCGGCTGTCCGTTCGCACCCATGTACAGGCCCGTGAACGGGTTAATGCAGTTGGCTGCGCAGTTGAAGTTAGGATTTGGCGCACCGTTTACGGTCAGCTTCGGCAACGACAGGAAGTTCAGCACGTCATTCGCGTTGTTCAAAATAAACAGCGGGTGGTTGAACACGTTGAAGACATCCATCTTGAACTCCAGGCTCGCAGATTCCCATTTGGGAAGTTTGAACGCCCTCGTCAGTGAGATATCGAACCGGTAGAGGGGCAAGGTCTGCCCTGCGTTCCTGCCGAGATTTCCGCTGATATATTGGAAGTCCACAGGTATTCCCGTGAAGCTGTCCACCGGACCTGACGAGCTCGCCCCTGGAGGAGCAACGAAGGTCGTCCGCGTTGCGGAGCAATTGGTCAGTCCCGCCGCAATGCAAGCCGCCACGCCCGATTGGCTTACTTCCAGATTCGTGCCCGAGATCGTCGCGATGTTGGTCGCCACAAGCGCACCGTTAGGCGCATTCGCGCAACCCATAATACTCGAGCCTGCATGACAAACATTGGGCCGCTGGTTTGTTTCCGCGCCTATAGCCGGAAAGTTTGATCCGGAAAAGGCGCCGTCCCCTGTCGAAATCGGAAACGGCCGGCCAGATTGCAGCGTGCCGAGTACGCCAAAGGTCCAGTTATTCAAAATTGTTCCGGCGATCCGGGTATCGATCAGATTATTTGTATCGGCCACGAAGTTGAAGTTAGCCAAATGACGAATATCGATCTGGGCCAACGCATTCTCCTGGCTCAACGGCGCTAACGGATTCGCGGGCTCAGACACGCCGTAAAAGTCCTCGCCGTTGTCCATAGTCTTTGAATACGTGTAACTGGCGTTAAACTGGAAATGATTCGACATGCGCTTTTGTGCGGTAAGCACAAGCGCATTGTACCCGGACGAGCGGTCACTCGAGATTGTACGAATCGCGCCGAACGACGGGTCCGGCCGATCTGGCATGTAGAAATAACCGGGATGCGCCGGGTCGGGGACCGGAGTCGGAAAGTTCGTGTCCGTCTCTCCAAACAAGCCATGACCGAACACGCCCTGATACCCCACGCTATACATGAACGAGGATCCCAGCTGTCGTTGGATCACCAGCGACGCCATGTAGATGTTCGGGTTCTTTATCGTGGGCGACAGCGGACGAACGCGGCCAAAGTTGGTGATATCGCCAGAGAGAAACGGCTGCAAGCTGGCGGCGCTCGGCTCGTTCGGATACGCTGTCAGGACCAAGCAAGCCGCTGGGTTGGCAGGTGTTGGATTGATTGCGCCTGACCGCGTGAAGCAGTCAGGCGCCGTAATGCTTGCGGTTGCCAGATTCGTTCCGTCGAAGATGCGAGAGTCGACTGCGAGATTGAGAAAAGCCATTTCCGTTATGTCCGCTCCCGCCGCGCGAACTACGGATTTCCCTTGATCTCCAAACAGGGTATGCAGAAACCCCTGCCTAAAATCAGGGCTCCACGCCACACCCAGCCGCGGTTGCCAGTTGTTTTTGTCCGACCCACAAGCGGGGATCAATCCATTGCCTTGCAAGCAACCGCCCGGCACGTTCGGGTCATGGATAGTGCCGCCATTGAATGCTCCGTCCTCAACGTCGTACCGCAAGCCGTAGTTTATGGTGACCCCTCGACTGACACGCCAGGAATCCTGAGCATACGCTCCATAGATGTTATCCGAACCTGCTGTCTCTCCCGGCCCCGAACCGATCGTAAATTGTGTGGGACATAGTCCATAGGGTGCGCAAGACGCTTGCGCGGTAAAAGATTCGTACCGCCCATAGTGGAACTGCTGATACAGATAGTCATACGGAAAGTGGCTGATGTTGAATCCGAACTTGAACGTGTGAGTTCCGCGTGTCCATGACAGATTGTCGATGTACTGGTAGCGATTCTGATATGTCCCCATTGGGCAGCAGAAATTGGCCCCAACATAAGCGTTAGGAAGCACTTGGCCTGGCTGTGCGGTGTCGGTGTTCATAGACGACAGAAACCGGTGCCAGTAGAACCGTCCTTCGTTGACCGTATGAGAAGTCAGCGTCGATACCAGGCCAATATTTAATCCATTGTCGTGCCCTATCGCTCCCACCAGCCCGCTTGGATCCGTGTTGGGTCCAGTCTGGAACAACGCGTTCGTGGAATCGTCGCGCTGCACGTTGTAGCGCACGCTTAGCAGTTCCTTCTTGGTCAGCATCAGGTCCATCTTGCCGGACCACAGCAACTCGTTCACCGGTTGATTTACCGTAATGGGCGATCCAAACGGCAGCAGCGTTGCCGGAGAACCTTGCGCCACCTTTTCCATGCTGGCAAACCAAAAGAAGCGGTCCTTTACAAACGGTCCACCGGCCGTGAATCCGTATTCATGTTTGAAGAAAGGTGCGCGTTCTGTCGGATTCGTCAGGTTGTAGAAAAAACTGGAAGCGCTTAAGTTCCGGCCACGGAAATAAGCGTGCAAGTCTCCGTGAAAGTCGTTCGTTCCAGACTTGGTGATCACGTTCAGGATGATATTGCCCGCTTGCCCGTATTCGGCGTCATAATTGTTTGTCAGGACCTGAAATTCCTTCACTTCCTCCACCGATGCGCCCAAGGCGTCGCGCGCTGAGATAACCTGATCGGAAATGTTTCCGCCATCCACGTTTATATTGATACCGTGATCGGTGACATTGCCGGGACCCACAATGTCAAAGGAGCTTCCTGTGTAGTCATATTTCAGCCCCGGAGCCGACGACGCCAGACCTAGGTAGTCGTTGGCCACCCCACCAAAGTCTTGATACGAGGTTGTCGTCGGCAGGTTGGCCACGTCCTTGTCGTCGATCACCGTCGAAACATCCGTTTTCGTTGTCTCGACGAGTGGTACCTCGGTCGAGACGAGCACGGACTGCTTTTGGCTCGCAAGGTTCAGACTAAAGTTGAAATCGCGGCGTTCTCCAACCTGCAATTTCACGCTCTTCGCTCGAGTGATTGCAAACGACGGGGCTTCGATAGAGAGGTCATAGCTCCCGGATGGCAGATTATCAAATCGGTAGAGGCCGTCCGAGGTCGTTTCCGTCGTCCGCGTCATTCCGGTTTCGACGTTTGTCGCTGTTACCGTCGCGCCTGGCACTGCCGCTCCCTTCGGATCGACGACCAGGCCCGTAATCGTCGCGAAAGTCGCGCTCTGGCCGTACGCCCCGAGCGCCGTTACCAGTAAAAAAATTACACCCGCGATCATTCTATTGAGGTAGGCCATGTTCGCGCCACGGAACTCTACCATTTTGCTGGTGAAGAAATAAGGCGTACGCCATTTTCGGTCCAGGTCGCGCGCCGCGAAGATATGTCGACTCCCTATTACACGGTACACATCGATATGAATTCGGCGAAACGGCCGAGCGGTCCCGTTCTAAGAAGGTCGCGATCGACCATGCCAAGCCGGCGAAGAATGACCAAGGGTGAATCAGAAGCGTTCTGAGGCTATCTTAGGGCGGAATGTGGAACACATAAAAGCCGCTTATTTTTATTACGCTTTTGGTGGACGTGGCCGGGATCGAACCGCCCCGTCAGCGTGGGCTTATGCTGTGCCAATAAATTTTTTGGAATCTTGAGTGGATGATGATGCCTGCAAGCCGCTCTTGCTTGCGCCTCACACCGTGAGCGGTTCGAGAGGGTTGAGTTTGCTCATAATCTCCCCTCCGTGTGAAAGCATCTTAGGCCTGGGCATGCAGCTTTTTTAGCGCTAATCCGTACACGTCCCTTTCGTGGTGTGCTCTGCCGCAAGAGTGGGGTGTCCGATGGGCAACAAAATCAAACTGAAGCTAGTACTTTTAGGTTTGTTCCTACTGATTGGCACGGCGGCCATGGCGCAAGAGCGCAACTACTCAGTGGAGCGATGCCAGAAAGACCGGAATGCCTGGCAAGCGGAAATTGCTAAAAACGTTTTCCCACCATTCATTGAGCAACTATAAAATCGAATTACTGAAATGCAGAGTTGCATGGGACTCGAGCCAATCCCCAAAGGCAGTAGGGTTCCACTAGAATGGCGTGACTATGTAGTGGTGAGCTATTCCTATGCAAATCAACAGAACAAAAGATTAAAGGCAATTGTGGATGAGATGACCTTGCGATCAAAAATAGCAAAGCCAAACGCTGCAACTCCCAGTTTGAAGCTACTTTCCCAGCATTGCCCTCCATAGCAGTAGAATTCCGATCACCATGTCGGCCTGTTTGGATTGCGCTTCATGGGGAGCCAGGAAAGCGCAAACAGCTATAGGTCTAACCCAGACCCAGGGGTTCGTTCTCGCATGAAGCTCCTCCCCTGGCATGATCAATGCGTTTTCTCTTTGTTTGACGCTTGAGAGGGCTCACCGAAGGGCAGGTCGATGGTCATGGGGCTATGATCGGCAATCGGCTCCGGCGGAAAGTTGTTAAGGTTAACAAGCGTTCGCGCAAAGTGTGGGGCAAACAGATATGGTCCGTTCGCGTCGCGGGGTGAATCAATATCGGCCTTCACGAA
>Ga0210383_10005245_pt1 | contig 11393 bp, 9 predicted proteins | sample IncBWC14OmetaG_FD_160072 | JGI IMG/M metagenome (GOLD analysis project Ga0210383, IMG submission 160072) | Forest soil microbial communities from Barre Woods Harvard Forest LTER site, Petersham, Massachusetts, United States - Inc-BW-C-14-O ...
AAGTTCCAGGACGCCACAACGGAATCCTCCATTCGCCAAACATTGACCAAATGGCGCGACAACGACAGCGCGTTACAATCGCTGCTGCAGAATTCATTCCTGCTGAAGGAAGTCGCGCCGGTTTCGCAGAATCTGGCATCCCTGGCTACCGCGGGATTGCAGGCTCTCGATTACATTGACGCGCGCAAAACCGCGCCCGGCGAGTGGAAGACGCAGCAGGTCGCCATGATTCAGCAAGCAGCGAAGCCGACGGTGGATCTGGTTCTCGCAAATGCGCCGGCTGTACAAAAACTAGTTGAGGCGAGTTCTGTCCCAGTGGCAGCGCCATAGATCGCCGAACGCGCCCGAAACCAAACTACGGACGAAGTTCCGGACCCTTCTCGGGCCGAATCTCTGGGCGGATTTCTGGACGAATCTCCGGCCGAATGTCTGGATGAATCTCCGGCCGAATTTCCGGACGCCCGGGCTGGCGCATCAACTTGTGCGCGGGCGAATTGTGAAATCGCCAGACCGGTGCATGTCTTGGAGCGATGGGTGGCCGCGGCCCGATCGGCCGTGGCGGCTCCCAATGTCGCGGCACAACTTTCCTGAACGGCACGTCGGTGCCGGAAACGCCACTGCAAGCGCCCGCTAGGCCGTTATAGGTCACGAACAAACCGCCGTCGGGCAACGGTTGTTCGTTTGCATCCGTATTGCTGGCTACAAACGCAACCACGTTGCCGCTGCTGTCTGAGCCGAACGCTTGGATCACGTCGCCGCTCGCCATGCTCGCCCCGTAAGTGTTCGCTAGTGGCGTGGCGACAGTCAGATTCGAAAAGCAAACCGAAGCGCCAGATATCGGCGTAATCTGGCCTGTCACATTGAAATTCCAATCGGTCGCCAGACTCATCTGCACGCTGGAACTTGCCGAGCCGTTCCTGGATTCAAACGATCCGTCATACATTCCAGTGACCGTTGGGAACAGCGTTGCAGTAAACGATCCGGAGTCGCCGTTCATGCAAGTCCCCGTCGAAGAGAACGTCCCCGAAAACTGGCTGCTGTTCGACGTACTTGTCCCGGTAAAAGTGAGAGTCGCACCGTTGTCGAGCACCAGGGATATCACGGCAGCGTAGGTACCGGACGCGAGATATCCGGTGGTGGTAACGCTGGTGACGCCTCCCGAAGCCGAGCAGTTGGAATTCGTAAAAGTGTTCGCCAACATCGTTGCATTCGTGCTGCCGCCTGGGATCGTTGGAGCGTGCCAGTCCGTCGAAACCACGAGCGGGTTGTAGCAATTCGGATTGGTGTCGTTGGGATTGTCCGGGTTTTGCCCGCCGCAAGGATACGGATTCCCGCTCGCATCAGTCAGCGGCGGAGCGTTCGGCGCGGATTCGCTGGTGGTCACAATCGTCCATTGCTGCGATTGCGGTGGATACGAGACCCACGTCCAGGTTTCGATTTTTTGGCTCGCCGTCTCGCCGCCGGTCCCGCCCGTGAATCCCGCGTAAGCCAGGTTTCCGCCGATGATCGCCGGAATGTTCACCGGCCAACTCTGCGTGAACGTCTTGTTCACCACGTCATCGGTGATGGTCATCGTCAAGGTTGTGCCGTCGTAGGTGAGGTGCACGGCCATGGTGTCGCCGCTGTGCAGATCAATGCCCGATGGAGTCAGATCCACGAAAGGAATGGTCGGTGATGCGCCGTCAGTATAAAGCCCCGTCGAATCGTCGCCTTCACCCTGGTTGTTGAAGAGGTCGAACTTCACCGCGACGCTGGGCGTGATTCCGCCCGAGCCGCCGGGCGCATCCGGTCCGTAGCCCAGCCCCCCACCCACGGGTCCGAGTGCCTTGGCGCCCGCGACAGAATTCTGCAGCGTGAACGTAATACCGTCCGCTTGTGCGTCGGATAGCTGGAAGGTGAAATCCGTGACGAACCCGCGCACATCCACCTGCGTCGTGCAGAATGCGCTGCCAGCCTCGCTTGTTCCGCCGTTCGTCAGTTGCAGCCGGCTATCATCCAGCTCGGTGCTGCCGTTCATTTGCATACAGCCCGGATTGCTGAAACCAAGACCGAAGTTGATGGGAGTCGTCCCGTTCGCCGTAATGGTGAATACCCCGGTCACGACGGCGCTGTCGTTGAGGCCTGCGGACGATGCGACAGCCTGAATCGTTGTCGTGCTGCTCACCGCAATGGGGCTCGAGTAGATGGCGGAACTGTGCGTCGGCGTCGTACTATCGGTGGTGTAGTAAATCACCGCGCCAGACGTGTCGTCGGTCAGGATCACCGACTGCGCCGAAACATAGGCGCCGGCAGCCGGCGTGAAAATAGGGGGCGCCGTTTGCGAGGCGATCACGTAAGCCGCGGTGGCTTCGGTGCTCTGAATGGAACCGCTGGCGATCGCGACGGCGTTGATCGTCGTCGTGACGCTCAACGGGATCGCGCCCGAGTACAAAGTCGATGAAGTGGAAGGCGCGGTACCATCCGTCGTGTAGTAAATGCTCGCGTTTGGAGTGGCGCTGGTCATCGTCACGGAAACATTACGCGTGTACGATCCCTCTGGCGGACTCATCACTGGCGCCGCCGTCTGCGGTTCACTCCCCAACAGCCCAAACACGTCCACTTCCTTCTGCGCACCCACGAATACTTTTCCGTTCGTCACCACAGGCACGACAAATTTTACTGCCGGCCCCAACTGGTCGCGGCCGCTGGTGAGGTTGGAACCGTACAGCAAGGTAGAGACATTGCCGGCGTTGTACGCGCGAAGGATGGCCGGGCCATTCGTCGAGTAAGCATCGCTTTGTACCGCCCACACGATTCCATTGGCAGTACCGTTCGATGAGACAGTCGGCGTCGAACCCGGAAAACTAGTTTCCTCAGCCGACTGCGACGTAGGCGAGGTTGAAAGCAGGCCGCCACTCAGTGAATACGCTTTCAAATGATCGCCGCTTCCCCAAATATAGACATTCCCATTCCAATAGGCGGGCATGGACCACAGTCCGCCGAAACCTATCACACTTTGAATGATCTCCGGATCGCCCGTGCAGCCGTTGCAGTAATGGCTGCCGTCACTGGTCATTTGATCGCGGTTCAGCACGTACATTTTCCCGGCCTTTCCCGCTTCCAGCAAAATGTGCGGGTACGGTCCGGTCTGATCCTGCGGTATCACCAGCACGCCGCCCGAGCCGACATCGGTATCGGCAGCATCAAGGCTGGCTTGGTTGTAGGGTGTGAAGTAATCGGTGGGCGTGGGATTCCCGCCGGCCAAACTCACGCGCACGATGCTGTCGCCGTAATCGATGGTTTTCGATGGCGCCGGCGCCGGAGTTGTTACGGTATCGTCGCCGTTGCCTGTCGCGATGTACGCGTTGCCTTCGGAGTCCGCGGAGAGGCCCGCTCCCGAGCCCCAAATCCCATTGCCTCTTCCGTTCGGTGAGGTGTTCCAAACTCCCGTCTGCGCGAGCGTGGCGGTGTTGTAAGCCAGGATCCATCCATGCCACGGCCCATTATCGCCATGCGAAGCGAAGCCGATATACACGTACCCGCCTTGCAACAGAAGTCCGGGCCGCTGATTCTCCCACTGTGAGCTGAACGGTACGCTGCCGTCGGTTCCGTCAGTAGCAGTTCCCGGCGCGGAGGCGATCAACCGCACCGGACCGCCGAACTTTTCGGCGCCGCTGGTGAAGTCCAGCGCGTGCAGCCGGTAAACGCACGCTCCACTTTCCTTGGTGTTCGCCACCACGTACAAAGTGTTTGTCGAAGAGTCAATGACGGGCGTTCCGGTGATGCCGATTTCAGGATTGATGTCCTGCGTGTTGCCAACATCAGATGTGGCTAGCGTGGTCGCCCCATTCACCAGAAACGTCCCCTGCCACAGCGGTGCTCCGCCGGCGTCGGCGTCGAACGCATAAACGGAATCGTGCTCCGTCGCGACATACAAAACATTGTGGGTTCCCTGGCCGGGTATCACCACGCCCGGAACATACAAAGGCTGCGCGTAGACCTGGCCGTCCACCCCCAGCGCGAACAACTTCCCGAACGTGGTGGAGTTCACGTTCGACCGAGTCAGAATCGTTTCGTCGGTATTCTGGCCGTCGCGCGCGTTGTCGTAATGCTGCGTCAGGATGGGGGTCTGGGCGAACGTCGAAACGGGCGCAACAACGATCGCGAGAAGCAATAAGCACGCCCCAGCGACAGCTCTACGCATCTAGCTTCTCCGCACAGGCAAATGCTCGAGGTTTTCGCACTTGTTTCCCAAGTTGCAGACTTGCTGGCGCGCCCTAAGCTCAGCAAAACCACCCCGATAAGCACCGGTACTACTGGAACCTGAAGTGTAGACGAGCGTCGCCTGGATGACTCGTCGCAATTCAAGGTCCACCATCAGCCCTCGGAAATGCGGTCAAAATAAGGGCTAAGCCACTACTTGTCAATGGCACGTGGGGTCAGGCGAAAGTGGATGGGTGAGGCGACAAGCAGACGAAGGAAAGCCTTTGCAGGTTTAGAGAAATTCGCAATCCGTCGCGCTCGCGAAAGAGTTGCGACGTTGGTTGTGAATCTGGAGCGGCCGCCTGTTTACCCTGAGGTCGCGTCGGCGAACTCAGGGTAGGCTGCCGGTTGAGATCAATCGTCAATCGGGATGTCGCGCAGTGCCGGATTCCGCTTGTGCCCGATAGACCACGAGCCGACCGGCTACACGGCCTTGCGACTGGACGAGTGGTTTTTACTCAGATTTAAGGATGAGGTACGGGCCCTTGCGGCCCGGGTCTGGGCTGAAATCGCGGCTGCGGCACTTGCACGTTGAACGGAGCTTGATTCGGCCCGCCTGCTCCACTAGCCGCCGCAATGATCATCTGTTTATCACGTAGCAGGCCCGGCTCGCCGGGATAGTAGCTCAGCATCAGGTCGACCAACTGCGCGGCCGCTGGATAATTCCGCTGCTGGTACAGCTGCGTCACCTGCGTCTTGTAGATATTGTCAATTTGAACTTCCAGCGCGTGGCCGTTTTGATTGCCCGCGTTGCGGGCCTGCATCGCCCAGAAGAGCGCCGAATTATTCAGCGGAGCGAAATAGCGTCCTTGGCCGTACGCCGCTTGCGCATTTTGCAGCTGTAGCTGCCCGGGAACGGTTTGCACGGGCACCGGAGCCGGAGCTGGCGCGGGAGCGACGGTGCGGGGAACTTTATTCTGCACGGGATTCTGCGGCTCGCGGCCGTTCGAGTCATCGCTCGCCACGGCGGGCGCGGCATCGTCTGCCACTCGAATTAAATCTACGTTGCTGGGGCCGCCGCTCTTGGTCTGCCACGCCAAATCGAAAACCGCTCCCTCGTGGACGTCGATCGCGCCCGAGCCGCTGGCTTGCACCGCCTTTCGCCCCGGGCAAGAAATCAATCCATCAATCGTATATTCCTGCGCGCCGGGTTTCACACCGCTGGCGGCGAAAGGATTCGAAGTGGGATGAAACGCCTTCCCCGCAATCGTCACATTCAGATCCGGCGTGCACTTGTGCCGGTCGCTGGCATAGCGAATCATCACCGTCGCAGTGGTCACGGCGGGCGCGGCTGGCGGTGGTGGTGGACGATGCAAAACTTTCCAGCCGACCAGCGCTGCAATAGCGACCGCGGCTGCGATGCCGATGCTCGTCCACGGCGGTTGCCCTGCCGCTGCGCCCGTCGTCGTTGGTGTTGACGGTTGCGGCGTTGTCACAGCCGGAATATGCGCGCCCGTCGTGGGCTTCGCCACAATTGCAGCCGCCCGAGTGGGTGATAGCCGGGACGTCAAGATCGCTTGCGGAACCGTGGTGGTCTGCTTCGGAGGCTCGGCCGATGCCCAGCGCCCATTCGCGTGAGCCTGAATGCCTTTCGCGCCTAGTCCCGCGACGAGCGAAGGAACCACCGTAGCGATTCGCTCTGGCGGAATGCGCGTGGCGTTCGCCGCGGCCATGGCCTGGTGCCAGCCAGGTCGCCGATGTGCGTAATCGTCGTGCGAAACTTCCAGCAACAGGGGAAACGTCGCCTTAGAACTCTCCACCGCGCGCACGATTTCACGCGTGATCTGATCAGACGGCAAGGACCGCGGCGAAATCACGATCACCATCGCCTCGCAGTCCGAAATGGCTTTGTGGGTTTCCTCGAAGTAATCCGCGCCGGCCGGGCAGTCCCGTTCGTAATACCAGCTGCTGTATCCTTGCGATTCCAGCCCCGACGCAATTTCATAAGCCACGGCGCCATCTTCCTGCACGTAGCTGATGAAAATTTTTTTGGGCAAAGATCCCATACCGGACTCCGAGGGGCGATGCCGAACCTTCGCCGCTACCGATTGGGCCATATTCTCTAATACCCCGAGAGGGGATTGCAAATCCAATTGCTGCTGCAACGCTTAGTCATGGTGCAAATAGAAGAGGTTCCCGTCCAAATCCTCTACGGTGAACTGCCGCAACCCCCATGGCTTTTTTTTCAGAGGCCCCACGATGTTCGCACCTAGCGACTCCAGTTCCTGATACGACGCATCGATATCTTCAGCGAACACCCAGTGAACCCCGGGTTCGAACGGCGGCTTCCGCTTGCGAAAGAATATCGCCACATTCCGGCGTGATACGGCCCCAATCTATTTGCCTGGGTACAGCCATCCAATCTCAAAGCCGAGTGCATCCCTGTAATGCTGTTGTGGGCGTTCGACCTCCGCGACCGGCAGCTCCGGCACTGGCTGGCCAATCGAGGTCATTTTCTCTTTTGTGCCCATAGAGCTCTCCTATGCTCTCTCTTATGCAACAAGACCGCCAACGCGTCAATTTAGGACACTACCCGCGCGCGCAAGGTCTTGTCCGGCTTAGTTCTCCATGCTATAAGTAAAACCCTGGCGAGAAGTTGCTCCTAACGCGGGATTCGTATAGTGGTAGTACGCGACCTTGCCAAGGTCGAGGCGAGGGTTCGATTCCCTTATCCCGCTCCACTTCCGTAGCAGCCAGCCTCCTGTTTGTGGCCGCATCTTCCTGCAATCACGCAGCACACGAGATGTCGTGGGGATGGATGCAAAATTCGCTCCACGAACAAACTACCGAATGCGCGTTGGGTGCGAACTGTATTGGTGCTGGTGACCAATGTGGAATGCAAGCTTCATGGTGATCTGGACCGTAGCCGGTTTCCCATCGCGACCCGTGGCAGGGATGAACTTCCACCGGCGCACCTCGTCCAAGGCACGGTCCGTCAGTCCGTCGGGCAGCGCTTCCCTTACGGTCAGCTTTTGCACACTGCCGTCGGTTCCGATAACAGCCATCACCACCACTGAACCTTGCGTTCGATGTTTCAGAGCCTCCTCAGTGTACGGAGCTTCCTCGGTACAGGAGACGCACTTGGGAACCGTGTAACCGTTTTGGCCTGCGAGCGCGATTTGTGGATCGAATTTGTAGTGGAAATCCACCGTAGAGGATGCCACGAGGTCTGTGGCTTCAGGTGAAATCTGCGACGTAATTTCAAAGCCCTTCAGCCACTTTCGATCGGCAACGTCGTACAGGTTCACTTCAACGGTGAGTTCGTTCTCGCGCACCAGGACGTTTCCACCCAGGACGGCTGTGATCTTCAGTTGGCCCGCAACCCAGAGTGCCATATCGATGCTCTTAAAAGCATTTGACGGCAACAGTCTGTCCTGAAGCCAATCGCGCATCGGTTCGCGTTTTTGGACTGCCGCTTGAATGCTCGTGCCCTTCAGATCATTGTCGAAACTCTGCGCCAGCGCAGCGCCCAGCTTGGTGAAGTGTTCGCCAGGTCCATAGAAATCGATTACGACGACCGATGGCTCTCGCGAAGCAGAGATAACCTCGGCCATGTGATTCGCCATCAGCTGCATGTCTGGTAATTGCGCCTGGGTGGTGCTGCCCGCCGCGGCCAGAATTAACCAGGCGAGGGGAACGATGTGCGAATATCTCTTCAGGACAGGCATATCCGGTCCGCTACGTCCTCGTTAAGTAACCGCCGTATTATCCAAACTTGGGCGCTGGACGCAAGTGCCGATCGCTGGAAAGGCGACTTGTCGCTGGTTCGTTGTGGACATGGATTCTGCGTGCATGTTCTAGGAGCTGGTACCTCGCCGTGCTAGAGTTCCCCCGCCCAACCCACATGCTTGCCTATCTCAGTGGTCCTATCGAATATGCAGAAGACGGTGGCCGACTCTGGCGCCGCAAACTTGCGCCGTATTTGCGCGAGCAGCTCGGCCACCGCGTCTACGATCCCGCCGAGGATGAAAAAAAGAATCTCACTGAAGCAGAAGCCGCGCATTTCCGTAAGTGGAAATCCACCGACGTCGAGCGTTTCCGCCGCGTGGTGCGAAAGATCATCGCGTTTGATCTGGACATCATCGAAAACCACGCTGACTACATCGTCTGCTACTGGGACGCGTCAGCGAAAAGCGGCGGCACCTCCGCCGAACTCACCATCGCGCATCGCAAAGGCATCCCGGTGTACCTGGTCACCACTCTTCCCACGCCGGAAATCAGCGGATGGATGCTGGGCTGTTCCGACCAGCTCTTTAGCTCGATCGAAGACCTGAAAGAATTCCTCACCGCGCGCTTTACGCGAGAAAAACAAAACCAGCTCTGGAAAGATTGATATCATTCGCCCGGCATGGAGAAAATTCTGGTCGCCGTCGGTAGCACGCGCCGCCCGAAAGTGCACGCGGTCAGCGAAGCGCTGGCTACGATCCGCACCGTCTCCGATTTCCTTCCAGCGTTCGAAATTGTGGGCGTCGAAGTGCCCAGCGGCGTCCGGCACACTCCACTCTCGCGTGAAGATTTAATGACCGGCGCCCGCCAACGCGCGGAAGCTCTGCTGCAAATCGCACGCGCGAAAAATGAACGCTGGAAATATTTCGTCGGCCTCGAAGGCGGCCTAGACGTAATCGCGGGCCTCGAGGTGATCCCCAGTCTGGACGTCGTGCCCGAACTGGACGTCGTCAGCGAGGCGAGCAATCGCTGGGTGTTCCTGGAAAGCTGGGCCTACGTAACGGACGGCGAAGGCCGCGGCGCCTTCGGCCAGTCCGGCGCCGTGCTTGTGCCGGAAGCCCTTGCGGAAACCGTGGTTGGCGATGGCGTCGAGCTTGCGCAAGCGATTGACGCCTTCGCCGGCGGCCACAATATTCGCGATGCCGAAGGCGCGTGGGGCATCCTGACGCGCAATCTAGCCACGCGGCAGGATTCCTTCCGCGCCGCGGTGATCAATGCCTTCGCGCCATTTTTCAATCGCGAGCTGTATGCGGCAAGCGGCCCAAGCGATCCCGGTGCGAGCGTCTGAAATTTTGCAATCGTATGTGTTAGCCTAACGCCAAGAGGTGAGACTGCGTGGACATCGTCAAGGGCAACATGGGTTGGATCGAAGTAGTCGTCGGGCCGATGTTCTCCGGCAAGAGTGAAGAATTGATCCGCCGCCTGCGCCGCGCCGAAATCGCCAAACAACGCGTGCAAATTTTCAAGCCCGTCATTGACCAGCGCTATGCCAAGAACGGCATCGTCTCGCACTCCGGCCTGGAACTCGATTCCGAGCTGGTGAAAGACGGCGCGGAAATCTTGGCGAAAGTCGCGCCGCGCACCGAAGTGGTCGGCATTGACGAAGCGCAGTTCCTCGGCGAATCGGTCGTGGAAAGTTGTGTGAAACTGGCGGACATGGGCAAGCGTGTAATCGTCGCCGGCCTGGACACCGATTTCATGGGACGCCCGTTCGAGCCGATGCCGCGCCTGCTCGCGGTGGCCGAAGAAATCGTCAAGTTCCTCGCCATCTGCATGCGCTGCGGCAATCCCGCCGTGCACACGCAGCGTCTGGTGGCATCCGAAGAGCTGATCATAGTCGGTGCGGGCAACATGTACGAAGCCCGCTGTCGCCGCTGCTTCGAGCCCCACCTGGCCCACGAGAAGGTAGAAGAAGAAAAGGCCGCGGCTGTTACAAAAGTCCGCGCCGCCACTAGCTAGTGTACCGCGTCATACAGATGAGCTGTGATTGAGGTTGGCCTTGGCGCGTTTGACCTTTTCGAGAATGTCATTGGCCTTTGCGGTCCAGATAACGGGTTTGGGTTGACGGTTAGGTTCTTCGATATAAGCGAAGATGCGTGCTGGGAGAGCTTCGAGGCTGGTACGGGCGCCACGTCGGAGTTGATTCTCGGTCAGGTCGCGGAAGAATCGTTCGACCATGTTGAGCCAACTGCCGCTGGTGGGCGTGAAGTGAAAATGAAGGCGCCTGTGGCGCGCCGCCCAGCGCTGAACCGCCGGGTGCTTGTGGGTGGCATAGTTGTCGACGACAAGGTGAAGCTGTTTGTCGGCGGGCGTTTGGCGATCGATGAGAAGCAGGAACTTTAGCCGTTCTTGATGGCGATGATGCTCCATGCAAGCGGCCATCACCGTGCCGTCAAGGGTGTCGAGAGCGGCAAACAACGTGGTAGTTCCATGCCGTTTGTAATCGTGCGTCACCGTATTTCTACGAATATTCAACGGTCGACAACTGTGTTAGCGTGAGTCGTGGCGCTATTCAAGCCCCCAAAGGACGCAACATGATTGATCCGGCGCAAACTCAGACCCTGCCCCCACCGCACAGCACCGGTGCGCACCATGGCCCGCCTCGAATCACTTATCACTCCTCACTGCCCAAATCAATCGCTAGCGAAACTAAATCGAAAGCCCATGCAACTCCTCGAAAACAAGTAAGAGCGACCCAAATCAATCGCTAGTTTTTGTCGCGTTTTTGCCGTTGACGCCGTTTCCAAACCCGGCCCAACTAATACTCGCCGCTACGAAGGCAACTGCCGCCTTGCCCCTGCAACCCCCTAAGCCAGGCGCGAATCTATATTCACGGAAGACCCAAAACGCAATAGAATAGGCGCAGGCGGACCGCCATGCACTATCGAACGACCATCGTATTGGCTGCGGCGCTGGCGCTATCGGCCGATACTTCCGACGTCAACCGCTACCGTACTCCGGTCCTCGCGGGTTCGCCGACCTTGGGTTCGCTGCCCGATCTCGGTCCCATGCCCGAAATTTACGTTTCCGTTGTCCAGCAAACTTCCGGCAAGCAAGCGCCGCTGCAACCGCAATCCCGTCTCGAAATTATCCGTTACGTTTCCGGCGAGTTCGCCAAAGTGATGAAGCCCATTCCAGCGGGGAAGAAAGGCTTCAAGGTCGAAGTCGGCAAGAAGCTGGACGAGAACGAACTGAAGACCGCCCTGCGCTCGCACGGTCTGGCGGCGAACCCTGGCGACACCGTGCAAGTCACGGGCATCGAATTTCGCAACAAAGAAATCGTGGTGGAGATCAACGGCGGCGGCAAGAGCAGTTTTAACATTCGCGATCATCTCCAGGTCGGCGTCGGTCAGACCATGCAGGCTCCACTTGAAACTTCCGGTGCGCACAAAAATAATGGTGGGACGCTTGTGCTCGACTTCGGT
>Ga0210383_10005246_pt1 | contig 11392 bp, 8 predicted proteins | sample IncBWC14OmetaG_FD_160072 | JGI IMG/M metagenome (GOLD analysis project Ga0210383, IMG submission 160072) | Forest soil microbial communities from Barre Woods Harvard Forest LTER site, Petersham, Massachusetts, United States - Inc-BW-C-14-O ...
CAGACTATGCTACAGGCTCCGAGCGTTACCGTGTCGTCATGAAGGTGGTAAATGAAAGAACCCATCATGATGTTAACTAAAATTCAGTAAAATTCCAAGCCAGGAGCGGGTACTGATCGATATCGACCGTCCAATGATCGTCAGAGTGGACGCCAAACGGAACCAGAACGTATACAAAAAGTTTCAGTGATGAATTGAGTCGTGAAGCTGGCTGTTAGGCATGTTTGCAGGTTTTTAAAGTTTCATACTTTTTGTCCCGATCATTCTGTCCGCATAAAGATCAAGGCACCGAAAAATTGGGCTATTTCTGTTAGCATCAACTTTGCGACTAGTCCTAACTTATTGTGGTAGTTGGAAGCAAGGATGACGTGAAGAACTAGTTTTCCTACAAAACGAGTGGACGCAGTGGTCGAGGAGAAGTTCTTTGAAAGAGCAACAAGCTGTCCGTGTGGATCGGACTCCTCTGTCAATCGATCGGACATCGAAATTTAGTCCTTCTGTCCGTAAACGGTCATCGATCATGTTATAGGATATTGCCTTCCAGTTCCCCTTTAATGGACCGTCAGCTGCAGGGTCTCCGGCAGTGCCCTTGATACCTCGCCATTGACAGCCATCCCTGATCTTCCACTCTTAACGTCAACTCCCAACAGTACTTATTGAACTATTTAATTCCCCTAATGATCACCCCAAACCTCAGGCTCTCAGGGATCCCACCCGAAATCTGGCTCGAAATATTCCGCTATGCGACCTACACCCCACGATCAACCACTATCGCTCCACTCGACCCCTTCATCCCGGATCGCCTCTCCAACAATGTAATGGGAGCCAACACCCCGCTCCTCTCCATGCGCACAAAATGTGATCTTGTTCTTGTGTGTCAGTCATGGAGGAAGGTCGCGACGGAGTTGCTTTATGAGCATATTATCATTCGGAGCCCACGCAGGGCCACCATGATCCTTGCTGTTTTACGGGAGAATGCGCGCGCTGCATCGGAGAACGGGGACGGTACTAATGCTCATACTAATGCTCGTCCTACTTGCACACTTCACAATTCTGAGTACGGACAGTGGGCGAGACACATCGAAGTATATACACATGCTCGCAAGACGGAATCGCTTCTTTTCTTGCAGGACGTGTTCCAAATCCTCCAACACTGCAGAAACCTCCGCATGTTCAGCGGTTCATGGATGTGGCTTATCCCGACCGGTTTTCTTGAGGGTCTATCGGCACTATATGGACCTTCCCTTCATGGACTCGCCTGGGACGAGCAAAACATTTCCACCACTGCTAGTGAGACATTCACCACCCGGTCGTTCCTGGCTTCTTTCCACTCCCTCCGTATCCTCGACCTCCGTAACTTCGTTGGCAGCGATATTACCGACGTCCAACATAAAGACGAGAAGCCACTCCTGCCGAACGTGCGAATACTCCTCGTCTCAACCCGCCTGAGAAGCCTCCTCATCGGATTGGCTCTTTACCTTCCAGCGCTACGCCGGCTCGTCTTCGAAATCCCCTCCAACCCTAGCACAACTAACATTCCACATCAGGTGTTCGAGCCATTTGTTCGCACACACGGTCCATTCCTGACATACCTCGAAATCATCTCCCCGAATCCCTCCGAAGCGACTCTCACGACAACGCTCGACATCTCCACGTTTCTCCACCCAATGCACTGCCACAACTTACATACCCTCGTATTCTCTCAGACTCTCCCCATAATGCAAACCCTCTCCACTCCTCATATGTCCCTCCGCCGCATCGGCCTACGTGACGTCAACATCGATGAGCTCTACCCATCCAAAACCACCCAGACAAAAAACCATCTGCTGTCGTTTACGCGGGAAGCGTTCCCTGGGTTGGAGGTGGTGCGAACTGTGGGGTTCTTGGTTGATGCGGATATAGATGGGTTGGCCAAGGATATCTTTATCTGGTGGGCGGAGATGTTTGACCGGGAGGCGATTGATTTTCAGGATGGGGAGGGAATTTTATGGCTTTACACTGATCCTGCTGAGGTTGGGAATAAGGATGGGCCTTGCAAGGAAGGGGAATGTCTTGAGATGAAAAGAGATCTTCGGACGGGAGAGGTTGGAGCGGATGACGAGGGTGGTGTCTCCGCAAGTCACTATATTTCCACTCGAGTATCGGCTCGTCGCGCCGGCAATAAACTATTATGATAACGGGTAATCTCTTTTACTTCTGTCTCAGGTGTGTGGCCTGCTCATCATTTCTGCTTCAGGTAATAGAAGAAATCGTATACACCTTACAACCTCCCACCACCAACCAAACGCTCGCGCACCCGCTATTTCGTGCATTACAAATGTTACACATGCCGTTACAGCCTCTCGAAATGATTGATAGACTCTTTGACCAAAATCTTCAATTGTGGTATGAATGCACTGCTCATATGCAGGATCCTTCGTGCGAATTCGACGCCTGGCCTTAATGTGTGACTTACAGTGGTAGAGTTACTGCCAGTGTACATTAATATTAATTTCAAACTCTGTTCTGCAGGCGTGACAACCCACTTAAAATTTATCTCGTTATTTTTTCATGTTCTTGCGCGAGGACATGTAAGATATGTTCAAGATCTTATGTATCAAGTAGGTAATCAATTGGTTATAAAATGAGTGAGAGGGAGCCTGTTTTTGAAAAGTGCGCGAAATGGCGGGGCCCGGGTGCATGAGGAGGATAGTAGTATCAAGTAGAGATCCCCTCCTGTGTGTAAATGAATCTACTAAAAATGGTGGTCATGGCATATCCCCTGACCACAACCATCCCCATTGACTCCCCTTTTTCCTTCTTAATCATCACCACGATTAATTGATACAGATTTAACAAGATACTCCGTACCCGCTAGTGCTACTAAGTAGTTGTAGGTTGCCAGTTGTAGAGCACTCAGAGAACCCTGATGTCGTCCTCTTCTAAGGCAGGGATGTGTTTGGGATGTGTGCTATGGGATGTATTCAATCGATATTGGCGGGTGGAAGATTCATACTTCCGAAGATTCATGTTTCCGAAGTGCTCGCTACGTCGCCATCCATGTCCCCGCAACTTGAATAGGAAGGCAACTACTAGTAGTATACTAATCCCGGGCCATTGTACGGGGTTATTTGTATCTGTTGTCTAAAAGCTTCCCAATTAAGTGGCTGCCGATCCCTCCAGACTTTTTCCAACACCTCATCTCAGTCTGGAAATCCACTTTGTCGCTGTCATGATCGTGCAGGTGTCTGACCGTCTCTCTGTCAATGCATGGGCTGTGGTCTTACTCCGATCCGAAACGTGTTCCCGTTTATGCCCCCACGCCCAAAACCAATCAGGGGAACTTTCGCAAAGGAAGAAAGGTTATCCTAAAAAAATGACGGTACGCATCGCGGCTGAAGTGGAAAGACGCAAAACCTGGAATGACCATGGTTTAGTGTTATACTGCTGCTGACGCCAGTGTCATAAATGCCAAACGAAACAATTGGACCTCAAGGCAGATATAATTGTAAACTTTGTGCCTCTTTTGATGTACCGGCCGAACATCGTATCCTTACTCGCGGTCGCATGGGACTGGATAGTGCGGCCAGTTACATGATACCAAGCTGGGCTGAGTAGAATTCGAGATGGTAATATATCAATTGCCCATGCGTGCGTGCAGCTATTCATACATTCGTCGCGTGTCTGTACAATAATGACGGCGTCCCATGGCCATGATCGCCTGGTAAAAGTGTTTTAAACTGATGGTTGCTCGAATATGGCGTGTGGACAGTGAGAGTTAGTTGAAATTATTTGTGAATGAAGGTGGTCTGCAAGGGCAAGAAGATGAACATTGCCATTTTGCTTCAACTCTAAAGTCCATGCATGGGCAGGGGGATATGGTCGCGATTGATCGCCTGCTTGGTGTTGGAGAATGAAAAAGGCCTTAGTATTCCAGATGCCGACATGGCAACTTCAAATCCAAGATGTACTAACACAAGTTGAAAAGAGCTGTAGAGTGTTCGGTATAAACATAGTAGGCAATGGACCATCGGTGGAGATGGCGGAGTCAAATTTTCCGGCGCGAGGATCAGCCGATCATTGATCGCGATCAACAATCTATGTTAGGTTTTTTTTTAGAATTGTATGCTTACATCAATGACCTGAAACTGGGAATATTAGTTTAGGGAAAGTTTAGGGTAAGCGAACTGACATACAGTACGTACAAGTGCGGAACAAAAATCGATTCCTACCGCGCGCAATGCGCTTGTGCCTCAGAATTTCAAGTTGCTGCACAGTTTCGACTCAGAACTAAGAAGGTTCAAGCTGGAGATCCAAGTTGGAAGAGTCGAGTTACAAGGTAACAACTATAGAACAGCTATTGATACACGTTGTTTTGGACGCAGATGTGAATGAAAACATATTCATAAGGCAGTTATTACAGCCCTATGTTTTTCCAAATCCGCGAAGAGAAAGCTGTGCAAGTTTAGGGCAAGAACAAACCCGCGCTCATTGCTAATAGGGAACTACGGCGACCGAGGACGAAGCCGGCGCAAAGCTTTGTCGTCTACCGGATCTCGCCGGTATGGGCGGCTGCGCTTTAATGCATGGAGCGGGGCGAGATCCCGACAAGGACCAATGCTTCCTCTGCGGCCTTCCAAATGGATGGAATCCGTGGGAGAAACGACCTCATACGCAGCCGGGTGTTCGGGGATGAGAAGAGGTGGCAAAAGGGGATGATGGTGATTGGGACTGGGTAATGCTGGGGATGATCGAGAATCGGGGTGCTGTGGGGAGCGCGAGCGCGAGTGTGGACGAGGATGAGGTTGCGGGTAGGCGGTCAAACTCGGGTCGGGGTGTTCGGGGTAGGTGTAAGAATGGGAAAAAGATACGGATGCAGTTGGGGCTGTTAAGACTGAAGGGTTAGTGGAGGGATATGATGGGCGAAGAGGGTATGATGTTGGGAGCTCGGCGCGGGAAGGGAAGAGAGTGGATTGACGGTCTGAGCATTCTGGTGTGGATGAAAGGTACCACACTGGAGGAGACTGACCGGAAGTCGCTTGAGGAGGCGAATCGGTTGCTGAGGGATAAATGGGACCGGCCTGGTTCGGCTGTGGATCGTGAGTCGAGGATGTTACAGATGGCTGATACGGGATGGTCGCATTGTACGATGCATGCTGGGGCCCTTCTATTACGTCGGGTCCGGAAGACGAGCGGTGTGAGGTATCTCCTACGCGAGACGACGACGAGATGCTGCCCGTGGAAGGCCGAACGTCAGGACGACCGTATTCCGGATAATTTTGGGAAGGGGACGGCACAGACCGGTTGTGGGGATCAATGCTGAGTTGATATGTGTCTCGGATCGGGGGAAGCGGGAACTGAGCTGGGGGCAACGGAGGAGGTACTGAATATTGGGGAGTTTGTTGCCCATCGGGATGATAAGACCCGGAATAATTGGTATGATATGGTTCATACATCTGTACCGATTGCGAAGAGGGTGGCGACTCCGATTGTGACGGCTGGGACGTTGAGTAATGGGAGGGAAATGGAGCATAGGTCCGGGTGGGCATGGTCGGTTTCAAAACATCGCCAGACCGTCCAAGCTGGTCATCTGGTTTATTGCGGTTTTTGCCCACCCTGGTACTCTTGAACAGGCCATCAGGTATAACGAGCTCCCCAACACCCGGAATATCGTCTATTGTACCCAGTTGGTCCACCGTAGCTTGCGTAAAATACGCAGCTGGATCAACAAGTCAAGCGTGACATGCATATATAGTCAAGTGGCCAACATACTGAGGTGCCATTTTCTACGACCTTTCTCGGTCTCGACCCAGACGGAATATGTCTGTTTCACGAGCGGATCCCAATCACGCGGGGGCTGCTTTTCACATGAATTGCTAAAATCGTATGAACTTGTGGGCTTTGAGAAACATAGCGGCAAACCGAAGAGACGAACCCATTCTGACTAGCATCTGGAGGAGGGGAGTATTTTTCGTAATAAAACAAGAATTCCTAAATCGATGGAAGTCAGTGGCGTGAATGCCGTAAACGAAGATAAAAATAAACGGACGTCTCGAACGCGCGATGGACTCCATCGTCTGCCCTCTGTGAATCTTTCTATTCCCAGTCCTGTTATTTCAGTGTGGGGACCCCGCTCCTCCCATGCGTAAACACAGCCTGTACCCAGAGCCAGTCTTTCCTCTGCGTCCAATCGTCGGGTGACCATTTGTAAAGTACCTCGCTGGACCGCAAAAAAGATTTTGTGTGCATCATGAGTGGAGCGAATGCGAACATCGGTACAAGTGGGTGACTGCATGTGTTGCATGACTCTGACGAGCGCAGGGAGGAGCAGGGAAGGAAAGTGGTTCGAAACCCGAATATCCGTGATTTAAGCTTGGTGTCTGTTGTGGGCCTGGGACCACATGCAAGGCAGCCATTCAAAAAATCGTCCCTGATTAATTAGTCTGTTTTCTGCCCAGCTTCATTTCCGTCTTTGAAACAAATGACCACCCACCAGTTTGGCGCAGAGCCGTGGAATCTCGATTACGCTTGGAACTCTAATCACTTTACAACTCAAAATCGTCTCGATGATCAGATTCCGTTTTGCTTTCACGACATACTAGCTCCGAGTCCAGCAGTCCTATTTACCCCATCGTCACGGCGGATCCGCCTACTATATTTGACAAGCTTTTGCACCCCATCTGTAACTACCATTGCCCTTGGTTTACAGCTCTTTTTTGGGATTAGTCCGTCGGAACCTGGTGAGAAAATCACGTTCTAATGGAAATGTCTGCGGCAGAAGTATAGTGATGTTAACCGAGGTCTCCTTCTTTGCCGCCTTTTCACATTTCTCGGGTGAATTCACGACGACGCTATGCTCGCTCTCACAAAGCAATAATTGCGCCGATTATCTCCGAACTATGGGGACTTTTTGTTCGACAGAGATTCGCTCTCGATGTTACTTTTTATCTCCTCTACTTACTGAAGGCCGAGATCCTCGAGAGGTAAATTGTAATCGATAACCGTTGGCATACGTGGTATGTAGTTTTATTAAATAGCATCTCAGCATTTTTGCTTACTTCCTGTGCAAACTTGTTGCAAACTTGGTGCAAACAGGTCTATATAAATTTACCGGTATCCTGACTGCCCGGTGTAGTTATGTGTCCACCCACACATTCAAGTTATGGAGCGAAGAGTAGACAGTATGTATTAACCCTAGCAACTGCCGTCATGTTAAAATAGTGTTATACGACTCAGGGATTCTTGCAGGGGAAGAAGCGCTTGAGTTTAACCCTGACAGGCTTGACCCCAAAACCGGAGGAACTTTTTTTGCAACCACATCGACTGGTTTAGTCAAAAGTGCCATCTATAGAGACAGGGCGCAAGAGTGCCTCGATGATTCTCATGACCCAGTGTCTTACGGAGCTGTTGCCCAACAGGGCAATTCCTTGAGCAGAACTTTCGACCACGTTGCTGCAGAAAATAATATCCTTTCGTTCCACACGGCCATCTCTGATGAAGGTACGTTGGCAAAGAAAATTTCTCATATAAAATGCAAACGTCCTCGGTCCAGACTGATGGGATTCGTGAGAGCCCGGACGTGCTCCTCAAGGACGGCGTCACGGTCTTATTTAGGACTAGGCCAATAGAATGCAATCCCTGACTGAACTTCTCATAACGGTATAAAACGATGACCCACTAGTACGAGTGGGGAACCTTTCGTCCGCGGGGGCCGCTGATGCATTCATCCACCCCTTTCCGTGGTACCCAGCGAGAGAGGTCTGGTTACTCGAGGTGCACGTTACAAATACAATTGCTACTAGGCACTGGCACCTCCTTGGAGTTACCGAGCTCTTTCCATGGGGATCTGATCTTCATAGAAACTGAAATGCAAATTTACCCTCAAGTCATGTCTCATGCGCATCCTACAGATTAGGTAGGAGTTGCGTGGCATCTAACATGTCCATTGTTCAGCTGATCAATCCCTGAAAGTTTGACGGTTTAACAATACTCCTATTGGCATACACAAACCGCCCAATGTCGATATCAATTGCCCACACCCTTTGAATTGACCACCACCAATGATTGAGCTCAAGCGCCATGTGTTTTCTTCGCTCCTCTAGGATTTTGGACGGAACATGTGAGTTCCTCCAGCATAATTTTGTTTTTGGCTCCAATTACAATTTCCAGGTGTAAGGAGGAAGAAATGTGAGATCATATACCTAGTGAAATGACCGAGATGCCCAGAAGGGGAAATGTGGCGATTGAACACGATATTGTCAATTAGAATGTGATAGTCTGCAAGCACTTCGAAGCTAATATAGGACCTAGTCCACCATGATCGTTGCGATTTACAACCGTAGTTTAGATCCGAGGGATAGTTAAAACGGTAAGAACGTAATCTCGACTAGGCACGTCCTGGTGCAAATGACATCAACGCCTTCTCATCGAGGGGGTGGCGACGGGGGGGAGGTATCGCTTGTAGGTAGGCTAACGGAGCGAGAACCTCCGACACATTTTCGGGGGTGATTCTTTGCGGCTGAACTTGATTAACCGCGTGGGTAATATGGTGGAGAGGCTTGTCGCCGATCCAGGGATTTGGCCGGAAGGGAGCTGCAGTATCTTGTCCCACGGGGCTATGTTTGGACTGGGAGGGACTAGCCACTGGGCTTCCAACCGGCGAGCTAAATCGTCCGAAAGTCTCCTGGTCTCGGGGTCTGCCTTTCGCAGAACGAGCACTTTTATATTTCCCTTGCGGAACGTGCAGAGTTGCCAGTTGGGGGAAGTCGTCGATGGATCGCAGATAATCAAGAGAATCCTGCGTGAAATAGGCAACTAGATCGGCAGAGACGGGGGAAGTTAATTACTTGGCGAACAAAGTAAAGCACAAGACACACTAAGATGCCATTTCCGGCGACCTCTCCGGGTTTCCACGAATACGGAGTATGTCTGCTTGACTAGATTGTTCCTGAGGAATCCGTGGTTAGCACTGGGGCGGGAGTGTGACCTAAACATGTGTTCAACTGTTTCAGTCTACCGCGGGGCAGGGAGAAGGACAAGGGAATACTTACATCGTTTCCGAATCGGATGTCATTTCCATATCGGTTTGTTCCGGTTCCTTTTCGTGATAGAAAAGAAACTCCTACCATCAACTTAGTCTAGACGTCGCCGGGGGCTGGCATGAATGCTCACGTCTCTTACACGACTTGGTCCCCATCGAATCGAATCAGTCCAACGCTCGATCCCTAACTGAACAAGGGATCAAGAATGATATAAGGCCTGTCGAACCTTCACTTACTCCTGTGGCCTCTGCATTTGGACCTCTTTCCTCCCACACGAATACACACCCCGAAGAGATAGACCGCCGTTCTTCGGTGTCTAGCCGGCGTGAGACGATAGGTAGCATATTCAGAGATACCGCGTGGAAGATGACATGAGCGTCTGAAGGCGACCTGACACGGAGTCCAGTACATGTCGGCCGTTGCATTGGAGTGAAGTATCAGATGATGGGAGAGCTAGCACTGAAGTGGAGAGGGGGGATGCAGGACTCGGCAGCAGTTTATATAGTTGAGAGAGTTTGATAAGCAAGAAGGATTCGTGAATGAAGCAATAGATGATGGTGATCAATAGAGCAACGTCAATGTGAAGGTCAGGCCTGGAACAAAAACAAGACGTGTATTACCCAACAATCGCAACAAGGGAACCTATCTTCGTATGTTAAATTGCTGTGTGCTCGCAGAATAGAAGATTTGACGCTGAGGGACACAATAGATAGAGTTTTAGGGACATGGCATTTTGTTAAGGAACCGACGGAAGACATTAGAAATAGATCCCACCTATGGGACAAGCAAGATTAGCTCCAGATCCATCGGATAAAGTCCTCTCAGGTGTCATGTGTATAAAGCTTTACCTTTGAGACTATAACTTGTACAGACTGGCCAAGATCACAAGAACCCACAGCCTCGCGGTGAGGGTGAAATGTAGACCCTTGCACACTAGCTATATGAATTTTAAAGACATTCCAGGAGGGCCAGGGTTCGCCGAGAGCCCAGAACAGATGTTCGCTGCAGTGGTATACTTGTGAATTATTCCAGCCGTTCGGGCCAAATTTGTAGCCTGCAAATGCCCGAAGGGGTTAAGAACGGCATGCGCAAGGCATCATCACAAAGGAGCTGGAAGAAGGCAGCGCAGGGAAGCGCGGTAAACTACCAGTATGGGTCGGGTAATTTGCCGTCAAGGAAACGTGTATGGCATGTCGTGTTATGATCGTGAACGATTCTTGGGCGGCGAAGTCAGTGTGTCAACTTTTTTTTACTGAAGAACTGTAGTGAACATTTTCAACAGAGCTGACCAAGGATGGACAGGAATCACCAACTCCGGAGAAAGTCAATTTGTCGTGAACCTATCGAACCGAACCACGAGATTCCCAGGTCAAATCTTGAGTATAAAACCATATGCATGATCAGCGCATGAATGTACGTGGGTTTCCCAGGGTTGACAAGCTTAAAAATCAGTTCGCTCTAGAGAAGCGCCATCAATGCGGTTAGGGGCTGTATTCTGTTCAGAAAGGAAGAGAAGAAATACATACGGCATAGGTGGGCATCCGATGTGATAGACACAAGCTCTGTACATGCACTCAGGTCTGTTTTGAAATGGTAATTTTGGTGAACATGAGCCTGACATGAGAATATAATTTGAAACAACATCAGATCGACGAAACAGCGGAAGGACATCGTTTGTCTGGAGGTACCATGATCATGATGCGTGAAAGGGTCAATTTATTCAAGTAACGTGCGTCACGAATTAACCCGAAATCGCGCTGTGCACTCCCACTCGGCAAACCGTAAAGCATACACAAGAACTACTATCTATAAAGCGTTTTATAAAGCCAGTTTCAGCCTAATAGTAAGAGCTTCTCTCCAATTTGGTATGGAAGAGAAACACAACGTCAGTTGTCAGAGGACATTATAACTGCGAAAGGTAAGCTACGAAAAGAAGATCAAAGAGGCGAAGCCAGTTCCTTCCAGAGCGAGTCAAAAGCGAGTCATTGACTCGCTCGCACTGGTGAAGGAGGACCATAAGGTGTGAGTCCACAATTTGCCAAGAAAATTTTGTGTATGAACGGGCTTACTAATAAAGATCATGTGATCGATGACCAGTCAATGTTCAGCTGGCTAAGAGTCATATTCTATGATTCGCATTTGTAAAAGTCTGTCCTCAGTACTTTTCCAGAGCCAACTTTCGACCTTGCCAGCAAAAGGAATCGACGCTCGTACATCAATGGCCGTGCAACAACCCCCATGGACATTCCCCGAACGACAAGGCGACGAACCGGTCCTCAAAATCTACAACTCACTAACACGAACTAAAGTGGGTTTCCCGGTTTGTCGTTGCGCCGGATGGCTTATCTGCTATTATGATTAGACAGAATTTA
>Ga0210383_10005248_pt1 | contig 11391 bp, 19 predicted proteins | sample IncBWC14OmetaG_FD_160072 | JGI IMG/M metagenome (GOLD analysis project Ga0210383, IMG submission 160072) | Forest soil microbial communities from Barre Woods Harvard Forest LTER site, Petersham, Massachusetts, United States - Inc-BW-C-14-O ...
GAGACCGCGCCGTCCTCAGCCCAATATCTCCAGGCCCGAGGATGCCGCCGGAGAACCACAATGACGCCGCATGCAGGCTGGGCTCGGCCGCAGACCGGCCCAAGCTTCCGGGGGCGAGCGTTTGAGGTGATTCCCGTCGCCCGCTCCTGCCGCTGACCAGGTCGGCCTCGGCGGGCCGCTAGGTGCGGGCACGAGGGAGAAACCACGGTCCGTTCGGATGAAAGAGATTTTTACCAGAACGGACCGTGGTTCCTCGCCAACGGACCTGGCTACGGCCTTAGTCCGGCCTAGCCGAGATAGCTGACGGTCCGCAGGACGCGGCGGGCGCCGCAACCGTGGGAACCGGGCAGGCCGAGGCCGTCCCGCGACACTGCGTCCTTCGTGCAGGCGGTCCAGGCCCAGTGATACCCGTCATTGCCGACCGTGAACGAGAATGTCACTGTATTTTCGAACTCTCCGGCGGATACCTTTCGCGCGCCGGACATGCTAGCGTGGGCGGCCTTCAGGTAGAGCCACCTCGGCGGCGAGGGGACGCCGGCCGCCGTCGTGAGGTTAATACCGAAGTAGGGATAGAGGGGCTTGCTCATCTCCACACCGAGCGCCGAACTGGGCACGACCGTATAGATGTGGAACGTTTCGTGGCACACCGGGCGGCCGCAGGTCTTACCTCCCGTGACCCACCCGTTAGCCACGACGTAGACGGTCTGCATGGAGGACGTGGCCGACGGGGTGGTGGCGCTCTTGCTGGCGAACACCTTGACCTGGTAGCGAGTGGCGAGGGTCGGCGCCACGGTGAATGAGTACCCAGTCGTCGGGCCGGTGACGCTGAGCGTGGTCGAGCTGACGGGTCTGGCTGCCGTACTGTACGGGAATCGCTGGGCGTACAAGGTGGCAACCTCGCCAGTGATCGCACCGGTGATGGTGCCGTGGATCCGTGCGCTGCCGTACTTGCCGCCATGGAAGTACACGAAGACATCACCCGTTACCGCGGAGCTGCTGGAGGCGGCCGCGACGGTAATCGCCGGTGTGGCCGCCTGAGCTGGGACAACGGCGGCCAGTTGGGCGGCGATTGCCGCGCTTCCGGTCAGGGCGGCCACGAGGGTGACCCGGCGCCATGCTCTGAGCATGCGTTCGTTCCTTTCTGCCCGCGCTAGCGGGGCCGTGCCGCGTGATGGTGATCCACCATCAGCCAGGTTCCGCCCAGGTCCTGTGTCAAAGGACGAGGGCTTTCTTACGCAGAAGGACGTAGCAGACGCCCTGGCGGTTTACTCGAAATCAGACAGATTGACAACTGTTACACACTTTGTATGGTTTCCTCCAAGGCCCAGGCGGGCTAGGACATCAACCGCAGGCTGGTTACCGGCAGGAAACGGAACTTAGCTCTCATCGCGGCCAGGGCCCGACCTGAGGGCGAGAGAGGCCGACCGGAGTGTCCAGCAGTCTTCCCAAGCTGGTCATGAGAATTCGGTAATTCTCAATCAACTGTTTGACCGCTGCGCTGGGCGTGCCCGCAGCCTTATGGCAACGGCTTGATTCGGACCTCGCGTTCCGTGGGCACGCCTTCAGTGCCATCCGGGCAGGCGGCTACCGGTCGCGGGCGCCGCGGCGCGGCGGCAGGCTGTAGTAGTTCTGGTAGACCTGCTCGGCCTGATCGCGGGCGGACTCCCAGTCCCAGGTGCGCGGGAGGAACCGCCGCGGGCTGAGCGACCAGACGTAGGGGACGGGTCTGGCTGCAGGCTCTCCAGGACGTGCTGGGCGAGGCCCGCTGACCCCGAGACCCCGTGGGCGTTGCAGGCCCCAGCTATCACGAAGCCGCGCGGGCCGGGGACCGGCCCGACGATGAAGCGCCCGTCTGGAGAGAACGCCGGGAACCCGCGGAAGACCGTGCGCCTCGGCCCGGGTGACCGCGGGCGCGAGGCTGGCGAAGTCGGCGGCGAATCCGGACAGCACGTCCCAGTCTGGCGACCCGGCCAGCTCCTGCCCGATGGCCACCTTTGGTGCGGGTCTAGAGCGTTCCCGACCCCGCCGCGCCATAAGGTCTCACTCTTCAGGCCCTATAAGGGCCGGGCCTCTTCCCAGCTCTGCCCGGTAGCAGGACGCTCCGGGTGAGAGATTCCAAGCTCGGGCGAGGAGACCCGCCAATGTCTGTCTACGTCGGCATCGACGTGCACCGCAAGCGCTCCCAGGTGGCGGTGGTCACCGAGGACGGCCAGGTGCAGCTGAACAAGAACACGGTGAACGGGACCGCGCCGATCTTGCGGCTGATCGGCGATCTGCCAGCCGGGACGCCGGTGGCGTTCGAGGCCGCGTTCGGGTGGGGCTGGCTGGTCCGGCTGCTCGAGGACTACGGCTTCGACCCGCACCTGGTGCACCCGCTGCGGTGCAAGGCCATCGCCTCGGCGCGGCTGAAGAACGACAAGGGCCGGCGCGGCGATCTTGGCCCAGCTGCTGCGGGCGGACCTGCTCCCGGAGGCGTGGAATCGCCCCGGCAGAAGTACGGCAGCTCCGCGCACTGGTGCGGCACCGGGCCGGGCTGGTCCGGCTGCGCACCTTGCTGCAGAACCGCATCCACGCGGTGGTGGCCGACTTCGGCTACGACCGGTCCGGCAGCTACCTGTCAGGGCCTGGCCGCGGCTGGCTGGCCGAGCTGAGCTGCCCGCGATCTCCCGGCAGATCGTGACCGGCTACCCGGCTGTCACCGGCCGGCCTGGGCCCGCTGACCGGCCGGATCGACGGCGAGCTGCGCCAGCACGCCAAGGCCGACCCGCGGGTCAAGATCTTGACCACGCTACCGGGCGTGGGCCAGTTCACCGCCCTGGTCATGCTGGCCGAGATCGGCGACATCACCCGCTTCCCCAGCGCCCGCAAGCTGGCCAGCTGGGCCGGGCTGACCCCGACCGTGCGCGGCTCGGACCTGACCGTCCGGCACGGGCACATCACCCGGGCAAGGCTCGGCCTGGCTGCGCTGGGTCATGAACCAGGCAGCGCAGACCGCCAAGCGGTCCCCGGAATTCTCCGCTACCTACGCCGCCATCGCCAAACGACGCGGGAAGAAGATAGCGACCATCGCGATCTCCCGCAAGCTGCTGACCCGCGCCTGGCACCTGCTCGCCGCGGCCCAGGCACCAGGCCCGGCCACGCCGGACGCCAGCACGGCCACTGCAGCACACCCCCAGACCGGGAGGGTCACCAAGCCCCGGGCGAGCTCGCTCTCGCGGCATGAGCCGGCCAGCGGCCGCGCTCGATCATCTGACTGAGCAGCCCGGTCCCCGGACACGTGGTCATGGCAGCCGCCCTGCACGCTGGCGCGGCGCCGGATGGGGGCTTGCGAGACCACTCCGCCAGCCAGGCCGGGGATACACCACGACCCTCAAGAACCAGCACGAACACCGATCTTCCTCGCTTCCCATGATCCGTCGCCGCTGGCCGGCCTCAAGCTCGTTCGTCCTCACCGCTCCGCGGCTGCGGGCGCTCCAGCTTGACCCCGCCCGCACGGCGACGTGAACCAGGCAGCTGCGAAGAAGATCCCGCAAGAACAGTCAGGCCCAGCCCGGCGACACCATCAAAGCCGCCGGGCCAATGACCCACGCCCTCTTGACACTGGTGGCCCTTATGGGTGCCGCGAGTCGCGCGGCTACCCGGGAATGAACCGTCAGCACGTCAGCAGGATCTGGCTCAGGCCGTCAAGGGAGGTCCGGCACATTGGAGGGTTATGTACGTAACGAATCGCCTGATCGCGCGGTGTCGCCAGGACGCATAGGGCGCGTGCGGCGATCGCTTGTCGAAGAAGCGCGCGACTGCGGCGGCGAGGGGTAAACAGCGCAGGTCTGGACGGCAGCTGCGCTAGGCCGGGCGGATCGCGCCGGCTAGCCCGGCGGGTAGGGCCAGCGGACGCCCGCGATAGCCAGGACCTGCTGCTGCATCGTCTGTCCGGAGCTAGTGTTCTCATCGAGCTGCCATACGGTCTGCGCTCCGGCGGTGACCCATGCGAACTGGCACCCCGTATAGTCCGCGCCCGCGGTGGCGACCACCGGGCCGCGGGGGCCGGTCCGGAAGGTGAGCTGCATCCCGGTGAGCATCAGCCCGGAGTCGACCTCGGTCGGGCAGCTGTACGTGCCGTCGAGTTGGCGTAGGCCGTCGATGACCCCCGCGATCTGGGCCACCGTGGCCGGATCAGTGACGGTGATGGCGCCGTCGGGCTCGCCGCGGCTGGCGGCAGAACCAAAGTCGAATACCGGGGTCACGGTCACCACCGTGGCGCCGGCCGGGATCCGCCCGGGGGTCTGGGCGGCCAGCCCGATTACCAGCCCGGCCGTGACGCCTGCCACGGTGGCGTACAGGTACACCAGACGGCGTCGGCCGGGCCTGGCTGCCGCACGGATGGCGATGTCCATCATGGCTGTGAGACGGCGCTCCCGGCCCTCGGGTTCCGGTGGCTGCCGAACCGTTACCCGCTGACCGCCCGCGCCGGCGAGCAGTCGTCAGCCTCAGGTCATGGCGCGACGCGAAACTCACCATCGATCCACGCGTTGACGCGGTAGCCACATGCGAATGCGCAGGACAGGGCCGTCTGCTGCAAGCCAGCCCATCGGTGGTACAGCAGCTCATGCGGCGTGGACTGGCCAGGCTGATGCGCCAGGCCCGTGACAGGAACAGGCATTCGTGGCTCAGAAGATCCAGGTCCAGCTGATCGACGACCTTGATGGCAGTGAGGCTGACGACACCGTCCGCTTCGGGCTGGACGGCACCGGGTAGAGATCGATCTGAGTGCCCGGGCTGGACGCAGGGGCGGGGTGAGCGCGCCGAACCCGGCTGAGGTCCGGGAGTAGGCCAGGGCGCAGAGCATCGAGGTGAAAGACCCCGGACGGGTTCCGGTTGAGCCGGTGGCCTGGTTCAAGGCTGCTACCGGAAAGTAGGCCCGGTACGCTGCGAGCTCGCCAGGGCCGCGGCGGTTTCACTCACGTGCCTGTTGATGTGAGTAAGGTTCTGCGGCTCCTTGAGCATGGCCCTATTGCGGTCAATCAGCGCTCATCAGGCACCATTTACGGCAGCCCGGTCCGCGATTCTCCTTGGGTCCGCGAATAGGCCTTTAAGGATATTTAATCCCTTACCCTTACAGCCTAAGGTGGATGACTTAGGTAGCCAAGTTCTAACGTATTGAGATTTAGCCATTCTGGCGCTGGCTTAGTACAGAGACAGCAGAGCGGAAGTGATGGCCTCGTTGAACTGGAGATGCACGGGCTCCATTTTTTTGGCTGTGTCTCTTGGAAGCTGCGAGACTTTTGGCCCATATGCTTTCGCTCGCCAAGGTGCGCAGGTCGGCAGCGAGGGAACGCAGTTGATCATCGAATACTCGAGCTTGCGCCAACTCCAGCCGCAGCACGGCATCGGACCAGCCAGTAGCTGTAGGCGTCTTCCACTTCGGACGGTCCAGTGGCCGGTCTGCTTGAGCTCGGCCAGGATGCCGTCCAGTTCTTGTGTATGCGTCGCGCATCAAGTCTGAGACCGCACTCTGAAGGGCCAGAATGCTGTCTCGCCGGAAGATACCGGGTGCGGTGTTGCGATCCCGTTCGTACTGCTCGTCCCGCGCGGCCTGCTCTCGGCGGGTCGTCAGCCTCTCCCTGTAAATGTTCAGGAGGAGGTCGAAAGCGAGCCAAGGAGGACTCCCACCAACCCGAAGACAACAGACGACATTGTCACCTCTTCAAACCTCGATGATAAGTACTCAGAACGGGCTGATGTGCATATCCTAAACACTCTCAGCCTATTGGCCTGCTAGCTCGCCAGCCGAGAGCTCCAGTAGCGTTACCTGTCTTCGATCGACTCCGATGCCTCGCTCGGCGCAGAGCCGGACAAGTGCGTTGCCTCCTAGCAGCCCGATCTTCGCCTTGCCTTCGGCGGCGGCCTCACGTACTGCCTCCGACGTGAATTCGGCAGTGGTCACAATCAGGCCGCGCTCATCCACTCGCAATGCTCCGCGCAGCTCGCGAACGACTCGTCCCGGTACCGAGTGCGACCAGCGCTTGGCCTGGACCTTGGTAAGGACCGATGTCAGTCCCTCCAGGGACAGCACGGCCTCGGCGTCCACGCCTCCATCATTGGTCCGCCCTGTGTGCTCAACTTCGAAACCGAGCTCTGTGAGGACACGGACCACGAAAAGCTCGAAGTCCGTGGGGTCAAGGGCGATAATCGCCTGCCTCAGTTTTTGCCGTACCACCGCGTTATGACGCTCGATAGCCACGCCGACCTCAAGCTCCTCGGCCACGCCAGAGTGCTGTTCACTGTCCAGCCCCACGAGCCGCGGCCGCGCAAGCACCATCAGCCTTGATGCAATCTCCTCAGGGACGGGCACGTTCGACCCCTGGAAGCCACGGAATGCCCAAAACGACTGAAGAGCAGGGTCACCAACCAGTTCCAGCCTGTCCAGCGGCGGATCGATGCGGTAGTCCCACCGGACGTCGGTGTGCCATGGCCCAAACTCGTTTTCAGGGCTTTCATAGGGCAGGCTCACAATCGTGGCAAGGTAGTAGATGCCGGGCCGGTCCGGACCCACGATCTGGAGCCACACCCGGTCGTTCAGCGCGATGCGGTCCCGGTAACGAGGAGTGTTCCACCAGTCCTGGGGCGATCTGGCAACGGCGGCATGCACGTCATACCGTTTGGGGTTGGCTTGAAAGATCCAATCCGCCACAACGACTCACCTCCAGGTGTTACGGGCACTATCTTTGCCCAACACTCTTATCTCCCTAATTTCTCATGACAAAAGCATCATCCGCTGAAACGCACGCTCATGCCGCTGGTCACGCTGGCTATGGCGTGTCGGTTCTCCGAGATTCGGGCAGAGCGGCGGCGATCCGGTGCGCGATCTCAGCGGGAGTCCGGCAGTCGGTGTCCACGGCAAGGTCGGCTGCCTGGATCATCCATGCACGTGAGGACCGGTATTCGGCCAGATGGTCTAGGCGCCAGGCCTGTGCTTCAGCGGAGCCCTGGATGCGCTGCCATAGCACTTCTTCGCCAGCGTCAAGCACGACATGCAAGACATCCAGCCCGGCGTCGCGCAGGCCGGCAAATATCTGCTCCAGGTAGGCGCGGACCAGGATCGTCTGCGGAGCAATGAGGTGCTGGCCGGTGAAGCGGGCCAGTTCGGCCGCGGTAGCCACCACCAGCGGACGCCACGGCGGCCAGTGCTGGAAATCGGACACCGGCTGGTCGGCCAGATTCGGCTGAAGCATGTATCCCACCGTTTCCGGATCGAATACACGGCTGGACGGGACCAGGGAATGCAACTCGGCGGCGGTGCTGGACTTACCGCAGCCAAAGGTCCCGTTCAGCCAGACGATCACTCGATCATGGTATGAATGCACGCACTCACATGCCGCTGACCGGGGGAGCCTATCGCTCGCGCGGAGACATCCCGTTTCTGGCCCCGGAGCGTCCGGGGTGCTCCGGCTTCCCAGGCCGGTCCACGGCGCTGAGGAGTCGGCCGTTGCGATTAGTCCTGGCGGCCGGGTTCGCCCGGCGGCGGCAGGTAGCCGTCTCTGATCAGACGCTGCGCCCCGGCGGCGTACAGGGCGGGATCGTCAGGAGCGATGGTGGCCAGCCCGTCGACGTACCGGTTGAACATACAGAACACTGCCGCGATAAGGACGGTGTCGTAGATCTCCAGGTCGGTCGCGCCTGCGTCCGGGTACGAGCGACCAGGTTAGCGGTGACGTCGTGCCCGCTGCGCCGCGCGGCCGCCGCGATCGCCAGCAAGGCCTTCAGCTTGGCCGGCACCGGCGCGCTGCTGGCGTCGGAGCGGACCTGCTCTACCACTGCCATGCCGCCCGGCAGCTGGGCCGTGGCGCACGCAGCATGCGACGCCGAGCAGTACCGGCACTCGTTCAGCACCGACACATAGGCCGCGATCAGTTCCGCTCGCCGCGGGTCAAGGTGGCCGGCCCGCGCAGCGGCACCTCAGCCAGCTCGCTCAGCGGGCGGCCTGTCTCGGGCCGGCACCGGAGCAGCCCCCGGATACCCGGCTCTGCCGAGTTCAACGTGATATACGGCATGCACTGTCCTTCAGCGCAGGAGAACCCGTCTAGCATGCCGTATCTGGCCCAAGCCGGGTACCGGTGGGCCGGCGGTAGTTATGCCTCTGGTCAACAGCGGGGAATGCCCGGTGTCCAGGGATACAGGTCAGCGCTACGATAACTGCCACCCGATCGTCATCCCGCTGGGAGCGCGCCGTGGCCGACGCCGGACAGCCCGCCGACGACGACGCCTCCACCAAGGGCGAGGCATCCTCGGCACAGGAAATGCTAGCCCCGCCTGCGCCTGGCCCAAGCCAGACAGTGCGCCGACTGGCGGTCATCGCGGTCATCCTCGCAATCGGGGGCGCAGCCTTCGGGGTTGCGTTTACGATGCTGCCGGATGCACAAGCGATAACTAATCCTCCTGCATACAATATTACTACTTCTATAGTAACAGATTCGATATTTATGGGGGAATCCTTTACTTTCAGTCAGCAAGCCGACGGCACGATAATAATTCAGGCTCAGGTCTTCACAACTTCGACTGGCTCGTCGTCGACCGGCTCGTCCTCGGCGGGCCCGCTGGTGGCGGGTAATCAGTTGAGCTTGTTCGGCACGGACCTTAAAGTGATACAGTGCCCGGCTCCCGACAACTGCGTCCCCGCTCCGAACGGCACAGAGATGGACATTACTTTCCCGCCGCTCTCTCCTGGCGACGAGCCAATGCCGGCAGTGATTCAGGATCCGTCGTTCGGGTTCGCCGAGAATGACGAGACTGCCGAGGCTATACTGCCATATGTATACCTTAATAAACCGTTTACTATTGTACCTTTTAAACTGATGGTCAGTTACAACATCCCGGACGCGGGCAACTACGCTTGGTCCATGCCGCCGGAGAGCCTCTATCCAGAGACGCGCTGGGAAGAGACCATCAATCCACCTAATACGGTAACTCAAGCGGCGTCAACGGCCGAAGCGGCTCCGGCGACGGAGCTGATAGGCACCGATAATGCCGCGCAGAATACCGATACCCAGGACATCTTCATCTCCGGTGCGCTGTTTGGGCTGGTTGCCGCCGCCCTGCTCACCGCCGGCCAGGAAGTGTTGCACTTGATATTCCACGTGGAATAAACGGAATGGATAGCCCGGACCATCGTGGGTGGTCCGGTGCGACTGGCCGCATGGTCGGCCCCTGACCATCACCGCGGAAATGCCTCCGCGCAATTGCGTCAAACGCCTCGCGCAGACGCCCGCTTCTGCCGCGAGTGGGCTCGCCTCGCCTGGAGCGTGCCTGGTTGGGCCCGTTCCCAGGAGGTGATTTCAAGGGTGGGTGCGGGGTGGCGGGCTCAGCGCTGCAGTCCGTTCCACGACCATCGCGGAATGCTCATGGCCTCGGGAACCTCGTCAGCGGACTGGTGGTAGCGGGACATTTCCGTCGTGGTGGCCCAGGCGAAGTAGTCATGCAGGACCTGCCGGAGCGGCCCGGCCGCGGCCAGGCCGGCATCGTCCATCGCCTGGTCGAAACACTCAATGGCGCGCCGGTCCATCTCCTCATGCGGGCCGTTGCCGCTGTGGATCCGCAGGACCGACGTCTGGTCCCCGTAGGCGCCGGAATAGGCGGCAGGACCGCCGAGGGCCTCGGCCCAGTAGGCGGCGAGCCGCTGGCTGTGCTGCGGATGGAATCCGTGGCTGAACGCGTGGCTGACTACCTCGTCGGCCATCACCCGGGCGTGCCACGCCTCGGCCAGCCGGAGCAGGCCCTCGCTGCCGCCTGCAGCCTCATACACACTAGGCATGCCACCAGACTGCCACGCTGCCCGAACACGCCGGCATCGGTGGCGTGCGGCAGATGGGCCGAACTCGGCGATGATGACGCTGATGTTCTCATCGCCGGGCACATGCTCCAGTCAGGCCCGGCCCGCCAGCTGATCGCGAGCCAGTCAGGCCGTGCCCGCTCGGCGATGGTCGCCCTGATGATCTCGGCTGCCACGCAGGTAGCGGCGCAGCCAGTTGAGCAGGGCCGCGGCCATCAGCGTGATCGCGGTCACCGCGATCGGGGCCGGGAAGCTCAGGATCTGCGCCGCCAGCTGGACCAGCGCCGCGCCGGCCGCGCCGATGATGATCGCGGCGGCCGCGCAGGCTATGGCCCGCCGAGCCATATCCCGCGCCGTTGCGCGCACCGCGGCCACGCCGGATAGCCATGTCGCCTTCGCGTTCTCCCTGATGACGATGACAGTCATGTCGCCTCCCCTTGTTACCGGCTGCGCTCAGCCTGCCCGGCGGCGCGGCGGCCCTGACCCACCCGGCCTGCCCAGCTCGCAGACAGGGTCCCGGTGGTCAACCAGGAGGCGGACGCGCTGGCCGGCTGAGTCATAGCCCGGTGCGGCCGCGGGCGGGCCAGCGATGGTGCTGCGCAGGCCCGTCACGGAGCAAATGGTGCTGCGCAGGCCCGTCACGGAGCAACTTGAGTCTGCGCGTGCATGCATACGTAGCCGCTAGACGCGGTTCGTGTGAGGTTACGGGCAGTGGGCAAAAAGGACCGCGGGAGTGATTCTTCTGCGCAGTCGCTGGTTGCGGGTACTGGCTAGCGACAGATAGGGCTCGTGTACATGGCTGAGGTCGTTGTGTTCGGCGTCGTTGCAGCCGACGTTATCCTGCGTGTTCCGCGCATCCCCGCCCCCGGCGACCAGGTCAATGCGGAGGCGCTGGGATGGCGTATCGGGGGAAGCTCAGCCAACGTGGCATGCGGGCTCAGCACGGCCGGGCACCACGTCCGTCTCGTCGGCCCGGTCGGTAGCGACTCGATGGGAGACCAGCTCATGGCCGAGCTCGAACAGTACGGCATCGATATCGAGTACTCATTCCGCGCCGGTGCCGCGTCCCCACGTACCCTCATCAGGTAAGCGCCTTGAGTGGGTGGTGGTGACACGCGGGAGGCAGGGTGCGGATGCGTACGCTTCGTCCGGCGAAGTGCACGTTGACGCCGTTGCAGCCGACCAGGTAGATGCGACAGGTGCCGGTGATGCGTTTACCGTCGGCCTGCTGCACGGGCTGCTGCAAGGGGATGAGATGCTCGCGGCACTGCAAGTCGGCGCTGCGTGGAGTGCGGCGACAGTGACCCAGTTGCGGTCGATTCCAGTGCCGTGGGAGGAAATCGCCGGCCCGTTCCGATAGCGATGTGGCGGCTCATCGAGGTCACAGGTCTCAGCCCGGTGAAGCATTCGCCAACGCGTATGGTCGGGTCGAGCCCGTCGCCCGTGCCGTTGAGTGCCTGCGAATCAGGGCCTGATTCCCCGATCACGCTATGCGGTCGGGACGGGCGCCGGACCCGCGCACAAACCCGCCCAATTGAGACTTTCGGTAGACGGTGCGGGCCTGG
>Ga0210383_10005249_pt1 | contig 11390 bp, 7 predicted proteins | sample IncBWC14OmetaG_FD_160072 | JGI IMG/M metagenome (GOLD analysis project Ga0210383, IMG submission 160072) | Forest soil microbial communities from Barre Woods Harvard Forest LTER site, Petersham, Massachusetts, United States - Inc-BW-C-14-O ...
GTTCCGCTACGACGAGCGCGGTCCCGCCTAATCTCAGCCTTACACCTCAGCAACAACTCGGGATGCAGATCGGAATGGTCGGGGCCAACATGATTGGCCAGGGCCTTCATCAGTTACTGTTCGGGGCGCCCCCAAGTCCCCCGGACCCTGCCGAGCAGCAGCGGCAACTGGCCGCCCGACAACTCAACAATAGCGGTATCTACCTGTTCCGACAGAAGAATTATGCCGGTGCGATCAACGAGTTTCAAAAAGCCCTCGCCATTACGCCCAATGACCAAAACATTCTCCACAATCTCGCGTTGGCAAAACGAAGATTGAAAGACGTTGCCGTGGCAGGGCAGACCAGCGGCGCGCTGGGCCAATTATTGGACAGTGCTCCAGTCGGCGCCGGAACTCTCAATTCCGGTCAAACGGCCCATTCGCGGGCGCCGTCGAGCGACGCCGCACTGAATTTAGTGAACCTGGATTCCGATCCCAGTGTGGTGGACTTGCGCGCTACGACGAAAACCAATGTCGATCCGGTAGGCACCCAAGAAACCCTGCGATCGCTGGATGACGTGCTTGGTAACGCACCGGATGCGGAAGCGAGGCGCCAGTTGGACGATTTCGCTGACGCCAACCTTTCCCAAAATCTCGAATCGAACAGCGGCCAGTCTGCCGGTGATGCACAGCCTGAAATTCAAAATCCGAGGTCGAACGCGGAACAGACTACGGAGGAGATCGATCAGGCGATTGGGCAAAATCAAAGCCTGGATACGCAGCAGTCGAGCGCTCCGGTTGAGCCGGGAAGCGGACTTGTCACTGGATCCGCAAATTCAGCAGGCCCACAACCCAACTCACACCTATTGGACGGCGTTGGGAACCCCGACTTTGACGGAGCTACCACTGGCAACGCCTCCATTCACAAAGGCAATCCGAATCCCGAGAACGAAAGCTCCGACGCCGTTGACCTGCGGAATACCGGCACAACGGATGTGGACCCGTCGCGGGTTGCTGGGTCTTCGCCCGCCCTTCAGTCAACGAATCCGTCGGATGCTGACAAGGCGCTGATGAAACATCAGTGGGAAATGTCCATCGACTCGCGCTACAAGAACGACCCTGAGGTACAGCAGAGTATCCAAGACCTGTGGACCGCGGCTCGATCAGGCGACGACGACGCCAACGAAAAGCTGAAAGGAATTCTGTCGGATCAATTGAGGGCAGCGGGCCAGACGCCGGAACAACGCGCCGATTTCTTCGAGAACTTTAATGCAATCGCGAGCGGTGAAGGGCCAACCCCGAAAGAGTGGAGTAAGGTGTCACAGCTTGCCGATGAAATGGATACGGCGGGTGGTTCCCTGCCGCCGACGGGCGCCGCTTCAGCCGAACTGCCGCCCTACTACGGCCAGTTGGTAAAAGATATCGGCAAGGCAGAATCCATCACGGCCAGTGCTTCTTACATGGGGACCGGTCGGCAAACTCAGGATGATTGCGTTCTGTATGCGATTGCGAATGGTGCGCACGTACCAGAGAAACAAGTGAACGCTGAATTCTCGAACATCGTCAGTCATCTGGGGATGGATCCAATTGCGGAACGCACAAACCCTGAAACCGTTGTCATGGAACCGCAAAACGGCGGTCGCGGCGGAGTGGGCGCCGCTGAGGAGCTATTGCTAGCGGATAAATTCGGCAAGGTCATCCCGGTTCCCACGGAGAGCTATGCCCGGGCAATTGCGAGCACGAAGCAGCCGGTCATCACCACGGTCGAACTTGACAAGACGGGAGTCCAGCACAAGGTGGTGGTCACGGGTGTGTATCGGACCGCAGATGGGAAAATCTACTATTCGGTGATGGATTCCAATCTTGGGCCGGGCTACAACAATTCCACGGCTTACGTGGAGAAATCCAATTTTGAAGAGCATTTGGCGAGTGGCGGCTTTGTGGTCATGCCGGCCGCTAATTAACAAATGTCCCAAACTACAAAGCCTGCGACTCTATTGGCGCGCACGAATGAATGGAGAAAAACGATGGGGAAGCTGTCAACGTCTCTCATTTTCGGAATGGTTCTAGTGCTGATGGTTGATCCGTCCATCCAGGCCCAGACGGAGCCCCCCGCGCCCGCCAATACGCTGGCAGCCAATCCGGCGCCGGCCGGACAGGCACCGAGTGAGGTATTGAAGAAGCTTTCCGATTTGATCCACGCCGGTAAATATGCGGACGCGCAACAGCTCGCGGCAGGTTTGTTGCTGGCGTATCCGGACGATCAACGGCTGATCAAGGCGAAGGCGCTTCTGGATAAAGCCGTGTCGTCCTCACAGCCTGCAGACATCGGGGCAAGCGCGAATCAGCCATCAAGCAGCGTTGCTCCACCCGCATCGGGCGCAAAATCCACGCCTCTCACAGGGATGGATAAGGTGGAATACAATTCTCTGATCGAATTGGCCCGGCAGGCGCAGCAGACAACCGATTTAGGGCAACAGAAGATGTTGCTGCAAAAGTTTATGACCGAGAGTCGTCCGTTTGCGGAGCAACATCCGGATGACACGCTGATCTGGCAGTTGCGTGCGGCAGCGGCGATGAGCCTGAACGAACCGATCGAAGGGTACGAGGCGGGACAAGAACTTCTGTCAGCAGGTGCGGCAGACAGCAACGACCCGAATTTGCAACATTTGATGGCACAGCTGAATTTGCAGGGTTGGTTGGATCACAAGAAGGCAGAGTACAGGGAACAAGAGAAGGGGTTCGAATGGCTTCTGGGGACATGGACCGCGACCTGGGATTGGTGGTGGGGCGAGGTTCATGGCCGAGATCAAGAACAATTTGTAGTGACCGACTCGGGGATTGAAGGGTATTTGATAGGCGGAGACGCCGTAAGGAATGGAGACCCTGACTTCAGAGGTAAGATGCTTGATTCAGGCGAAATTCAATGGGAATGCTACATGCCTCCCGCGGATACGGGCGGAATGTTCGTATTTCGCCGAGTCGGCGGAAGTCTTCTCACCAAAGTGACGATCGGCCGGCGATCAGACCCGCAAGGTTATTATGCCGGAAATCCTCATCATTTTGGCTATGATCCTCATTCGACCGACACAGGCGATAAGCCGTTTTATCCGTCCGGATGGCAGCCAGTAGCGTCATACAAGGTCTCCGGCGACAAACGCACGATGACGATCGTGATCCTGCCGCAGGACGTCGAGCCCGACAGCAAGTTCGCCCGCAGGTTCCCGGTTACATTAGTTTTCAAGAAAGCTGCCGGAGCGCAAGACGAGCAACTCCAGTCACAACAATTGTCTCAATGAAATCAACAACTCCCGCAGATTTTCGATTGTCGATAGGGACCAGGAATTGGCGCTGGCGATTCTCCACCGGTATCATCCTTCTATCAAAACCGAAGCCGAGAGGCTCGGGCTCAAAGACGGAGTTCCCGTTGAGGGCGCTTCAGTTTTGCCAGGGGTCGGAGAGCGCGGAGAACGATTAGGCTTCCCGGCGAACCCTGAAACACGAGTGGGTTCGGGGGAACACGGCTATTCGCACAGCGATACGTAGGTTTCGTGAGCAACCCACGTCCTCGGTTGGTGCCGCGGAAGGAAAGTAGCCCAACGGCCAAAACCGATTTTCGGAAGCTTCACAAGCAACTCCCCCCACAGGGGTAAGAGCGCCGACGAGAATTCATGGTTTGCTGTTTGGGTCACAGACTACGAATGTCGGCTGCGACGTTCGGCAACGATGATCACCCGAATATTCTTAGCCCTCCGAACCACGCGGAGAACGAAGTCCGTACCTGATAGGCGATTGCTCCACCGATAGCTTGGCCGGCTCAAAAGGATATGTGTGATTTGATTGCTACGCGCAAAATCCACGATTGTTTCCGCGGCATCGGTCGCCTCTAAAGTGCGTATTTCGATATGGAGATTCTTCGCGAAGTTCAAATGCTTTTCGATTGCGTATCGAGCTTCTTTCGCCACGCGACCGCGGTCCTGAGGTGGCATTACCGAAACTGCGAAGCAGTCGGCACCCAGGTAGTCGGCCATTCTGCGGCCGCGCCGGATCAGCATCGCTGTCGAAGCATCGGCGCTGACATATATCAAGATCCGATCAACGGTTATCTTCGGCGATACGGGAGGAGCACTGGAACCCGCCTGCTCCTGTTGCCGCTCTTCTGATGCACTGGTAATCTCACGCAGTTCGAGTTCGTGGGCGGCCTGGCGCAAAGCGAGTTCCCGTAGCGCCGTAAGGTTTGATTCCTTAAAGAAATTTTCCATGGCCCTCTGTATTTTTTCCGAAGCGTAGACGTCGCCACGCTTAAGCCGGTTCAACAGAGCTCCCGTCGTTGCATCGACCATTACAACTTCGTCGGCTCCCTTGACAAACCAGTCCGGTACGGTTTCGCGGACGCGAATGCCAGTGATTTGGAAGACTTTGTCGTTGAGGCTTTCGAGATGCTGGATGTTCATATTTGTCATTACGTCGATTCCCGCATCCAACAAGACCTGCACATCCTCCCATCGCTTCGAGCGCTCCGAACCGGATACATTGGTGTGTGCTAATTCATCGACAACGCAGATAGCAGGGTGCCGCGCAAGGATGGCTGTTGTATCCATGTCGTGAAAAGTGCCGCTCCGATAAGCCACGATGCGTCTGGGGATGAGTTCCAACCCGACAGTCTTCGCGATCGTGGCCTTCCGTTCATGAGGCTCGAAGTAACCAACTACGATATCTTTGCCTTGCTCTTTGAGCTGCTGGGCTTCCTCCAGCATGCGGTACGTCTTGCCAACGCCCGCGGCATATCCAAGGAAAACTTTCAACTGGCCTCGGCGGCTCTGCCCGTCGTGAGGGCCTCCTTCTCGACTAATGGGGATAGACGACGACATCGATTCCTTCGGCGGAACGGATCAGGCGTTCAATTGAGTTGCTCCAAAGTCGACGCCATCCCGCCTCACGGTCACCGTGCCCGATGAAGATCTGCGTAATGCGCTTTTGACGCGCGAATTTCAGGATTGCATCCGTCGGGTCAAGACCATTGAGGACTTCGACCTGAGCCTCCAGGTGGCGGGCACAGTCAATATTCTGTTGTAAAACAGCTCGTTCTGCTTCGGAAAGGGTGGGCCGCTCGACATAGACAACATAAAACTCACCTTGGAAGCGGTCCGCATTGCGTCTGCCGCTTTCCAGCATCTCCGCAGCGTCGGTTCGCGGGGTTATGCAAACAAGGATACGTTCCTGCACACCCCAAGATTGATCGCCCCCATGCGACCGTAAGTAGCCCTCCAGTTGGTGGTCTACTACATTCGCCGCGACCAATAGAGCCAGCTCGCGGAGGCGGGAGAGCTTATGTTGTTCTGCGAGCAGCGCAGCGCGATCCGCTGGCGTGGCCCCCTGTGGAAGGCTCTTTATCGCAGGAGCATCCACGATTTCGATTTCGTCCGCACTGCTATCCAGAAAGCCACGAGAAATGCTATATGGCACGCGCTTGCCGGTGATGCGTTCCACCTCGTCGTGAAGTTTTTCGAGATATTGTAAGTTGACGGTCGTTAGGACCGAGATGCCTGCTTCGAGTAGCTGTTCCACGTCTTGGGAACGGTGGAGATTTGGGCTACCTGGAGGGTTTTCGTATGCGAGGCCGTCGATGAGCGCAACTTGAGGGTGCCGGCGAATCACAGCAGCAACGTCAATGCATTCCGCCCCGCCAATTTTCAAGGTGGGAATCACTTCAAGCCGGAGCAATATTGCCTGAATCTCGGGAGAATACTGGGGTTGGGTTGCACAAACGACTACGTCCTCACCGCGCTCACGACGTCGGCGGCCCTCATCGAGCATTTGCAAAGACTTGCCAACTCCAGAGGCATAGCCGAGGAAAACTTTCAGTTGGCCCCGGCGCTTCCGACGCTCCTCGAGTTGGATTTGCGCGAGCAGTTGGTCGGGATCGGGTCGTTGTGATGAATCATTCATCCTTGCGACCTACTTGTCTACCGCGATCGGAGAAGGTACAAACGGAAATGCCAAGGACTCGTCACTCAATCGGCAGCAAACCCCTATCGCCGCACTGCGGTAGAGACTCGACTGACCATAACGAGAAATTTCCACCTGCTTCGCGCATCCTACCCTGGTCCTGCGTTCGACACAACGACGTGTACCAAAGGGCTCTTTAGGTTTTACTGATGGTTTTCTTATGCCGCCTGAGTAGACTTTCGGCGAAGTGCAAAGTTCATCGGGAGGGCAAAATGATGTCGACTTCGACCAGCCTTTCGCACACGCAACCCCTTAGGAAGAGCGCGATGATGAATGCCCTAAAGGTCCTCCTAGTAGACGATGACCCTCTTGTTCGGCGCGCTTTGCGCACCACCTTGACGAGTGCGGGATATGCTGTTGTCGAAGCCTGGACTGGCGAAGATGCTCTGGAAAAAATTAGCGCGGAAAGCGCCGATGTGATCCTGCTGGATCTAAAAATGCCGGGGATGGGCGGGCTCGAGGCCTGCCGGAGGATTCGGGAAGTCGCTGACACCCCGATTATGGTAATCAGCATCCTTCGTACTGAAGAGTTCAGGGTGCAAGCATCGGACGCTGGCGCTGACGATTACCTCGTGAAGCCTTTTGGCATCCAAGACCTTGTGTCGCGCATCCAGGCGCTACGGCGAAGGGTGGCTGGCTTAGAATCGACTCTCTCCACAGGAAGCCTTAGCGTGAAGAACCTTTTATGAGGGGCATATCACCCACAAACGGGTCGTGCGTTCTTCTCGTCTCCTGCGTGTCGTTTTGTCGATCGAATCCGGAAGGCACCGCCTGCTGCGGGTGCGCGACAAGCGATCTGTGTTGACGCCGCTCGCGCCGGCCTACCGATCTACGATTCAGATGGGCCAGTCATGACCAGGTTGATACAGCTCCTCGTAATCCTCCTTTGTACCGCGGCTTTGGCATCCTCAGCTTCCGCGGGGAAAACCGGACGCCCGCCTCTGCCCGGGAAAATCCTCCAGGCGAACTCCGTCTATGTGGATTGCGTCTGCCCACGAGGACTGGCCGTTGCGCGGGGGACCGCATTGAGTCAGCTGCGAGTCTGGGGGCGCTTTCAGATCGCGGAAAACCACCGGGAAGCCGACTTGGTTTTTCTCTTTTCCGGGAACCCGTACCTCGGCGACTACATCACTCGCGATGGCCCCGACAACAGGCCCGTCGCAATTGAATCCACGATCATGACCGTTATCGATCCGAATACGGGGCAAGCCCTGTGGACCGATTCGAGGCACACGGGAAGCTGGCGCGTCAGCGGTGCCACCAAAGACTTGATCGAGGAGCTACGCAATCAGATGGAGGGCCAGACGAAGAGGTGGATCCTGAACGACATCCTCCTGTGTGGCGTGACTCCGGTCTACGCAGGCTTTGCGCATCTCTCACCGGAGGAGGCGCTTGCGAAAAACGATTCGGGAACCGAGAAAGTCTACGGCACCCGGGATCGACTCACGTTGATCTCTTCGGATGCCCCGGACTTTTGTAAGCGCGCCGAGTTTGTGTTCGGTGCCGATCATCGAATCGTCGGCTTCGAGGTAAATCCCTCCAAGGCGGATGATCTGGATATCAAGGAGATTCTCGAGCGCGCCGACCGATTTGATTTCATCAGCGGAAAATATGCCAATGACGATCGGGTCTACTTCATCGCTCAGAGCAAAGACAAGAAAATCGCGATCCAATTTGATGTGGAAGGCCGCCGACCAGTTTTAACCCGCGTTTCTTTTTCTTACTGAGTCATTGTGATTTCGAGTGACTCCAAACCGGTTTTGATCGGACTCTGTCTCGATTAGCCCGTTTCACCCGTCATCAAACTTGCTCATGATTCTCAATGGTGCCCAAAAGCATTTTGTGTTGATGCGGGCCCGAACGTACTTTCCGGCAGCCGAATTACCAGGGATTCTGAGACATGATGGCTCGGGAATATTGAGCAGGTTTTTGAGCGCTCGTCCAATCATCCGGCTCTACACCCGCGTGACCACTTGGAAGTCAGGTCCGAGGTTAGCTTCCGAGCGGACGACGATACGCTTGGAATGTGCCGGGCGCGAGCCGCGGTTTTGCGAATTACGCCCAGTCAGGCCGCCACCTAGGCTCTTAGGTTTCAAGCCTGAACTTGGTCGATGCCAGAGTGTACAGGCGACGCCAGACGAGGCGGTTGATCGTGAGGACGATAAGGGCCATGAGCATCGTAGCGACGAGAAGGACCGGATAATTTCCTTTGTCCGCCGCGTCACTGACGACGGCACCCAATCCCGTGGTTGAGAAAGTCTGGCCGTTCAGGTGAAAGTATTCCGCGAGGATGCTCGCATTCCAGGCACCCCCAGAAGCGGTGACAAAGCCAGTGATTAGATAGGGAAAGATCCCGGGCAAAAACAGCTGTTGCCAGCGTTCCCATCGGCCGAACCGGAAGACGCTGCAGACTTCTTTCAAATCCGTGGGTAGGGCAATCGCGCCGGCGATGACGTTGAACAGAATGTACCACTGCGTTCCTAGAAGCATCAGTACGATCGATCCAACTGCAAGTCCTCCCCCCATCCGTGTGAGCAGAAGGATTATGATGGGGAATAGCGCCGTGGCGGGCACGGAAGCCACCACCTGCACGATCGGTTGGAGTGCGGCCGACAGCTTGGCGTTCATGCCGATCGCCACTCCGGCCGGAATGGTCCACAACGCTGCGAGGACGAGGGTCAGCTCGACGCGCAGGAAAGTGGCCCCACCTCCCACGAAGATGCTATACAGCTCCGAACGCGTCACCATGGCGGCCAGTCCAGCCATTTTCACGGCCCCATACGCGATGCCAATGAGCACAGCAATCCCGATCGCGTAAGAAAGCCACCGGGCCGACCGACTCGGGTTGCCATTTTCGGGTCGGCGTATCCGCCCCCGAGCGAAGTGCAGATCGATCCGTTCGCGGGCCGGAGCCATGAACATACGGCCCATCCGTGGGACGAGCCGCGAACTTCTCAGCAAATCGAGAACGGGCGACCGCTGGGCGCGCGTGCCCTCCACCTGTTCGAATTTGAATTTCTCTGCCCAAGCAATAATCGGGCGCCAGATCAACTGATCCATCGCCACAATCACGCCGATCATTACGACCAAACCCCAGACAATCGCTCGTGTATCCGCGGCGTTTGCCGCCGTCTGCAGGTAGGAACCTAGCCCCGGAAGGCGGAAATCGCGGTTCTTCAACACGAACATCTCGCAGGCGATCAGATAGAACCACGCGCTCGCCACGGAGATCATCGAATTCCAGACAAGACCGATGGCCGCGAACGGAAGCTCCATTTGCACGAGTTTTTGCCACGGACTCCACCGATAAACCTCGGCAGCCTCGTGCATTTCGCGCGGAATGGATTTGAGCGAGGAATAAAAACTAAAAGCCATGTTCCACGCCTGTCCGGAAAAAATTAGCAGAATGGATCCGAGTTCTATCCCGAACTGCCGGCTGGGGAACAGCGCGACCATCGCAAGCATGACACCTGGAAGAAAACTCAGCACCGGAATGGACTGCAGCGTATCGAGCAGCGGAATCATGACGCGCTCCGCCTTCGCGCTGTATGCGGCGACGTATCCGTAGGCGACGCTGAAAACGAGGCTGATGACATAGGCAATCGCGATGCGCATGACGGAAAACATCGCGTATTCCAGCAGCGCGCCGGGGCGCAGATCGATTTCGGTTTGCGAGCTCGCTGGGGCGAACCAATGTCGCGCCATAGCGAGAAACGCATAGAAAACAGAAAAAGCAGCCAGGAAGATTGGCAAGTCTCTAAGCAGCGACGGGATGCTCGGAGGGAAGATTCCCCAGGCCAAGGCCTTGGCCGGATCGCGATGCGCGGGCGGCCGCTTCATCTGTGGTCCCGAATATCTTCACCTACCGGTTCATTGGCCTGGTGCAGGCGGAGATTGCCACTCTCGGCATCGTAGCTGAAAATCCCGGCATAGCGACCCCAGTTCAAGGCCGTCTCGATTTGCTTCTCAACTTCCGCTTCGGTGAAGTGCTCATCCAGGATGTCGTGGAAGAACTCGAGCGGCATCACATGGTCCGATCGACTTTCGAGCGCCGACTTCATTTTCTGTAGAAGGGTTACGCGACTGAGCGCCGCCTCGCGGAAGAGCGTTCTGCGAGAGGTGATGTCAGCCTCTGCAAATGCGTTTCCCTCTGGCGTCGTCTTCACGTCTCCTTCGCGAGTGGTGGCGAATCCGAGAAGCGTGGCTCCCTCAACAATCGGAAGCAGGTCGTCAAGTTCGAGCAGAAGCTGCTCGGCCACGTGGTAAAGATCTTCTTCAGCGCCGTGATCGATGAGCAGCTCGAGCAAGCCCGCGATGCTGCCCGGCCTGGTATGCGGCAGCATCTGCCATGGTGGCTTCGCCGCGACCTCACCAGGCAGTGGAGGCGCGAATTCCACGCGTGGCTGCGTCATGACCTTGTAAATGTAGTCGACGTAGAGAAGAAAGGTCGCCGACTTGCGGTCTCGCGGTTGCGCCAGCGGAATGCGGAAGTCCGCGCGGATCGTGGCCGGGTTACTTCCGAGAACGACGATTCGATCGGCCAGCAGCACCGCTTCCTCGATGTTGTGCGTGACTAGAAAAATACTACGCGTTAAAATCTTCTTCTCCGTCCAAAGCTCCATTAGCTCGCGGCGCAGATTCTCCGCAGTGAGCACGTCCAGCGCGGAAAACGGCTCGTCCATGAACAGGACTTCCGGCTCTACGGCGAGCGCCCGTGCGAACCCCACCCGTTGCTTCATCCCGCCGGACAGCTCCTTCGGGTAGGCCGTTTCGAATCCCTTCAGCCCCACTGCGTCGAGCGTCTCAAGAGCCCGGCGGTGGCGCTCGGGGTGCGCCATGCCTCGCGCTAGAAGCGGCGCTTCCACATTTTCGAGAACGCTGAGCCACGGGAACAGAGCGAAGCTCTGGAAAACAATCGCAACGTTCGGCTGCGAGCCCTGCAAAGGTTTGCCATGCCAAAGAACCTCCCCGCTGGACGGCGCGAGGAGCCCGGACAGCATCCTCAAGATCGTAGATTTACCCGACCCCGAAGGACCGAGAAGCGCGAGAATCGTGTTCGACTCGATCGACAAGTCGATCGGAGCGACGACTTGAATCTCTTTTCCTTCCGGTTGCTGGTATCCCTTTGCGATTTGTCGCGCCTCGATGATCGGATGAAGATCTGCCGGCGGCAACGAGGGAGTCGGATCCTTGAGGGGATCAGGCGTTGCTGGTGCGGTCGGCGCCGTCACGAGACGCGCTTCCTCGAGTGTGTTCATGAGGCTTTGCCAGGACTCCTCGGGAAGCGCTTCCAGAAATTCCTCGCGCTCGGTAGGATGCATCGCGGCGACGATCGCTGCGATTTCGTGAGTCGTCAGTGAATACAGAAGAACGTAGGTATGGAAATACGGGGTATGTTCTCC
>Ga0210383_10005253_pt1 | contig 11385 bp, 8 predicted proteins | sample IncBWC14OmetaG_FD_160072 | JGI IMG/M metagenome (GOLD analysis project Ga0210383, IMG submission 160072) | Forest soil microbial communities from Barre Woods Harvard Forest LTER site, Petersham, Massachusetts, United States - Inc-BW-C-14-O ...
CTACACGGAAGCCGGGATCCCGCGAACAAATTCCGACACGAAAATGGAGAAGGTGCGGCGGACTGCGCTGCCTCCGCGGCATGAGTCGGTGATGGAGATGAAGCCGGGGGAAGTTTCAGAAGTGATTTCTGATCCCGGCGGCGCTCACTTCATTTACAAAATGATCAGCGAGCAGACTTTGACGCTGGAAGAGGCGAAGGCGGAGATCCGCGGAGCGATTTCCAGCCAGCGCTATCGCGACAGCATGAAGGGCTTTCAGGGCGATGTGGTGTTTAGCGATGCCTACTTTAATCCTCCGGGGAAACCGGCGGTCCCACCAGAGCGAAATCGCAAGGAAAGAAGAAAGACAGCTCCCGCACAGCAGGGCGAAGAACACAACTAGTTAGGCTATTGCAAATAAAACACTTACAGGTGGGAACCTGGGATGGGTGGGCGGAGTCTATCTTCCATTAGAAGGCGTATTAGAGTGTCTGCCGGTAACATGCGCCGGTGACCTCTAATCCGTAAACCAGGGGCGGGCAGGCGATTTTTCGGTTGGGGGATGCGGCGGAGAATCCTATAATCAACTAGTCACGCGGTAGACGAAGTTGAGAGCGGGAGTGACCACCTTGGGAGATTTGGCAAGCGCGATCGGAGCACGGGCACAGGAAGCGGCAATTGTCGCGGACCTGAAGGCGGGCTCGGAAGAGGCCTATGCGTGGCTGATCGGTGAATTTCAGCGTCCGGTGTACGGGCTGGTGTACCGCATGGTGAGCGATCCGGCGGATGCGGCGGATACAACGCAGGATGTGTTTCTGAAAGTGTTCCGCGGGATGAAGAGCTTTCATGGCGAGTCCAGCTTGAAGACGTGGATTTACCGGATCGCATTGCACGAGGCGGCGAACCGGAAGCGGTGGTGGTTCCGGCACAAGGCGCATGAGACTTCGATTGAACCGGTGGAGTCGGAGGGATTGGCGAACGGAGACGCAGCGATGCAGAACGCGCTGACCGACAGGAACGATTCGCCGTTCGATAGCGTGGCGCATCGCGAAGTGCAGAAGAGGGTGGATGCGGAACTGCGGCAGGTGGCTGAACCCTACCGGACGAGTTTGATTCTGCGCGATCTGGAAGAGATGTCGTATGAAGAGATTGCGGAGGTTCTGCAGATTTCCCTCGGGACGGTGAAATCTAGAATCACACGCGGGCGGCAGGCGTTGAAGCAGCGGCTGGCGCCGTATGTGCGCGAGGTGGGCGGAGAATTGGGGCTTACTGCGCCGGAACAAGAAGAAGAGACGAGTTTGAGGTCCGAAAATTTGCAGGACCAGGTTGCTGGAGGGGGAAGAAGGGTTGAGGTGATGCCATGAGGTATGTGGCCATGAAGTCCGTATCGACGAAGTCGCCGATGAAATGTGCGGACGTGAAGGGATTGCTGTCTCCGTATCTGGACGGGGCAGTCACGGGGATCGAGATGCAGGGCTTGCGGGCGCATCTGGATGGATGTGCGGCGTGCACGCAGGAGTACCGACTGCTGCGGCAGACGCAGCAACTGTTGACGACCGTGGGGCGGGTGCAGGCACCGGCAGACCTTGGGTTGAATCTCCGTCTGTCAATTTCTCGGGAGGCGGCGGAGACGCGGAGGCCGCGGTATGAAGGCTTGCGCATGCGCGTGGAAAATACGTTGAACGCGTTCATGGTGCCGGCTACGGCGGGCCTGGTGTGCGCTTTGCTGATCTTTGGGCTAGTCACTGCGATCCTGGCGATGCCGGGAGAGGTGCAGGCGAATAATAGTCAAGACGTGCCGCTGGTGCTGAATACTGGTCCGGAGTTGCAGCAGAGCGTTTTTGGCACAACGCTGAGCGGAATGAATACCGACTCCCTGGTGATTGAAGCCTATGTGGACAAGAATGGGCGAGTGCAGGACTACAAAATTCTTTCCGATCCCGGGGAATCTCAGGAACTGCTGCCGCAGGTGAAGCGGATGCTGATCTTTACGACGTTCCGTCCGGCGATGTCGATGGGGCGGCCGATTTCGTCGCGGGCGGTGCTTTCCTTTTCGAGGATTAGTGTTCAGGGGTAGAACGGACTGCGGCTTCGGACATCGGCTTGGGGCTTCGGTGCACTTCACGCTTTGCTCGGAATTCAATCCTTTAATCGTGGTGCTCTCGATCTACCTCTTCCCTTCCGAAGCATCACTTTGCACGGTGCTGTTCAAGCCGTTCGATCACATGGTTTAGATCGGGATAGCCGGCGCCGAAGCTTCGTGTCAGCCAGTTCCCGCCGCGTTCGGCGATCTTCTGGCCGTCAGCTAGAACTTCAAACTGACCGGTCTTTCCGGGCGTAAGGACGGCTTCAATCTGGAGGCGCTGCTTGAGGAGGGTTACGAGGCTCGCGACGTGAGCCTTGTTGTTCTGTCATGTCGGGCAGTGAACGATCTCGATCTTCATCTATTCTCCAGGCGTTGCCGAGATTCTATACTCTGACGCGCGTTTAAGGCGATTCATCCTCAGCGATCCGTTTCAGAACTGGCAATGTCGATGACGGTGCAGTCATTATTTCTGCCTTTCCAAATCGAATACCTAACCGATGAAATCCCTGATGCTGTTGGTGTTTCTGAGCGGTGCGGGCTTGCTTGTTGGCCAGTCTGCCAACGACTCCGCACCTGAACCCAAGTTCTCAGAATTATCGGATGAGGACTGCCAACGACTAGCCGGAAGAACGATTACTTCTTTACCGATCCCCCATCAGGGTCTTCAGCTTAGTCAACGCCTGACGGTAGTCGAGATCGGCTTGAAACATTTCTGCTTCCACTTTGGCTTTCTTCGCCGCGAAAATCTCGCCGCTGTTTTCGTCGTAACTCGCCCTCTGTAGCTGAATTGCTGAATCCAGGCGGCGAGTAAGTTCGCTGAGTTGTCGCGAGCGCTCCAATTCGAAATGACTGGTTTTCACTGCTGCGGCAACTTTGGCCTTGGTCAACTGCAGGGCGATCTCGGCCATTTCAGCCTGGGCGTTCGCCCCTTTGATGGTGTGTTCCCGCTTGCCAAAGTCGAACACGTTATAGTTGGCTACGATCCCTACGAAGGAGAAGTCGCGCGGCAGCAAAGGAATTACTTCGTTGTTGTAGGCGTAGCCGCCCATTACTGCGACGGTGGGAACGTAAGCCAATTTCTGTATGGTGGCAGCAGAGCGCGCCTTTATTACAGTTTGCTCCGCCTCAATCACTTCGGGATTCGCCGCCAACGCTTTGTCGGTAGCCTCCAGCAAAGAAATGTTTTCAAAACGCGGATCAGGAGCCACCAACTGCAACTCGGTATCGGGCGGCCAGCCGAGCATTTCGTTCAGGGAGGCAGTCAGTTCTTGTACCTTGGTACTAGCAATCGCCAGGGCGTTGCTGGTTTCAATCAGCTCTTCGTCGCCGCGGCCCGATGCCACAGGTACCACTGAATTACTGGCCACCAGCCACTTGTTCTCAGTTTCCGTGGCTTTCGATTTGGCAAAGGCCTGCTGCCGTTGGGCGACCAGCAACTCGTAATACGCCTTCTCGACTTTGCTCGCGGTCTCGGAAACAGGCATGCCCGCTTTGGCTCGCGCTATATTCTCATCAGCAAGATTAATTTTGTAGAGTTCCTTAAGCTGGAACAAGGGTGTGATCGGTTGCGTCACGGTAACAGCAACGAGAGTTTGATCCTCTCCAGCCAGCGGAAGAGCAGCGCTTCTCGTGTTCCCAAGCGGACCGGTAACCGCGATCCGCTGACCCATGAACTTGTTGAAGTGCATGTTCTCGAACGTGGAACCTATCTGAGGGAAGAACGTCGACAACGTGCCCAGCCGAGTCTGCCGGGCCACTTCAACTGAAAGCTGGCCGAGGCGCACCATCGGGTTGTTGGCCGGGGCAGCTTTCTCCTGCGCCTCTTGCAGCGTGATGAGCCTTGCTCCGCCCGGGGTAAGAATGGGCTCCGAATCGGCAGCAGGCAGAAGAACGGCATGACTCGCGCCGGCCTGCGGTGCCTTGCCTGTCTGGCCTTGGTAAGCTGGCGTGAATTGTGCCTTCAGCAGAGCGCTGGGCGCGGTCGCCAATTGCGGCGGAGGCGCAGGAATGCCGACTGGGAGATCTTGGCCCATGAGTGCGGCACTCAGGACAAAACAGCAAAGGCCGATGGTGCCGTACCGCCAACAAATCGGTGCTAGAGATATCCGCTCTTTGCTTTCCCTCATCGCTATTCCTCTTGCGAATTTGATTGGAGCTCTGCCGATAGACGGAACGCGGTTCGTGGCGAGCCCAAACAAATTGATGATTTTCGTCTCCGGTGGATTTGCCGCCGAGTCGCTACTTTCTCTCACGCAAGCGGAGAAATACCAACTGTCAAGAATGACAGGGCTCGGTTTCCGACTCTTACTTTCTCGAAGCTTTTCACAGACATCGGCAATGCTAATTCCGACGAGTGACGGGGCGACTCTGGGGTAGGTGTTGTAATCAGACGATAGCCTAGCTCCTGGGGTAAGCTTGACGGTGATGAGGCTGGGCGGGGAGGCAGTTCTACGCTGAAGCGGCCGATGCCTTTGGCTCTGAGAATACGAGCCATTCCAGGCTTGCGAAGGTTAGATACACCTGGGGCGCATCCATTTTCGCCATTACGCTGCCGGTAACCTCGCGCAGGGCGGTCACCATGTCGTCGCTCTGAAAGCAGAATCCAGTTTCGTCTGTCGCAACCACCGTGCCCGGGAAGGCGCGGCTGAAAAGTGAAACTTTCACGATGACGTGCTTGTTCACTAGCTTGGCTTTGAACGAAGGCGAGGCTGGCAGGGACATAGTTCCTCTGGCAATAGATTGCGGCCGGCACTTCGATTGGACAAGCTCCGTTCGGGATGTGGCATTACGTCGGTAATTCACTGAGCGGCCTGTTTCGCCAGGCGGAAACAAGGCGCAGGCGGCACTTTTGTCCACCGCGAGGGTGGCGCTCCAGGCAAGCAGGCAGGAGTGCCCGCTTCACACGAGCTCCACACGAGCAGAGTTTGGCAGGCGAAGGCGTCTGCACGCGATATACACTGTTTTCTTCGACCTAGGGAGCGATTAGCATGGCTGCATCGAGTGAATCGCACGCAGGATTTCTCTCTCGCCGGGGCTTTTTTCGGTGGGCGAGTTCGCTGGCCGCGGCCGTGGGCGCGGCGCCTCTGGTTTCCTCCGCTAGAGCTCTATCCTCGCCAATGGCAGCGCCGACGCCACCGACGGATGGTGAGGATTACTATGCGAAGCTTGGCGTACCTACGATTATCAACGCTGCGGGCACCTACACCACGTTGACGGCGGCATGTATGCCTCCTGAAGTCCTAGCTGCGGTGCAGAAGGCTGCGCTGCATCCGGTGCGCCTGCACGATCTGCAGCAGAAGGCGGGCGAATACATCGCTGGCCGCCTCAAGTGCGAAGGGGCGGTGGTGACTTCGGGAGCCTCGGGAGCTATTAGCCTGGCGGCCGCTGCCTGCATGCAGTATGCGAACAAGATCAATATTCTCGATATGCCGCAGGCGATTGACGGGATGAAGAATCAGGTCATCGTGCAGCGTGCGCACCGCTATGAATATGACCGCGCGATGTATCTTTGCGGGGCGCGGGTGACGGAGGTGGTCACACTCGACGACTACAAGCGCGCTTGTGACGCGGGCAATGCGGTGATGACGAATTTTTTCAATGCTGCGGAAGACGAGGATGGGATCGCCGGGAGCGCGGAGATCGGCCGGGAAGAGTGGCTGCGAGTAGCGCACGAGTACAAGATTCCGTGCCATCTGGACGCGGCCGCGGACATGCCTCCGATTTCGAATCTGTGGAAGTACACCGGCATGGGTTTCGATCTGGTGGCGTTTTCGGGAGGTAAAGGAATTCGTGGTCCGCAAAACGCAGGGCTGCTTCTGGGCAGGAAAGTCCTGACGGATTTGGCCCATGCGAATAATAATCCGGGAGACGGAATCGGGCGCGGTATGAAGGTGGCTAAGGAGCAGATTGTGGGCATGGTCGCGGCGGTCGACTGGGTTCTTTCGCACACGGAAGAGTCGATGCAGGGCGACTACCAGAAGCGGGTCGATCTCATCGCTGATGCGGTGAAGGGCATCCCTTCGGTGAGGACGGAGACGGTGGTTCCGAAGATCGCGAACCATGTTCCGCATCTTCTTATACGCTTCGACCCGGCGGTTATTGGCGTCACGACTGGGCAGATCGTCGAGGCTCTGCGTCGGGATACGCCTTCGATTGAACTGAACCCGAACACTGGACAGAAGCCCAACCAGGGCATTCCGGCGGGTGCGAACACACTCGTGGTTGGCGTGTGGATGTTGCAGCCCGGCGAAGATGCGATCGTGGGCCGGAGGATTCGCGCGGCCCTCACAAAACAGTCCTAGATTTCCTGCACTATCGACAACGACGTTATTCGTAGCGCAGAGCTTCGATGGGATCCATACGCGAGGCGCGGACGGCGGGCACCATGCCGCTCACCAGGCCTACGGCGGCGAGGATCAGCGTGGCGACGATCAACGTGCCCGGAGCGATGACCAGGCGGACGTCGCCGGCTTCCGCGTTCTTCGCCATCGCGCTGTAAAGGGTTAGGCGTCCGACAGAAAGTGAAACCCCGTAGGCCAGGATGATTCCCAGCGCGCCGCCGATGAAAGTGATGGTCAGAGATTCGGCCAGGAACTGGAGCAGGATGTGACTCCGGCGCGCGCCCAGCGCCTTTTCCACGCCAATCTCGCGGGTGCGCTGCGCGACTGAGACCAGCATGATGTTCATGAGACCAACTCCGCCGATGCCGAGCGTAAGCGTACCGATGAAGCCGAGAAGAATCTTGAGGCCAATCGTGATCAACTCGAACTGATGGACTTGTTCCATGAGATTAAACACGTACATGGCGCGCCGGTCGGTGGGGTTGAACTTGTGTTCTATGGCCATCACGGAGCGCACGGTGTGTTCCAGATCTTCGTACGCCGGGGTCTCATAGCTGAACCAGATGGAGCCGAGGTAGTGGGTGTCTTTGATGTCGCTCAGGGTGGTGAAGGGGGTGTAGAGGATGCGGTTAATGTTGTCGTCGCCCGCCTGCATCTTGGGGCTTAGGACTCCGATCACTTCCACGCTGAGGCCATCGATGCGGATGTGTTCGCCCAAGGCGTTGCGTCCGGAGAAAAGCTTGTCTTTCGCTTCTGACCCGATGACGGCGACGCGGGCGTGCTGTATCTCATCTTCCGGGTTGTAGAAGCGTCCCTGCGCCAACTTGAGGGCGCGGATGGAAAAGACGTTGGGATAGTTTCCGGTCACGTTGAAGGTGAAGGTCCGCGTCTCGTATTGGATGTTGGCCTGCTTATCGGCTTCAGGGGTGATCTGACCGATTTGAGGAATGTTGGTGGTAAGGGTGTCCACGTCGTCGAGGGTGAAGCGTATCTGCTGGCCGGCTTTCTGTCCGCCCGCCTGCATCGAGCTGCGGCCTGGAGCCAGGATCATCAGCCTCGTACCGAAGTTGGCGAAGATGCTGGCGCAGGCCCGGCCGAAGCCGTCGCCGTAGGAGAGCAGCATGACAACCGTCGCTATACCCCAAGCCATGCCGAGCATGGTGAGCGTGGTGCGGCGACGGTTGTGCCGCATGGCGCCGTAGGCTTCGTTGAGAAGATCTCCGAACATACTTTTACTCGTGCTTTTAATCCTTACTCCTGCCGGAGCGCTTCGACTGGCGCCAGCATGGCAGCCTTGCGCGCCGGATAGAGCCCCGCAACCACGCCTGCCAGCGTCAAGCAGCTGATGGCGAGAATCGCCGTCGCGGGGACCAGTTTGGGAGGATCGAAATTCCCCGGCGACTGCTGCGTACCGAGCAATGCCATCAGACCGCCGGCGAAGCCCATCCCAATCAATCCACTCAGTAAAGTAAGAAGGATTCCTTCCAGAAAAAACTGGAGCAAGATGCTGCGGTTGGTGGCGCCCAAAGCCTTGCGCAATCCGATCTCGCGAGTGCGTTCGCTGACCGCCACCAGCATGATGTTGATGACGCCGATGGCGCCGAGGACCAGGGTCACGATTCCCACGGTGCCCAGGAACAGGTTCATGGCGTCGAAAATCTTGCCCATCATCTCGGCTTGCTGAACCGTATCCAGGTTTTCGAAGGCGTCTTCATCGTGGGAATCGAAACCGTGATTGCGCGCGATGATCTTGTGGACTTCTTCCCGCGCCAACACGTGCTCTGCCGGCACGCGGGGCTGATAGTTGATGAGGGAAATGGAGTTCTGATGGTTTTCGCCCTTGAGCGGGAAGTTGGTGGCCATCGTCTGGAAGGGAATATAGCCGCGCATGTTGGTCATGTTTTCGTCGCCCCGGCCAATGCGCTTCAACGTGCCGATCACTTCAAACCTCACGTCGTTGAGCAGGATTGCGGCACCCAGGGCGGGCCGTCCAGAGAACAAGTTCCGAGTCAACTCGTCGCCGAGCACGATGACGTTGCGTCTTTGCGTGTCATCCAGGCCATTGAGCCAGCGCCCCTGCTTGATTGGCAGAAAGCGGATGCGGTCGTACTGGGGCTCGGCGCCGACAATCTGCCCGTTGGCACTGGCGAATTCGCTGACCGCATGCATGTCATCGCGAGACAAGACCGGCGCGGCGTTGCGAACGTGGGGGGCTTCCGCGCGGATGTCGAGATAATCCTGGTAGGTAAGCAGGTAGTTGCGGGCGGAGTTCATGCTGCCGGCCACGGCCGGAGCACGGCCGGGGAAGATGAACATGATGTCTTCGCCGTATTCGGCCAGCCCACGCTTGTTTCCCGAGCGGAAACCTTCGCCCAGACCGACCAGCAGGAGCAACGATCCCACACCCCAGGCCACGCCGAACATGGTGAGGAACGAGCGTAGTTTGTGCGCCCACAGCGTGCGGAAGATTTGCGCGAAGATGTCGAGGATCATCCGCATAGCTACAGTCATTGTACATTTGACGACCTCGCGGAAGATTCGTTTCGAGGATCAGACCGAGACCGTCGGTGGACGAAGGATAGGCGGGGCTTCCATGGGGCCGACTGTGAAGAAGGCTCCCTTAGGCCTCCCAACTCACGGCGGGTCAGCTGAATACCCGGTTTGACGGGGTGGTGTATACAGACGGCAAAATGCCCCTCCCCCTGTGGCCCGATGATTCCGTCACCCCAAAGAAAAAACAAATTCCGCGTTTTCTTCGCACTGGAGCCATAATTGAGATGTGCTGGAACCAGTAATCAGGGCTATATATTCTGACCACACCATACGCGTCTACCAAGCGTATCGCCCAGAAATTGCCATGCCCGCTCTAGAAGCCGGCCGATTTGTATCGCCGTTCAACATGGGGCGCATGACTTGGATTAAGCCGTCCTTCAACTGGATGATGTACCGGTCTGGCTATGCAGCTAAACCGGGGCAAGAGATCGTGCTCGGCGTCGATATCACGCGAGAAGGCTTCGAATGGGCACTCAAACATGCCGTATTGTCGAGGTTTAATCCCTCGCTTCATACTTCTTATGAAGAGCGGCGAAGGCGTCTAGCGGAATCGGCAGTCCGAGTCCAGTGGGACCCAGAACGGGACTGCCGTTTGAACATCATCGACGGAGTTCGAACAATTCAGATCGGATTGTCGGGGGAAGCGGTGAGCCGCTATGTCAGCGAATGGATCGTTCGGATAGAAGACATGACAAACGTTGCACGGCAACTCGCTGCAGATTTAGAACTCGGGGAAACCCCCGAGAACCTGCCGAGCGAACTTGAAGCTGTCTACCCCCTGGACACCGACCTGCGGTGCAAACTCTTCTGGGGATGATCTGGAGCATCACGCTAGTTTTCCAGACCGCCTTCGATGCAACTGATTCAAAGCCTCCGCCCTCAAGATTGGATGATCCGATTGCGCCAACAATTGCAACTTCTCATCGGCAGCCGGATCACCCAGCTCGCCAAGTGCCCAAATCGCTTTCACCGCCAGAGCCCGGCAATCGTCGTAGTCCAGGTAAGGATGTAACTTGAGAGCTGCTCGATACAGAGCCCCTTACGGTACGTTTATCACGAAGTTCACCCAACGCTGTCACAACATCCTCGTGTCGGGTATGCCAATCCGCGTCCGAGAGTCGACAGAGGATATCCAAGTGATCAGCGGTGAAGCCAAAATGAAACCCCACATAGAGTCCGTATTCAGCGTCAAGCCCGTCTTTCCGCCGATATGCGTCTTCCAGGATACTCAACACAAGCGTCCTACCTTCGGAATGGCGAATACCAAATCGCTGAAGGAATTCCTCTTCGGAGATCGTGTGTGACGCCAGATCAAGAACAGTCTTTTGCTCTTCGGTAGTCATCTTGGCACGACAGTAAACCTTATTAGATTGTCGTTGAATATATTCAACGCAGGCCCGTGTCCAAGGCCTATGTTAATTTGTGGTCCGCCGATGGTCCCGCTACCCTCAGTCTTGAAAAACGCATTGTTGGCTTTCCATTCTGAGACCGACTGGACGGGCGGTAGGTCACCGTAATATTTCGAAGTCAGTGGAGCATAATCACGAACTCCAATACTTTGCAACGCATTTGTTGTACCTGGACGAAGGGTAAACTCTACGGGACGAGGTAAAAGGCGGGACTCCACTTGAGGGTCCACTGTGAAGAAGGCCGCTTAGGTCCCAAACTCATGGCGGCTAAGCTGAAAGTCCGGTTTGACCCTCTGCGAGGAAGTCCTTACACTTGAGGGTGTTCTCCGCTCGGCACACCACCAAACCTGTGGAGGGATTCCTGAGTCTGCGATTGCGAAGTTTGTGGTTTGCGGCCCTGTTGGGGCTGCTGGGGGCGGTGTGCGCCGGGCAGGATCCGGTTCCGCAGAAACCGGCTCCGGAGAGCCAGGCCGGGCAGGGCCCAGCTCCGCAGGGCCAGGCTCCACAGGGCCAAGGTCCACAGAATCCTCCCGCGCAGGGTCAGCCGTCTGCGCAGGGGGATTCGTCTTCGAAGGATCAGTCGCAGGGGGAGTCGTCTTCCAAGGACCAAACTCCGCCAGACCAAACTCCGCCGAAACCGGCGACACCGAAACCAGCCGCGCCAAACCGGGCGCAGACCCAGGTTCCGCTGGGTCAATCTCCGATCACGCTGGACAGCAGCGAGACGATTTTTGCGATGCTGGCGGCGCTTAACACCTGTGGCTACGATCAGGACCTGACCATCTCGGATGCGACCCGGAGCAATGTCCGGGCGGAGGTGCAGAGGAATTTGCGAGGGTCGGAGGACGCGGAAGCGGCGCGGACGGCGTTGTGCGAGTTTTACGAAGTGCATGTGGCTTCGAAGGAAGCGAGTCGCAACCTCTCTCAATACGTCTCGCTGGCACTGTATGTAGATGGGCCTCCGCATTTTCTGCCGCGTACGAAAGAGGAGGATCTGCCTCCGGATGCATCGGCGATT
>Ga0210383_10005254_pt1 | contig 11383 bp, 22 predicted proteins | sample IncBWC14OmetaG_FD_160072 | JGI IMG/M metagenome (GOLD analysis project Ga0210383, IMG submission 160072) | Forest soil microbial communities from Barre Woods Harvard Forest LTER site, Petersham, Massachusetts, United States - Inc-BW-C-14-O ...
CGATTTTGCGTCCCGCGGGCGGCCACAAAGCCGCAGCAGGTCTAGGATCGACGGCGTGAATCCGCTATTCACACTGCGGCCGGCCCGCGGGATGGGATATCCGAGGCCTGTTCCGCCCGGAGAGCCTGACGGCCCCGTAGCTCAGGGGATAGAGCAACAGCCTTCTAAGCTGAAGGTCGCTGGTTCGAATCCAGCCGGGGTCGCCAATAAAACCAAACACTTACTTGATCACAAAGCTTAGAAATCTTCCCAGAAATTTGGATTGGAAGCCTGTGGGAAGAATGTAACAGGGAGAGAAAAAATGAGGCCGCCGATTTTTGGTGCGCGGCCAGATGGAAATACAGCTCAGCAGTATATGCACCGCGCGCGGATGTTCAGGGCCGCGGCCATGAGACTTGTCGACTATTCGAACGCCGAACCAAATTGGCCGAAGTACGCTCTAGTCACGCACGCGATCGAGCTCGCACTGAAAGCATTCGCGCTGCACTGCGTCGAGAAAGGTGCATCGCCGGCCGAAGAACCAAAGCAGCACGACTTGGTCGGATGGTATCTTCTAGCAGTCAAATATGGCCTTCCCGATGACCCGGACATCGAAGAAAATATCGGCCTTCTGAATCAGTTGCACCTGACGCACTACACGCGGTATCCGCAAAACAAGGTTGCTCCCAATGTTGATGCCATCGCCGATAGCACAGTCGACCATCTGATTTTTACATTCACTCAAGTGATAAATCCGCGCTGAACTGCCTACTGCTCGAGCACCCGCTGCCGCCGCATGTCCCTTGCGTGATGCTCTACCAACAGGACAATCGAATGGATGAAAAGCTGCCAGCCCCGTGCGAGCATTGTCGTGCCTCAGGGCTTCGCCATGGGAGCGTATGCGAGGAGTGCCAAGGAAAAGGCTATCGCTTGTTCATCAACGGCAGCCGGACACCGGAGCGGTTAAAACAACCTCGGCGCCAATGGCGAGGACCGCGGCCGCCTCAGCATCAACGGTGACGGGGCGCTATTCGCCCAACACTCACCTGCGCCGTTCGTCGCGGATTAGCCCCCGGGAAGCCCGTGAGGGACAATGGAGGAATGTCTTGATGCCAGAAAATGAACACGTGAAACAGTTATCCGCTGCGCGCGTAAGGTTGATCCACGATCGGCGTGTTGCTGCAAAAGACATCGCGGACGAGAGTAGACGAGGCCTCAATGGCGATTCATGTGACGCGCTGATCCTCATCCAAACGACCGTTGAAGCAATCGATCGCGCGATTGAGGACGAAAAGCAACTCGCTAGGGATTCTGAGGCTGGCGCGAAGATCAACGTCGTGGATCGGTGACGTCCTACGCATCAACAGGGAATGGCATGAAGCCGATGCTGTTGCCGCCCCATGTCGGATGCTTGAGCGTCGCACCCTTGCCGCCGCAGCCTGTGCAGCGCGCACATTGACGTAGCTTGTCGCTCGGTGCATCTGCGCCCCACAAAATGACCGGCGCCGCGAACGCCACCGGCGCGTAATGCGGGCAGCGCTCGCAATATACCCACCACCAAGAGCTCGCCAACTGAGGCGGCCGCTCATGGTGAGCCCAATCACCCTATGTTGGAGCGGAGGTTGCTGCGGGCGACGAGCGTTCCGAGTGATTGGGCTCGCCGTAGATTATCTTCCTGATTCGGACCTGCGCCTAATTAACTCCGCACCTACTGCTTCTCGGCCTCGCGGCGGCGCTCGTCCTCCATTTTGCGGCGGTTGAAGCCCATATTTTCGATCTCAAAGCGCGGGTCTCAATTTTGCCCTTGTGTTCCCTATTTGTTTCATGGAACACTTTTTAACGTATTGCGTCAAAAGTACAGCACGCCGGCCGCGAAAGGTGACAAGATGCGGCTGCCAGGCCCACTCCCGCTTAGCTGGACGCCATGATCGTTTCACGCGACCGGGAAAAGCTCGTCAACGCGATAGTCTATTTTTTGCGTGAGACAAATCATTGTCACACGCTGAAACTGTTTAAGCTTCTCAATTTCTCCGATTTTGAACATTTTCGTCAGACCGGACGAACCATTTTTGGTTTGGACTATCGCGCGCTTCCGATGGGCCCCGTCCCGACAGAGTTGCTTGAAGAAATGAAGCGCGGCGGCGGCCAAGATTTGAAGGCCGCGATCAATCTCACCGAGATCAAGGACGAGATTACGGGCGAACTAAAGCGGCGCGATTTAAAGCCGCGCATTGCCTTTGATGATAAATGGTTCACCCCGAGGGAGCTCAAAGTCCTAGCCCGCATCGCAGAGTTCTTTCGCGATCTAAAGGCGGACGACATGAGTGAGTTTTCACACAAGAGCAAAAAGCCGTGGGCTAGCGTCTATCAAGATGGAAAGGGTCAAGGTCGGTTGATTCCTCCCGAGCTAGTTTTTGACGCCGAGCCTCTAATGCTCGAAGAGCCGCGCATCGATCCCGAAGAATTAGAATATCGGAAGGAAATATTTAGAGACATTGCATGAGCGACGATGCCGTTGGCCCTGGTTCAATCCTTCATTGGGAAGGATTCCGGTTTCCAAATGGCACTGAAGCGAACAAATTTTTTGTCATTGTTGGTGCTCAGCCGGGCCACAACTATCTCGCGATCATCGCCACGTCACAACAGAAGGGGCGCAACGCCGATCCTGGTGGAAATCCTAAGGGCGGCTATTTCCACATCCGCGGTGACGGCAAAAATTGGTTTCCGAAGGACACCTGGTTGCTGTTTGAAGAACCGGTGGAACTCAGCGCCGCCGATTTTTCAGAGGCGGTAACGGAAGAAACGATCACAGTAAAAGGTCGGCTTCGCGGTGATCTTGCCAACCAGATCTGCAATAGCATGAAAAAATGCAATGACGTTAGCGGGTATCATCGGACTTTACTCGGTCCACCTATTCAACCAAAGCCAAAGACCACTCACTAGCGCATAAGGAGCGTTCTTTGGCCCGCCCCGACTGGTCGCGCCCCCTGCCACGCGCGCTGACGATCCCGACCGTCATGGATCTGGTCACGCTCGCCGACGTGCGGGCCGTGATTGGGCATCTGCCGAAAGAGGCGCGGGCAAAGGACACATGGCAGACCGTTGAGACCGAACTAAAAAAGGCAGCCACCGCGCCGCACGGCGACACGACGCAAGTTTCGATCACGTTGCAGATGGTGCTGATGTTGGAAGGCGTCGAATATAAGCTGCTGCGGTAACCGATTGTCTCGCAGTTCAAATCGCAAGCACGAGCTGATCGGCGATCACTACCGCTGTTGCGATTGCGCCAACGAACACGAGAACCAAAGCCGCGTAAGCGGAAATTTCCCACTGTTGATCGTTCATGACATTTCAAACCGCATCCAACGTGGTCCGTTCCGTTTAAGGCCACGGCATGTTGCCGCACCTTATGCGCTGATGTTGGAAGGCGTCGAGTACCGGAACTCGCTACTACATCATTTGACGCAGTTGTGACGCGGCGCAAGCGGATGCCGCCCGCAGCTACGGCATTGCGAAGAGGATCGTCGCGATGATTGCCAGCAATCCAATAGCCGCCACAACATGCACAATTGCAACAACGTACCCCGATTTGATGATCGGCTCGCGCGATGTTCCATTTGTGAACGTTGGCAGCGCTGGCAAAAAGAGCCCCAGCATTGTCGCCAGGGCTAGGACCCCCACGAGAGAGTAAATCGGCTGCGATGACGCGCGCGTGTGTCAGAGGGGCGGAGGTTGGCCACGTCAGCACAGCGGATTGAACAACATTTATCTGAGTCGTGACCGGCCCGCACAAAAAAGCGCGGGGTAAGCGGATGCCTCAGTCCAGGGTGTCCAAAAACGGTTTATCATGTGGCACAATGCGGGTGGGAGATCACAATGACACACGCTTACGAGAAAGTGCGGGAAGAAAACTATTTCGAGGACGTGCTTAGAAACATGAGAAGCGCGAGCGGCGGTTGGACAGTTCGCTTCGGTGAAACCGGCGACGGCGTTGGGCCGAACTATCAGATAGAAAAACTTACCGGCGAAGTTACACGGTTTCATGGGCGAACTCACAAGGAGTTTCATGAGCGACCGGATGCGTCTTTCGACGAGACAAGGCTGTCCCAACCGCTAACCTATGCTGACGTATATCGTGAAATAAAGCGGTGTCTACGATCGCGTTGAACGGCGGCTCGGCCCAAGGCGCTGACGCGGGGCAAGCGAAAAGAAAAAAGCCCTGGAGGAGCCTGCGCGGTTCTCCAAGGCTTTTTCCGGCTTCAGGGAGTGCCGTCCCCAAAGTGCTGTGACGGTGCCCCCGAGTCGGTTAACAGATAATTAATTTGCGCGGGGCAAGCGGATGCTGCCCCGCGCATCAGACCGGCATCGCCAACTGCGGTCCGGTGTTCTTCACGTTGCCGACGGCCTTGCCGACCGGCCAGATTTTCAGTGCTTCGTCCGGACACGGCCTCAGCAGCGCGAGCAATTCGTCGTCGCTTGCCGCCTGCTCCCCGAGCCACGCGGGCCAATCCCTCTCGGCGAGGATAACGGGCATACGGTCATGCAGCTCGGCCATGACGTCATTCGGCGCGCATGTCAGAACGGTGCAGCTCAGAACCTCATCGTCCGACCTCGGGTCCTTCCACCGCGACCACAGCCCGGCCATGACCATCGTGCCGTCGGCCATCGCAATAGCGTAGGGTTGCTTTCCTTTGGTCGTGATTTTCTTCCACTCATAGAAGCCATCGGTAACGACGAGGCAGCGTTGCTCTCGTTTCCACGCGTCCTTGAACGCTGGCTTCGTCGTGAAGTCCTCAGAGCGCGCGTTGAAGGTCGAATAGGAAAGCTTCTCGTCCTTTGCCCAGTGCGGCAGCAGGCCCCAGCGCATCATCTTGGGAATGCGCTTGCCGTCCTCCGATCGGATTGCGACCAGCATCGGCGCTGTCGGCGGCTTATTCCAATCGGCTTCAAAGTTCGGCGCCGGCGCCGCGGCATCGAACATGAGCCTGATCTTGATTTCGGAATAGTCGCTGGAAAGCGTACGCGCCCGCACATGAACCGTCATGTAGGGTGCTCGAGGAAAACCTCCAGCCTATTCGCCGAGTATCTGTTTCCGATGCTCCTCGCGCAGTTCGCCCGCGATGCTTGTCGGCGACAGCCTTGCGACTTAGGTGGGCGTAACGGCAATCATCCAATAGGCGAATACGAGGCCGGCCGCCGCGGCGATCACGATGAAAATCAAATCCCGGTACTGCTCCATGCGCGATTATGGAGCGATTCGCCCCAGCGAGTTCGTGGAATGTCGATCGGCCGCGTTCACGGGAAACGGCATGAAGCCGATGCTGTTGCCGCCCCAGCCCGGATCGGGGCCCGCCGACATTTAATGTGTCGCTTACGAATCAGCCGTCATCGCGTTCGATCCGCAATGCGCGAAGTCGCTGCATATTTTTCATCGCCGCATCATGGCGCGCGCGATCTTGCTTCACGACTTCGTTGAGTTCAGATTCTCGGCGCTGGTAGCGGTCGAACACGGACTCCGCCGCTTGGCGGTCCTCATCGCGCATCATGGCCTCATTGTTTGACGGCCGTCATGCTAAGTTGCCAACTGAGGCGACTTAGCTCGGCCTTGGGATCATGCCACTTCCCATTGCTGTGCTTGGGAATTACTTTCCCGCGAACTGGCAAACCGCCATCTAATCGAGCTGCAGCTTGTAGCCAAATCTGTGCACTGCCGAGGTAGTTTGCGCGAACCTCGTCGTTTAAGGCGGTCTCTGCCCACTGGAAGCATTCTTCGGCCATTACGCGGTATTCGGCGGCTGTGTGCATAATACGCTCCGCTGCCTCAGAACTGATCTGTACTCGACTTGGGCAACCTCCTGCCCCGATCCCGATACTACGGTGCGCTCCCTGGCAGTGATCGTCCGTTCAAAATTGCTCACTTTAAGTTCCGTCTCGAATCTCTCCACAGCTAAGAACGAAACCGGAAATGCCCATTAGCCTGACTTGTGGGTTGTAACGGTTGGTAATCGGGTCCCGTTTTGAAATCCGGCCACTGTGAAAATCAAATCCGGCCAATAGGTTCGCAAACAGGCCAGTACCAAATATCGCGGTGGTGTGCTGCCGCCCTCGGCCGCATTTGAGCGGGATATTGTTGGGCTTGGTGTTGCAGAAAAACAAAAAGACAAAGCGCGCCAAGTTTTTGAACGGTCGGCATCGCAAGCCGGTTTTTTTGAAGCTGGTAAGAGCAAGTTGGTGATGCCGGCGGTGGCGATCAAAGCGATGCACCGCCGCCTAACGATGAAGAAGAAAAGCCGGATCGGGAGAAGGGCGGAGGCGGCGGCAGCTTTAGTGGCCACGATCCTCTTATCATCGGTCTGTTTCAAAAGCTGCCGGAACCAGAAGCTGATTGGCCCGCCACCGCTCGGCTGAAATGGCTACAGACCGCAGCGAACGTCTTTGATCTGCTCTACAAAGGAGAGGGTGGTATCGTAGTCAGTATGGCGCGGGCGGATCGTTCGCCCCGGCATGACGAACACTGATAGGAAACGACTCAAAGCCCGCAAAAACTGCGAAGTGAGCGATTCGATACAGAACCAAAGTTCCGTTTCGTGCAGCCTTCGATGGTAGGCAGACGCCGACAAAGGCATCGCCTCCACGGGAAGGTGCGTCATGACAGAAGCTAGTGTATTTCGGCTATATGCCGACAAGGCTTTGCGTGAATCATCGAAAGCTGTGCGTGAAGATGAAAAGCGCGCTCTTGAAGACCTAGCCTGCACCTGGGCGAAAGCTGCTGTGGCGAGCGACAGAGTGTTCGGGCCGGAACCTACCTTATGGCTTCGATGGCCGCGCGCACTCAGCGAAATCGCGCCAATCTGATGCGGGACGCATTCGCTATTCAAAAGAGGCCGCCAACTGAGGCGGCCTATTTATCGTTTTCGTTGTCCGGCTGCGGCTGTTGTTGCTGTTGGGCAACGCGCGGCCCGTCTTTGTCGGCGAGATCGCGCCATGACTGGGCTATCTGGAGTAGCGCTACACGACGCCCCGGATCAGCCTCGTCGGCTGCCATGTCCACCGCTATTTGCGCGTACATGAGATAGGTGTCTGTCGGGCTTGGCATGCGACACGTCCCAAAATACCGAAACGAAAATATCGCCGAATCCGGTCCTAAATTCAAAACCGGCCACTGCTGTTTTCAAAACCAGCCACTAGGATCGGAAACCGGCCAGTATCCAACCATGCTTGGGAACGGACAGGGAAACCGAGAACAATCTGTGAATCTGCGACATAGCCAAGGCCAGGAGCCGCATTGCCCCGCCCCAACTGGTCGCGCCCGCTGCCCCGGCCGCTGACAATCCCGACCGTCATGGATCTCGTCACGTTCGCCGACCATGCGGTTGGCGGTGGAACCGCGAGATCGTGACGACGTTGAATCGCGTTCATAGCGTGAGTGAGTTGTATGCTTTCGCCCAGCCCCACGCCGCCCCTTGTGCCGGATAATGATTTCGCCGTGCATATCGTGCTCGACGACTTCGGCAAAGCCGGTCTGATCTATCGAGAAGCCGCGTCGGAAGACACAACCCGCGCCGCGGTAATCGAGGGCATCATTGGCGACCAGTACTATAGGCCCTCTCGGATCATCGCATTCAACACGGCCGAAGGTTGGGCGCGTGACGTTACTGAGGACTTGGCGCGCGAGATCCGCGATAAGGCTCAACGCGAAAACCTGGAATTGGGCGTTACGGCCCGCGCATTCGTGCAACGCGAGATCGGCGTCATATTGCCCGCGGAATAGACACCGCAATGGGCAACGATACCCACACCACAATTCTCGGCAGCATAATTTGCGCCTTGGTGATCGCGATCTGTGCGCTCGTAGTCTTTCAGCATCTGGAATGGTTCATCGAGCCGATACCAATGTGACGCGGAGTGTGCGGGGTGGCTATCGGCGACCCGAAAACATCCGGTCGATCTGGTCTGCCATGTCGCGACATTGGCGTGCCAGTTCTTCAAATTGATCTTTGATGTCGGCGTGTTCAGTCGTGGCGGCGCGCTGATCGCATTCCGCAGCCTTCGCGCGGTATTGCTGGGCCCTCGTCACCATGATGTGCAAGGCTGCGGTCAAAATGGAGCTATTACCAACGCGAACATGAAGCCGATCACGGCGCACACTGCCACAGCGCCAAGCGCTATCGTAGTGACCATCAGATCGGTCCGCAGCTCCGTGGTAGTGATCCGATGTCTCATTGAAGCTCTCCCACAAAAACGCAAACGGACGACGCCGCGTGAGTGGGGGTAAGGGGCTTGGGGGGGACTCGATCACGGCGCCGTCCGTCCGAGTCCAACCGGAGAAACGGTTCTTCCGTTCCAACGGCCTCCAAATAAAGCAGAGGCAAATGTCAGACGAGGATGCGATCAAGTAGGATGGTGCCATCTAAACTCACGGCCTAAACGTCACAGTGAGCAATTCGATACAGATTGCCGCCTCCGACTGGCGCAGGCTTTCAAGCTGGGAGAGGAGGCAACAAAACTCAGCTTAGACAGGAGGCTGTCATGTCTGAGGGTAGCGTGTTTCGTCTGTGCGCTGAGGAGGCCATGCGTGACGCGTCAACGGCCGTCGACGCATCTGAGAAACGAACTTTAGAAGAACTCGCTGTCATCTGGGCGCAAGCGGCGTTGATGAGCGATCGAGTGTTCGGGTCAAGCTTTACTCCGTCGCCGCGCGATGTTCGTGAGCGGAACTAAAAGCGCATGGGACTGCTTGATCCCTCGGCTGCTGCAAAATGTTGCGGCTGTGACCAAACAAATAAACAAGGAAAAAACAAACCATGCGTCTCAAAATCACGATAGGCTTGGCCGCGCTGGCTCTGTTCTACGCGTCCTGGATTGGCATGAAGCCTTTCTTGCAAAGATTGGCATGAAGCCTTTCTTGCAAACCGCAATCGCTGACTTCGATAAGATCACGCGGCGGCAAGCTCTTTGCAACGCCATCGCTGCCTTCTGCGCCGGAGTGGCCGCTGTGCTGCAGATCGCGACAACGGGCTTCATGCCGGTGTGTCGTGCCTTCGGCTAAGCGGGTGCAAACTGGTCGCGCCCCCTACCGCGGCCACTCACAATCCCGACCATCATGGATCTGGTCACGCTCGCCGACGTGCGGGCACCGATCGGGCATCTACCGAAAGCGTTGCAGCCGAAGCGGTTGCGCGATGCTGAGGCGGCGGCGGCGGCGTCGAACGCTATTTAGTACCTTTCGCGGCAGCTTCCGTTATCTGTGCGGGTTGCTCCGACGCGACCTTGTCGGCAGGTGCAGACCCAGCCGAGCAGCTCCAGACCCACCCCCAAGGTGGTGCCCATATCCAACACGATCCGCCGCAGCCTCCGCAGCCCGCGCAACCAAAACAGCCTCCGAAGAAGAAACGTCCGCCCACGCAGCCACGGCACGCTACATGGCAACCACCACCGCAGCCAATATGGATGCCGCCTCCGCAGCCTCCGCCCCCGCCGCAACGACAACCGCCGCCTCCGCCGCCGCAGCGACAGCCCCCGCCGCCGCAGCCACCACAACCGCCACGGGCGAGCTTCAGGTTTTGGGAGAGCGCGTACGGTCCGGCATTTTCCTTGTCGTAGATATAGAACGTCCCCAAACTGACGTCGAAAATTTCCTCCTCGCCGAGAAAGAGTTCATGACTCTGACTCTGTGAGGTCGACGGCGTATTTGCCGCTGCTTCGCTGGTTGAGGCGCACGCGCCGCTCGCCAGCGAGAAAGACACGCCAGCCAATCCCAACGCGGGCAATGCTTTACTGCGACGCTTGCTTTTTATCGAAGAGCGTTTCGACATGGCGCAATTCTCCATCAGGGCAGCGCCCTGCACACACCATTCCCCGTTCCCTACTCATTCTCCCAAGCCATCTAAGCTTCGACTGCGTCCACGGCGAAAATTTGTCGATGCGATGTATCGTAGATCACAACTGCGCGAATATCAGACTAGCAACTGCGGACACCCGCACAAATCTCGATCGCGCTGCAGGCGGTGCCGATGTTGGAAGGCGTCGAGTACCGGCTGAAATAGTTTGAGTGGTGGACGGGCGACGCGGGAAGTCGGAGAGCTGGGCGGCGTTGATACTGCCGACGGCCCCGCCCGTCCGAATCCATAACCCGATCGACGGGGACCGGTTCCCCTTGCCGTGCGGGGAACTCTCCGGCTTCAGACAAATTGAATCTGCAACAGGAGGCGCCGATGGGAAGCCCGGAGCGAAAGGAAAGCCGCGTCGTCCGCGCGCGGGTGATCAAGTGGGACGAAGATAACTTTGGCGTTGCTGTCGACTATGCGGACCATCAGCATAGCGCCTACGCCGTCGGTACTAGGGAACAGGCGCTAGCTGAGGCCGTAGAGATTCGCGCCGGCAAACGGTAGCCAGTCTAAGAGGCTGCCAACTGAGGTCTCTTAATTAGCAACAGGACTGATTTAGCTGGACCGGCGGACAAGGCACTGAGCCATACGAACAGAACACACAGCAATCGCCCGGGAGCGGCTTGAGCCGCTCGCCACAGCCTTTGCAATTATAGAAAAACTGGCAGGCATTGGTAGGCATCGGTTCGGTTGATTGATACCCGCACTTTGGGCAGGTGATTGTGGATTCTGTTATCATTTGACGAACATAAGCCCCGGGGCTTGAGGCGACCTCACACACCAAGCGAATTAGGACACAAGCGCCTCAGTAGCCATCATGTCTCGAAGAGCATCCCGCGCCAACTCGCGGATTAGCCTTCTGCAATTAGAGGGACATCATCCGGCTCGTCATCATCTGGATTGTCAGTGCAGTTTACCAACAGTCCGCAGACCGAGGCGAACTATAGATTTGAAGAAGTGATCGGAATGCTTCTGATCGGCAGCGTGGTTGGCGGCCTCGCTCTCCTGATCATGTACGCGGGCTTTAGCCTGTAGTTCGACCTGCTGCCCCGGCGTGCGCCCGGGGACGGTCAACAGTTAGTTAAGTCTTGCACGGCATTGTAATCGACCGGTGATTTGTTTCTCGGGGGATAAAATGCTGGCCGAACCATATAGGCTTGAGGAAAATCTTCCAATTACGGATGAATTGTTTGCCGATGTTGTCAGCCTCGACCAAGCCCGCTTATTTGCGTTGATTGCGAAGATGCCGCGGGAAAGACGAGCATTGCTTGCCATGTACTGCTATCGCCGCAGTCATATCAGCGAGATTGGATTGGCCATTGCCGCGACTTGCGACGAAGATGATCTGACTTTTACATGCGGCAGAGCCGGCGCCGACCTGTTCTGCAAGTCCAGAGAGCGTCCGCGGCCTGCGGCAAATGCTGCGCCCACGACCTACCGTCGCAAAATTACACTTTTCAGGGGACATCTGCGCGAAATGCCCGCGCTCGATTAAATATCGGTGTCAACTTGGCATC
>Ga0210383_10005255_pt1 | contig 11382 bp, 4 predicted proteins | sample IncBWC14OmetaG_FD_160072 | JGI IMG/M metagenome (GOLD analysis project Ga0210383, IMG submission 160072) | Forest soil microbial communities from Barre Woods Harvard Forest LTER site, Petersham, Massachusetts, United States - Inc-BW-C-14-O ...
GCAGCTCCGAGCCGGTGCCGCGCCCCAGCGCCAGCGGCAGCGCTCCGAGCAATGCCGCCATGGTGGTCATCATGATGGGTCGAAACCGCAGCAGACAGGCCTGGCGGATGGAGTCATGCGGCGAGAGATGCTGTTCGCGTTCAGCTTGCAGCGCAAAATCCACCATCATGATGCCGTTCTTCTTGACGATGCCGATGAGCAGAATGATGCCGATCAGCGCGATGACCGATAGATCGATGCGCAGTATCAGCAGGACGAGCAGTGCGCCGACTCCCGCCGACGGCAGTGTCGAGAGAATCGTCAGCGGATGAATATAGCTCTCGTAGAGCATGCCGAGAATGATGTAGACCGCCACCAATGCCGCGAGAATGAGATACGGTTGGCTTTTGAGCGATGCTTGGAAGGCTTGTGCGACACCCTGGAAGTTGCCGGTAATCGTTCCCGGCATATGCAGCTGAACGGAAGCGCGATTGATGGCGTCCACGGCGTCGCCAAGCGCCGCCCCCGGCGCGAGATTGAACGACAGCGTCACGGCCGGAAATTGGCCCTGATGGTTGATCGACAGGTAGGTCACGTGCTGAGTGTCGAACTTGGTCATCGCCGACAGCGGCACCATTTGACCCGTCAGCGGCGATTTCAGATACAGCTTGTTGAGCGTCTCGGGATCGCCTTGCAGCGACGGCGTGATTTCCAGAACCACGTGGTAGCTGTTGGCCTGGGTGAAGAATTGCGCCGCCTGGCGCTGGCCGAAGGCGTCGTACAGCGCCTGATCGACCGCGGCCGGCAGAATGCCGAAGCGCGATGCCTGGTCCCGATCGATGGTCAGCGCCACCATGCCGCTGCTGGTCTGCTGGTCGGAGGCGACGTCGCGCAGCAGCGGCTGCTTTTGCAGTATCTCGAGCAGCTTGGGCGCCCACTCGTTGAGTTCATTGATATCCGAATCCTGCAAAGTGTATTGATACTGCGTGCGTGCGGTACGGCCGCCGACGTTAAGATCCTGCGCCGCCTGCATGAAAAGCGTGATGCCCGGCACCTTCGCCAGCTGCGGCCGCAGGCGGGTGATGATCTGATCGGCGCTGGAACTGCGCTCGCTGCGCGGCTTGAGGCCCATGATGACGAAGCCAACGTTGAGGGGTCGACCGCCGCCGATGCCGGTTCCGTAGCTCTCGATCTCCGGATCGTGCTCCAGCACATCAGTTATCGCGTGCTGGCGGCGCACCATTTCATCGAAGGAAATGTCCTGCGGCGCGTCGGTCAGTCCCTGAATGATGCCGGTATCCTGCTGCGGAAAAAAACCCTTGGGAATGTAAACGTACAGGGCGACGGATGCCGCGACCGTGATCAGAAATGTGATGAGCGTCGCGCGCTTGTGGTCCAGCACGAAGTCCAGTCCGCGGGTGTAACCTGCCAAGAGTTTGTCGAAAGCCCGCTCGATCGCCATGTAAGCCTTGCCGTGCTTCGCATGTTTCTCGTCGCGCAGGAACAGCGCGCACATGGTGGGGGAGAGCGTCAAGGCGACGAAGGCCGACACCACGATGGTCATCGTCAGCGTGATGGCGAATTCTCGGAACAGCCGGCCGATGATGCCGCCCATCAACAGCAGCGGAATGAACACCGCCACCAACGAGATGCTGATGGAGAGGATCGTGAAACCGATTTCTCCGGCGCCCTTGAGAGTGGCTTCCAACGGCGATAAGCCCGCCTCGATGTGCCGGTAGACGTTTTCCAGCATCACGATGGCATCATCCACGACGAACCCGACCGCGATGGTGAGCGCCATCAAGGACAGGTTGTCCAGGCTGAAGCTCAAGACGTACATCGACGCGATGGTGCCGAGCAGCGCCAGCGGCACGGTGACGCCCGGGATGATGGTGGCCCACAGGTTGCGCAAAAACAGAAATATCACCAACACGACCAGCACGATGGTGATGCCCAGGGTGACCTCCACATCCTCCACGGAAGCCTTGATGGTCGTGGTGCGATTGGCCACCGTGTCCACCTTGATCGAGGGCGGCATGGAGGCGAGCGCATGCGGCAGCAGCGCCTGCACGCGCTTCACGGCCTCGATGACATTGGCTCCGGGCTGCTTGAAGATGAGCAGCAATATGCCCTTGCGGCCGTTTTGCCAGGCGCTTATCAGGCGGTTTTCCGGACCATCGACCGCGACGCCGATGTCGCGGATGCGCACCGCGCCGCCGTTCTTGTACGCCACCACGACATCGTTCCACGGCTCGGCCTTCAGCAGCTGATCATTGTCGTAGATCGTCATGCTGCGCGTCGGCCCGTTGATCGATCCCTTGGGCGCATCAACCGTTGCCGTGGCAATCACGCCGGCCACATCCTCCATTTGCAGGCCCAATGCCGCCAATTTGGTGGGGTCGATCTGCACCCGCACCGCGGGTTTCTGCTGGCCGCCGATGCTGACTTGCGCCACCCCGGGGATCTGCGAAATCTGCTGCGCCAGTATGTTCTCGGCGTAATCGTCGACCGTCGTTACCGGTAGGACATCGGAATGCACTGACAGGAGCAGGATGGGCGAATCGGCCGGATTGACCTTGCGGTAGGTCGGCGGCGTCGGCAGGTTCGTCGGCAGCTGCGCTCTGGCGGCGTCGATGCCCGCCTGCACATCCTGTGCCGCCGCATCGATATTGCGATCCAGGTCGAACTGCAGGGTGATCTGCGTGGTGCCGAGCGCATTGGTCGAGGTCATCTGCGACAAGCCCGAGATTTGCGCGAACTGCGTCTCCAGCGGAGTGGCCACCGAGGAGGCCATGGTGGCCGGATCCCCGCCCGGCAACGAGGCCGAGACGGAAATCGTCGGAAAGTCCACCTGCGGCAGAGGTGCCACCGGCAGCAAGGGGAACACCACCAGGCCCACCAGAAAAATGCCGCCCATCAGCAGCGATGTGGCGATCGGCCGGCGGACGAACGGCTCTGAAATGCTCATGATGCCTTTGGAATCGCCGTGGCATTCCCGGTCGATGCGTTGGCCGTATTCGCGCGAATATGCGCTCCGGGCTGCAAGCGATATTGGTTGCTGGTCACCACGCGTTCGTTGAAGGCGAGGCCGTCCGTTACCACCGTCATTCCGCCGCTTTCGGCGCCGATCTTCAAGGGACGGACCTCCACGGTGGAATCGTTTTTGACCACATAGGTGAAAGGTCCATTGGGCCCGAGCTGCACCGCGGCGGTCGGCAGCGTCAACGCGTTGTGCTCGGTGCGAATCAATACCCGCGCGTTGACGTACTGCCCCGGCCAGAGCGTGTTGTTGGCGTTGTTGAAAGTGGCCTTGAGCCTGGCGGTGCCCGTGGTTTGATCGATCTCATTGTCGATCAAGGTCAGCGTGCCTTGATCGAGTACCGTGCTGCCGTCGCGCGACAGGGTGGTAACCGGAACGGGACCTGTGGCGAGCGCCGCGCCGACTGCGCTCAGCTGCTCCTCCGGCAGGGTGAAAACCACGGAGATCGGCTGCACCTGCGTGACCACCACGATCCCGGTGGTGCCGGCGGCGTGCACGATGTTGCCCGGATCGATCAAGCGAATTCCCGTGCGGCCGTTGATGGGCGAGGTGATTCGGGTGTAGTCGAGCTGGGTGCGGGCATTGTCGATGATGGCCTGATCCACCTGCAGCTGGGCGGTGAGTTGATCGACCAGCGCCCGCGCCGTGTCGACGGTTTGCTTGCTGGCCAGGTTCTGCGGCTGCAGCTGGGTATAGCGGTCGTAGTCGCGCTTCGCATTGGCCAACAGCGACTCGTCCTTCGCCTTGGTAGCCACTGCCTGATCGTACGCCGCCTGATTCGGACGCGGATCGATCTGTGCCAGCAGATCGCCCTTGCGCACGGTCTGGCCTTCGGTGAAGGCGATTTTCTGCAGCTCGCCGTCGACGCGCGCGGTCACCGTCACCGTGTAGAAGGCCTGCACGGTGCCGAGTCCCTGAAGATATATCGGTACATCGGCGTGGCTGACGGCGGCGGTGTCGACGGCAATCGGCTGCGGCGCCGCTCTGCCTGCCGCATCGGCCGGCTTGTGCACGATGCGCCAGGTCAGCACCACCAGTGCCACCAGACCTAAGCCAAGCAGCGCCGCGCGCTTTTGATTTTTTGAAAATTGATTCATCTAGGAGCTACCTTGTTGCCATCCGCCGCCGAGCGCGGTGAATAAATCCACCAGCGACTGCAGATGTAAATATTGCACCTGCACCAGCTCGTCCTGTGCGCTGAACAGTGCGTTTTCCGTGTTCAGCACGGTCAGTATGTTGACCACGCCGGCCGACATCTGCGTCTGCGCGAATTGAAAAGCGCGCGCCGCTTTGTTGACTGCTTCCTGCTGCCGCGCCTGCTGCTCCCGGGTCTGTTGCGCCGCCACCAATGCGTCCTCGACATTGCTGAACGCCGAGATCACGGTCTTGTGGTAGGTGCTCAGCAACTCGGCATATTGAGCGTTGCTGAACGCGACCTGACCGCGTAATGCGCCGCCGTGGAATATCGGCTGCATCAGGCCGGCGCTGATGCTGTACAAGCGATTGGCCGGACTGATGAGGGATGCCAGCGCCGAACTCTCATAGCCGCCGCTGGCGGTCAGCTGAATGGCCGGGAACAGGGCGGCGCGTGCGACCGTGATATTGGCGTTGGCGGCGATCAATTGTTGTTCCGCGGCGGCCACGTCCGGACGGCGTGCCAGCAATTGCGAAGGCAGGCCCTCAACCACCGTTGGCCGCGTCAATGAAGTCAGCGTGCCCGTGTCCACATCGAGCGACTCCGGCGTCTTGCCGATCAGAACGGCCAGGGCATTCACGGTCTGGCGGAACTGCTGCAGCAATGGCGGGATTGCCGCGTCCAACAGCGCCACCGCAGTTTCCTGCTGAGCGACATCGAGTCCGGTCGCGATGCCGGCCGTCTCCTGCAGACGCAGGCCATCCAGTACCTTCTGGCCATTTTCCAAATTTTGCCGTGCCACCTCGATCCGATCGCGCAACTCGAGTGCCTGGAAGTAGGTGGTGGCCACGCTGCTGACCACCGTCAGCGCGACGGTTTGCTGGTCGTAGCGGCTGGCCACGGCGGATGCCAGCGCGGACCTGCGCGCCGCGCGGTTCTTGCCCCAAAAATCCAGTTCGTAGCTGGCGGTGAGTTCGGGATTGAAAACGTTGTATGCCTGCGGGCCCACCCCCGACACCGGCGCGCGCTGGCGGGTTGCGCTGGCGCCGAGATCGAGCGAGGGCAGCAGCGGCGCGCCGGCAATGCGCGCCTGCGCGTCCGCCTCTTGAACGCGGGCTACCGCGACGGCAAGGTCGTCGTTGCTGTGTTCCGCCTCGGTGATCAATTCATCCAGCTTCTGAGAGCCAAAGGCATGCCACCAATCGGGCGTCGGCCATACGGCAGAATCCTCGTCGGCTATTGGGTCATGCCATTTCGCGGGCACGGCAATGTCCGGCCGCTTGTAGGCGGGACCCACGCTACAGGCAGCCAGCGCGGCGATGGCGCAGCCGCAAGCTGCCGTCGCATATCGGCTCATCATGGCCGCCACGCTGTGCTTTTGGCGATTAAACGCGAATGGTCAATTTGTTAAGATATGTTAATGTGATCGGTCACGGAGCAATTTCAATACGTCGCGCCAGCTGACCACGCCCACCGGTTTGAAATCACGGTTGACGATGGGTATGCATGAAATTCGCTGCCCGAGGAACAACTGCACGCAATCCTCGATCTTAGCCTCTGGATGCAATGTGATCGGGTTTCTGCTCATAATCTGATGAACCCGCTTATTCAGAGTGGCGATGTCCCGGGTGGTTTCCGCGGCGCTGCCGACATACGGGCTCAATGCCTTGAGCAGGTCGCGATCCGAGACGATGCCGGTCAATTTCTTGCGGTCATCGACCACGAGCAGGTGATGAAATTTAAGCGTATCAAATATTTGTTTGACGACATCGAGTCGATCGTCCATTTCGACCGTGACGACTCGCGCGGTCATGATGCTGCGCACGTCCATGGCGCGGAACTATACGCCGGATTCGTTCCGCGTTGACCCGTGCAACCGGCCGCTTTGCTGCGCGCGGTTCGATGAGGTGCCTGCCTCGCTGGTCATGTGCCGCGACATTCATACTGGCATTCGCGTTGCCGGCGCTCTTATCCGTGGCCCACGCCGCTGATCCTCAAGGGTACCGGGTCGATCTCGGCTCGACCGGCGGTGTAGAGATCGATGCAATGGTTAAGTCCACATCCGATTTGCTCGCGCTGCGCTCTACGGCGCCGGTCAGCCCGTTCGGACTGATCGCGCGCGCACGCAACGATGTGGACCGCCTGACGACCGTCCTCGAAAGCTTCGGCTATTACGAGTGCCGTGTGGTTATCAAGATCAACGGCATGCTGCTCACTGATCCGGGTCTCGGCGATGCACTGGCTGCACTGCCGAAGGGCAGCGACGCCCAGGTCGCCGTGAGCTTCACATTGGGGACGCTCTACACGCTGCGGCACATCGACATACAGGGTGAATGGCCGGATTCGATGAACGTCCGCGAGATTTTGGGATTGCAAACCGGACAAGCTGCGGTTGCATCCTCGGTGCTGGCCGCCGGCGCCCACCTGCTCTCGGTGCTGCAAGAGGCCGGATACGCGTTCGCGACGGTGCCGCCGCCGGTGGCAACGCAAGCGGCCGATGCTCCCGTCCTCGATCTTAAGTTTCAGGTGGATAGCGGCAAAAAGGCGACCATCGGGGTAATACGCTTCGAGGGGTTGCAGCGAGTTCACGAGTCTCTCGCTCGCCGCCGGCTGCTGCTGCGCAGCGGCGATCAATACAGACCGAGCGCGATCGAGCGGGCGCGCCGTGATCTTCTGGCGCTGAATGTATTTGCCCAGGTGAGCGTACGGATCGGCACGCAGGCCGATGAGTCAGGAGGGGTGCCGATCACGTTCGACATCCGCGAACGGCTGCGTCATGCGGTGAGCTTCACTTCTGCCTATTCGAGCGATCTCGGCGGCAGCGGCGGCGCCGCCTGGACCGACCGCAACGTTTTTGGCAACGGCGAGCAGTTGCGCTTCGCTGCATCCGTGATCGACCTCGGCGGCAGCAGCACCACCGGCGCCGGCTACGACACCAGCGTAAAGTACCTCCTGCCGGAATTCGGACGTCGCGATCAGTCGCTGCAATTCTCCATAGGCGCCCTCAAGCAGTCGTTGCAGGCCTACGATCAAACCTCCAAATCCACCGGCGTCACATTGAGCCGAAAACTGTCCAGCATTTGGACGGTGAGCGCGGGACTTGCATTCTCCGATGAGCACATCATTCAGGATCTGGAGGTGCATGACTACACGTTGATCGCGTTGCCGCTGACTGTCGGCTACGACACCACCAATCTAAGCTCGCCGCTCGAGGATCCTCTGCACGGTATTCGAGGATCGGTGAGCGTGACGCCGACCTTGGCGATCGGTAAGCCCAACGCGGTGTTCACCATCACGCAGGTGAAAGTCGCGACGTTCCTGGATCTCAGTAGTTATCTCTCCGAGGTTCCGGGACGCAGCGTGCTCGCGGCTCGGGCGCTCGCCGGTTTGGCGCAAGGGGCCGGCGAATTCAGCCTGCCGCCGGACCAGCGATTTTATGCCGGCGGCAGCGCCACGATACGCGGCTACGCGTATCAATCGGTCGGGCCGTTGTTTCCCGCCGGCACCCCGGCGGCGGGCTCGCCGATCGGCGGCACCGCGATTACCGCCGGCGGCCTGGAACTACGGCAGCGCTTCGGCACCAACTGGGGCGCCGCGGCATTCGTGGATGGCGGACAGGTGAGCGCCAGCCTGAAGGCGGTGCCGGATGAATTTCGGATTGGGGTCGGCGTGGGGTTACGCTACTACACGCCCATCGGGCCGATCAGGCTCGATGTTGCGGTGCCGACCAAGGTGCAGCCTTGGCCGAACAACGATCATTTCGAGATCTACATCGGACTGGGACAGGCATTTTGATGCGTCGATCCCTGAAAATTTCGGCCTGGGTTCTCGGCGCAGTGGCCCTGCTGATTGTGTCGCTGGGCGGCGCGCTTTTCATGCTTGGCAACACGGAAACGGGCCACGCCGCCATCGAAAAGCTGACTTATCGATTGACCGACGGCCGGGTCAAGATCGTGGGGTTGACGGGATCTAACCTGAGTCACTTGCGCATCGACAAGCTGGAACTGCGCGATGCTGTCGGTGTGTGGCTGAGCGCAGAACGGATCGTCGTCGACTGGTCGCCGCTTGCTTTCATCGAGGGCCGGCTGCGGGTCGACAACCTACAGGTCGCCACGGTGTACATGCTGCGACTTCCGCAACTCTCTGCCACGGCCCCGAGTACCGAGACATCCATTCCGCAAATCGATGTCGGCCGCGGCTCGATTGATCGCTTGCGCTTAAGCGAGCAACTGGCGGGCGCGCCGGCGACGCTTGCCGCACGCGGCAGCGCACACTTACGCTCGTTGCACGACATGGCCATAGAAGCGGTGGCGCATCGCATCGACGGCGATGGCGATTATGAACTGCATTTGCGCTTCGATGCGCAGCGCATGGATGCCTCGCTGCAACTCCACGAGCCGGCAAGCGGCCCTGTGGAGAACATTCTCTCCTTGCCGGGACTGGGCGCGCTGTCGGCCAGCCTGAATTTGAGCGGACCGCGGTCCAAAGAGCAGCTCGAGGCGACGCTTCAGGCGGGGGCCTTGTCGGGTCGCGCGCAAGGCGCCTTGAACTTGAGCGAATTGTCGGCGGATTTGAATTTCGCGTTCGACGCGCCGGCGATGAATCCGCGGCCGGATTTGGGCTGGGAGCGCGCAACTCTGCGCGGCAGCTGGCATGGCAGCTTGAAATCGCCCGCGGCTCAAGGTCATCTGCAAGTCAGCCGCTTGCGGATGCTGGGCGGCACACAAATCGAAACCTTGAATGCAGATATCGACGCTGACCGTGGGCTTGCTGCTTTGCATGCAGTGATCGGCGGCCTGCAAATCCCCGGACCGCAGCCGCGGCTGCTGGCGGACGACTCGATCAAGGTGGACGCGTCCCTGCGCCTCGACGATCCTGCGCGGCGACTCGATTTGGCGGCCACGCACAAGTTGTTCTCGCTGCGTGCACAAGCACTGCTCACCGGCAAACCCAGTGCAAGCGCCGAACTGCGGCTATTGAACTTGACGCCGCTGGCCGCAATTGCGGGCATGGACGTTCACGGCGGCGCCGTCCTCAATGCACAGTTGGACGGGTTTCCATCGACGCCCCATTTGAAACTCGATGCCGCCGCCGCGCTTGCAGCGGAAACACAGTTTTGGGCGGCGGCGGTGGGCGATCGCGCCCGGCTGCAATTATCAGCCACGCTCAAGGACCAGGTGCTGGCGGTCGATAGCTTGAAATTTTCAGCTCATGCGGTTGCGGCGTCGGCCAACGGCGCGGTTGGTCGCCGATCCATCAAAGGCCGATGGGACATCGAAGTGTCGGATCTTGGCGCAATATCACCCATGCTCGCCGGCGCTCTCAAGGCGTCGGGCTCGATCGATGGCCCGATCACGGCCCTGAGCGCGGATGCGCTGATGAGTGCTACGGTCTCGGTGCGAGGCTCGCCGAGTGGAATTGTTTCCGCCGAGGCGAAACTTTCGGGCTGGCCATCCAATCTCTCTGGCAGTCTTGCAGCGCACGGCTCGATCAACGAGTCGCCGCTGCAAGTCCAAGTCGGGCTCGCAGGTGGTGCGCAAGGGTCGCTGCGCGCAAAAATCAATCACGCGAGCTGGAAAAGCGTGCAGCTCGACGGCGATCTCACGATCGCGGCCAATCAGCCGGCGCACGGCAGGTTAGGCGTGACCGTGGCGAATCTCACAGACCTGCAGAATCTATTGGGGATGAGCATCGCGGGCAGTCTGCAAGGAAGCATCGCATTGCAGCCCGATGCTGCGCGCACCCGTATCGCTTTGCAGCTCGACGCGCCGGATCTGGTGCTGGCCCAGGTCGCCGGCGGCGTTCAGCTGAGCGGCGATGGTTTCAGCGATGCATTCGGATTCAATGCCGCTGCCCACATCAAGGATTTGCACGGTGCCGCGGCGCAATTGGCGGCGAAAGGGAATTTGAATCTTGACGCCAGCATGATTTCGGTCTCGAGCGCGCAGCTCGATTATCAAGGCGAGAAAATTCGCTTGTTGTCCCCGGCGCGAATCGATTTTGCGTCCGGTGTAAGCGTCGATGAGCTCAAGCTCGGCGCGCAGAAGGCCGAATTCATCGTACGCGGCCGGATCGCACCGACACTTGCCATACGCGCGTCACTTCATGGTGTCGATCCGCCATTGGTGAATGCGTTCGTGCCTGACTTCTTGGCCAGCGGCTTGATCGAGGCGCACGCCGACCTTACGGGAAGCGTGAGTTCACCCATGGGCGACATCCAACTGACGGCTACCGGCCTGCGCAGGGCCGATGATGCGGCACTCGGGCTGCCGCTGGCCAACCTGCGAATCGCGGCACAGCTGCGCGGGCATACCGCCGACATCGATGCGCGTTTGGACGCGGGCTCCGCGTCGCAATTGCATGCCGCCGGCGCAGTACCCATCGCCCTCGACGGCACGGTCGATTTAAAAATAGGCGGCCAGCTCGATATCGGGATGATCAATCCTTTTCTCGAAGCGCGCGGCCTGCATACGACGGGTCAACTCGCCGTTGATGCCAGCGTCGCAGGCAGTGTGGCGGATCCGCAGATCGGCGGCACTCTGATTCTGACGCGGGGGAGTCTGCGCGACTATGTGCGCGGCATCAGCCTGTCCGACATCGAGGCGCAAATGACGGGCAGCCAGGGGACGCTGCAGATCAAGAGCTTTACCGCTTCCGCGGCGCCCGGACAATTGTCGATGAGCGGGAGCGTCGGAGTCCTGCAGCCCGGGTTGCCGGTGGAGCTGAAAATCACGGCGAGCAATGCGCAGCCGATTGTCAGCAAGCTGGTCACGGCCAACTTGAACGCCGACCTGAGCCTTAAGGGGACGGCACGCGCACGCATCGAACTCGCCGGAAAAGTGCATCTGAATCGCACCGTGATAGGAATACCGAGCGGTCTGCCGCCCAACGTCGCAGTGCTCGACGTGCGTCGGCGCGGCAAGACAGAAGTGCGCATACCCGAACGACCGCTGATCATCGATCTTAACGTCGACGTGCAAGCTCCCCAGGAAATTCTGGTGCAGGGCCGCGGGCTGGATGCGGAAATGGGCGGCGAATTGCACATTGGCGGCACTGTGGACGCGCCCTTGGTGAGCGGCGGTTTCGATCTCCAGCGTGGCAGCTTTTCGTTGGGCAGCAGCCGGCTGAACTTCACGGCGGGGCGCGTCGGCTTCAACGGCCTCGGGCTCACCAATAAGATCGACCCGACTTTGGATTTCACCGCGCAGGCTGCGGTAGCGGACAACAC
>Ga0210383_10005257_pt1 | contig 11381 bp, 6 predicted proteins | sample IncBWC14OmetaG_FD_160072 | JGI IMG/M metagenome (GOLD analysis project Ga0210383, IMG submission 160072) | Forest soil microbial communities from Barre Woods Harvard Forest LTER site, Petersham, Massachusetts, United States - Inc-BW-C-14-O ...
CTACCCCTGTGGCATCGGATTTCAGCGCACCTGCAAGATCGATCCTCCCGGTCTGTATTGCGGGAACGAGCCCGAACAGCAGCGTCGCCAGCAGGCAAACGCCGGCGCTCAGCGCCAAAACCCGCCAATCGATTTCGCCAGGCAGGTGCATGGCCACGCCGCCCCGCGCGGGGAACAAAAGCACAAGCGCGTGACGGCACCAGTACGCCACGAGAATTCCGCCGACAGCGCCAAAAGCCGAGAGGATCAGGCCTTCGGTGAAAAGTTGTTTCAACAGCCGCCCACGACCGGCGCCAATGGCGAGCCGAACCGTCATCTCATGGCGACGTGCCAACGACCTGACCAGCAGCAAATTGCCGACGTTCGCGCACGCGATGAGCAGGACAAAAACAACGACGGCAAGCATTATTTCAAGTGTGGGAAGCAGAGTATGTGCGTTGTTGAAGGGCGTTTGCCATAACGGCCACAGCTTAATGCCGCGGCCGCGGTTGGTTGCCGGATAGTCATGTTCCAGCCTTTTCGCCACGGCGGAAAGCTCTTGCTGCGCCTGCGAGAGAGTCACGCCAGGTTTGAGTCTGACGTAAGCTTCAATCCAGCGTGCGCTGCGGTCCTCCAGTTTGTAGCCGCCAGCTTCAAAATTTTCCTCCATTGATGCAGGAACCCAGAACTGCATCGCCCAGCCTACGAAGGTCCCGTAAAACCCTTCTGGCGTGACGCCGACGATTGTGTGCATCACACCATTGAGCCTCTGCGCTTTCCCGATAATTTGTGGATCGCTCTTGAATCGCCCTTTCCATAGCTGGTAGCTGATCACCGTCACGGGGTGCGCAATTCGTCCGGAGTCTTCGCCCGGCCCGAATCCGCGCCCAAGAATCGGGTGGACCCCGATGGCATCGAAATAATTCGCGGATACGATGCTCCCGGTCGTGACCTCGGCCCGGTCACCAATGCTGAGGGTAGTGCCTGTGATTTTACTCACAAAAAAGGAGTCAACCAGCGTGCAATTTCTCTGCAAATCTAGGAGATCCGGCCAGGAAGTCAGATCAGCCTCTCCCTGGACCGTTCCGGTAAGCGCAAAGAGCTGCTCTTGATGAACTACCGCTGGGTACGGACGGAACAGGATTCCCTCGATCCAGCTAAAGACGGCAGCATTCGCGCCTATACCCAAGGTCAGGCAGAGAATGGCCAGAAGAGAGAAACCCGGGCTGCGCTTGAGTATCCGGAAGCCGAAGCGGAGGTCTTGCCACGTCGTCTCGATCATCGGCAGGCCCCTCTGGTCGCGGCACATTTCCTTGGTTTGCTCGACGCCGCCGAGGCCGACGAAGGCTTCGCGGCGCGCGTCGGCAGCAGACATGCCCTTTCGCATGTTGAGTTCGATGGCCATCTCTAGATGCGAACGCAGTTCCTCATCCAGCTCGTCTTCGAGCCGCTGGCGATCTAAAAGCGCGACGAGACGGTGAACGAAGCCGCGGAGACGCTCACGCATCGGCTAGGTCGTCCTTAGTACCCGATTGATCATAGTAGACATACGATCCCAGCTTTCCGCTTCTTCCACGAGTTGCCTGCGCCCAGCCCGCGTCAAAGAGTAGTACTTCGCCTTGCGATTATTCTCCGAAACGCCCCATTTGGCTGCGATCCAGCCGTGCTGCTCTAACCGCAGCAGGGCGGGATACAGGGTCCCCTGGTTCAATTGCAGCAGGTCATCGGAGACCTGCTGGATGCGCAGGGCGATCCCGAAGCCGTGCATTGCACCGATGGAATCGAGCGTCTTCAGCACGAGCAAATCGAGTGTTCCCTGCAGGACTTCCGATTTGTAAAATGGCATATACTCCTTTAGACGTTCAACAGGAGAAAAGAAGAGCCTACCACATTCCTTTTGACCGTCAACAGGAGTTTTTCGGAGCGCCTCGAGCTGTCTGCGCCGACGTGCTCAAAGTGTGGCAAGCAGGCAGGTCAATCGAATTTCGACGCTTGGCTCGATGTGGCCCGCGAAAAGCCAGCGGAAGTGGAAGACCGAGCGATTCCCTGCCACTGGGAAGGGGATCTGCTGGCCGGCCCCAAGAACAGTTATATTGCGACCCTGGTGGAACCACATTCGCGCTTTGCCATGCTGCTCGAGGTGCCGAGCAAGGGAACGGAAGCTGTGGTTGCTGCCCTGAGTCGGCATGTTTGTAAACTTCCAGCGACACTGCGACGCTCGCTGACCTGGGATCGCGGACTGTAGATGGCGAAACACAAGGACTTCACGGTAGCAACGAATGTGCAGGTCTACTTCTGCGATCCGCAGAGTCCCTGGCAGCGCGGCACGAACGAAAACACCAATCTACTGTTACGGCAATACTTCCCGCGAGACACGGACCTGTCCGCCTTTTCTTGGAGAGCACGAGGGGCACGCCAACGACGACCGAGAGCCGGAATGATGGTGAGTGCCGTGAACGTTGGACAGTTCCTCTAAAACGATCTCGGCAGTACGCCCGACCGCGCATCGCTGGAGGTTCCAGAATAGACCCAGTAGGCGTAACATGAGAAGGAAAAGGATCAGTCTCCGGATCCGCAAGGTGAACGATGGACACCCCTACTCCCACGCCAACGCCTACTTCTCGTTCTCCGCACGATGCCGACCTGCGTCGCACCAGTCGCATCGAACGATCCGTCACTCTTCTAATCCTCGGCACCAATCGCCGCGGCCAATCTTTTCAAGAGAAAACCTACACCATCGCTTTAAATCTTCACGGGTGCCGCTATCCCTCCCGTCATGACTATGCCCCCGCGAGTTCGGTCTCCCTGCAAGTCACCGGGTCCGATGGCACCCATTCGCCTGTCGTTCGCGCGCGTGTTTGCTCTGTGATTTCTACCCGGACTCCGCGCGAGCTCTTCCAAGTTGGCATTGAATTGGAGAACCCCGGAAATGTCTGGGGAATCTCTCCGGCCCCCCTGGATTGGCGGCGCTTTCTCGGCACCAGCAATTCCGGCGCGCGTTCCGAAGTCACCGTGTTTCCCGGACCACCGGCAGCGGCATCGGCCGCAACCGCAACAGGAGTTTCATTCGCAAAAGATGCTGCGCCCAACGACACCGAGAGCGTCGCGATTACCGCGGAGCCACCTCAGGACCTCCAGATCGCTGCCGATAAAGCCGTCCAGGCGTCTCTTTCCGCGCAACTCGACGAGGCGGTTAAGATCGCTCTGGGCAAAATCGAAGAGGGTTCGAGAGTCCACCTTCGTCGAGCCCAAGAGTGCTCCGGTCGCTTGGCGGACGCACAAAACCTCCAGGAAAAGGATCTAGAAATTTATCGTAACCGTGCCGAAGAAATTGCGCGACGCATCGAGGCCCTGACTGCCAATTCCCAGCAGGCCCTTTCCGAAACTCAGAAATTTGTCACGCGTTTTGCGAACGAAACCGCACCTCAGCTTCAGGCCCGCATCAACGAGTCATTCGGCCGCGCTGGTTCCGAATTTGAAACTCGGGTCACGCAGGTCTCTGGGCAACACGTGGCTCAAATCAGCGAGAGCGCGCGGATTGCCGCGAGGGAGGCTCGGTCCCAACTAGACGAGAGTATCGCGGAAGTGCGTTCCCTTTTATCCACCGCGGGCGGAGGCATGTCCCAGGAACATGTTGAATCGCTGTTCCATTCCGTAAGGCAAGAGACCTTCAACCACCTGGAAGCACGCCTCGCGGACGTTTATCGCAGCATTGACGACAAGTACGATATGGCTCTTAATCGTATCGGCGAAGTCGCCCGTGAACTCGAAGGGCTGGGTTCCGAAACCCGCCACGCGCGTTCGCGATACGAACAGGATCTCGCGGATGCCCGCTCTCTCTTAGCCAACGTGAACGCGGGCGTGCCCCAGGAGCGCCTCGACGCGCTCCTCAATTCTTCACGCGAACAGATTGTTAGCCTGCTCGAATGGCGCCTGGGTGAAGTCTCCGGCCACTATGAACAACTCCTTAGCCAAGCCCGCAATCGCGCCGACGAGCTCGCCCAACAGCTCGAAAAACTTTCCACCGAAACGCGCGGCCATCTCTCCGAAACAAGAAGCCTCGCCGAACGTGCCGCCGAAGTTCGATCGCTGGATCTCTCCGCCATCGAGCAGTCCGTAGTCCGTGCTATCGAAAAATTTGAGAATCTCGCCGCTCGCGTCTCCGATCGGCAGCTCGTGCGTTTGACGGAACATAAGCAAGTCATGTCCCAGGAAGTGGGCCTGGAACTTGAGGCTCGCACCAGCGAAGCGCGCGCGCTCCTGCAAAAGGCCGCCAACAACAGCATCGAGGAGTTTCGACGCCGGGTCGAGGTTCATATTGATCTTGTCCTCGCCGAAGCTAAAGAGGGCTTCACTTCCTCGCTCGCTTCCCTGGATGCGGAGAGCCGGGCGGCCGTTGAAGCGCGGCGCCAGGTTCTGGAGGCCGATGTCGCCCGCGCAGCCGAACAGTACGCCATAGAATTTCGCTCGGGCATCAAGGCGTTCCTCCATTCCTGTCTTCTTGCTGCGGTTGGCGCCGTCGATCAAAACGCACAAGCCACTCTCGTGGGACTCTCCGCCGATTCCAGCACCTTGCCACAGTCACCAGACACGATGGGCACCTCCTCCACGAAGCCCGACGACCCTTCCGCGCAACCCAACAACTCCTTCCCTCCCAAATAGTCGTTCTCCTTCGGCGTCATTTCTTTCGAGAATCTAGCTTGTTTAGAGCGCCTTTAAGCTGTTTTTTCCCTGCACAGGAAGCACGTTCCATGCCCACGTTCTCGAAGCTGCAGCTTGAGGTTACTGAGACTCGGAATTGAATCAGAGAAATTGGCCCACGGCGGCACCCACCGCGCGGCTTACTGAATCGCAACAACTGGTCGTTAGGTCAGTATCCCCAGACAAATGAGCCGCCTACGTTAGGCATTATCGAACTTCGCCCCTCAAGGACCTCCATGAGAATGGGATTTGCAGCGGAGAGCACCAAGGACCCGACTGAGCAGAACGCGATGGCGGAGTTTAAGAAGGGTGTCGAACTGCTCAAGAGCGACTATCCCCAAAAAGCGCTGGAGAGATTTCGGCGCGCCTTCGAAAGTGACCAGCATAACCCTTACTACATTTCGTTTCTAGGGTTGTCGATGGCGCGTGCACAACGGAAGTGGGACCACGCTTCCGAGCTTTGCGAAATAGCCCTGCAAATTAAACCTACAGAGATTCAGTTTCATCTGAATCTGGCAGAGGTCTGCGCCTCTGCCGGTCTGCGCGAGAAGGCGTTAGATAAGTTGGACGTCGCCTTGGAACTATTCGGGGAAGATCATCAGTTAAGGCAAGCCCGCAACAAAGTGGAGATGCGACGGAATCCCCCACTGCCCTTCTTCAGGCGTGAGCATTTCCTGAATCGCAACCTTGGCAAATTGCGGCATCGCATATTGGGAAATCGGAGCAAGTAAGGTGATTCGCTCAAGGCTGGGAAGTCACTGCCAGAAGAAGAAGCGCCAACCGTAGAAGCCTGAATTAGAACAAAATTCCCTCTGGCACAGACCTTAAACGATAGAATTCACGTTAATTCACAGAGACTTCAGGAACTCGATCATGTCTTCCTGGTCGGGCTTTTTTAGTTTTTCAAATTCGCGCGTGACGTGGTTGGCCTCGCCACTGTGCCTTGTTATGGCGTCGAGAAGTGTCAGGGAAATACCATCATGCATCAGTCGCGGTCGCAAGCGGACTCCCCACAAAGGAGCGGTGCGGATCTTGTTCCGACTGCTCTCAAAATCCTGTTTCGAGAGATAGCCAGACATCTGCTGGAAGACTTTGTGCCCGTAGTGCTCGCGAGTTGCTTGCAGGATTCCATCGCCGGTGCCTACGTCGTGCATCAGGAAATCGCCATATGGATGCAAGGTGATGGAGCCGAGCGAGGGCGGAATCGTGAATGTGCCGCCATTGATCTTGGTGCCGGCGGGAGCAGTGGTCAGGGCTTCGACGTGGCACCCTGCACAACCGATTTTCTGGAACAGGGCATGGCCTTTCTGTGCGGATGCGCTGCTGGCAAGTTGTGCATCGCGCGCGGGCGCTTTGGTGGCGCGAATGAAGCGTGCGAAGTGATCGATGTCGGAAAGACCATCGGGCCCGGGCGTGTCATTCGGCTCCGATGCGGGGTTGCATAGGTTGGTGACCTCATTGGGTTGCAGCCGATTGGTGATGCCCATCTCGTTGAGATAAGCATCCGCAGCGAATGATAGCAGGCTGGCGTGCTGGTCTTTCCAACCGAAGCGTCCTACGGCCATCTGTCCGGGCGCTTCCACGACAGGGACAAAAAGAACTTGGCCGCAGATTTTCTTGTGTGAGGATTTGCATTGTTGATCCGCGAGGTCGATGAAAGTTTGATCAGAAATCGCCTCGACGAAGCCATCACCCAATAAGCTCACCGAGAGGCGAAACGTACGGATCGACTCAGTCTCCGGAACCCGTTCCTGGATTTCCTTGTCAGGAAAGGCCGCGTTGGGACAAATGGCGCGGTCGTTCACGAGAGAGCGGCCGGTGATGACCTCGGCTCCGTGCGCGATCGGGATATCGGGAGTGCGGAAATGTCCGTCCGGTCCTTGATGACCTACGCGCAATTCTGTGACCTGCGATGCTGCGCCGGAGACAGGATTCTGGTGGCATTCGCGGCAGGACTGCGCGTTATAGAGCGGTCCGAGGCCGTCGCTGAGTTGCTCGACTTCGTCAAATTTGTCTTGGTCTGCCTGATGCGTCGCATCATCGACCATGCCATTGGTTCTGTTGTCAAAGCCCGTTGGTGCGTCCGGAAACCGCATGGCAGCGGAAATGAGAATCATAAGGACACAAGCAGCCGCCGCGATGAAGAGCCTCATAGGTTCTGCCTCCTCGAGCGGATTGGGGCCGGGGCTTATGTGTGAATATCATTTTTGCGTGCAAGCTGAAAGGCCGAAGAAAAACGAGCGCTGCCCAATCCAAACTAGCTGCGTACTGCGAATGAAGAGAGAAATAATAGAAAAGGCATGTTCACATTCGGTGGTTAAGTGGAGGTGGCCGAGACTGGTGGACTTAGAAAGCATTTTGAATGTGAGACGCCTACGGCCTCAAGCACGGCAGACATTTCCGAGCGGGCGATGGGCACAAAGCTTTGGCATGGTGGTGCGGGGAGCACTTAGAGTGCTCCCCGGTTTGAAGTCCTCCGAAAGTGCGGTCGGAAGAGGTGATTATTATTCCGACTTTGAACGCAGAACTGGACGGTTGCAATATCCAGTTCAGAGGATTGCTATATGACCATTTTGATTTCGAGGCAGAAGACGAGAAAATCGAACCGCAACATCAATAAATTCGCGCTCTGCGCGGGTCATTATTATTATGGCTTCATTTCGACTTTTCGCAGCGATGCTCCAAGGACTTTGCCCGGGCCCGTCTCTTGAATGAATGCCACGATTCGAATATCCGAGGGAGAGGTATGTGGAGGGTTGAATTTCACACGGAAATCTTGATGGAAGCTTTTTCCCTTCTCCAGCTTGCCGACTTTGGCGATTTCTAATACGACCGCGACATGGACAAGGTGTTGGCCGCGATTTTCTCCGCCTGAGACCTGAGACTCAACGCGATCAAGCGCCACCGCGACATATACATCGGCGCTGTGTTGGTCAGGAGCGCTTTCTGTTTCGATAGTTCCCTGAACGATCGCCGGCTTGTTTCCTTCGATCGTCGCCGATGTAATCCGTACAGGAACCTTTGAAACCGCGACCACTTTCTGAAAGATTTGTGTGGCCTGCGCAGGATCGTTTAACAGCAGTTCAGAGGTGCCGTCGATAAATATTTGCGGAGTGTAAGCGGTTTTCAAACCAAGAGCGCGGACATAGCCGTTCTGTCGGCTGGTTATCGACGCCAAGGAGTAGGGGTCCGTCCAGCCTTCATGGTTCCAGTAATCGACGTGTTCGCTGAGCACAATCAGTTGCGCGCCGGGAACCGGCTGCAAGGTATCCATCTTCTCTAGCGTGGCGTCCGCGGGAGGACAAGTGGAACAACCTTCCGAGGTGAACAGCTCCACCAGAATGGGAGCAACCGCGCCCGATGCGGTGACGTGATTTCCGGTGAGAGCTACGCTCGACCCCATGCAGATGAGACTCGCAAAACACAAACGCGCTAGGCACTTTCGCATCTGTTTTCCGATCCGCGTGGAAACAACTTCCGCAGTTGGGTTGTTACCGGCAATGATCTGAGTGAACAAAGTTTTCAAATTGAACTCCCTGGTTCTACTGGACTCACTAACTGGCTCCGAGAGCTTTTGCGCCAGTTAGCTCGGACTCGAGAGCTCTCGTGCCATTTACATCACGCCGACTTCCTTCCCAACCGCCACGAGGCGCGGGCGATACAGAACGGTCTGGTCGATTCCCTTTCGATCAATGCGTATCAGTGTGGTTCAAAATTGGGATGGAAGAAATAACCACTAGCGCCAATATTCCTATGACCACTTTTGCGGAGGTTTTAGTTCCGTTCCGTCAGAACTCTCTCCGCCATCAGCACGCTCTTCAGGCGTTGAACTTCGTTGGGTATCTCCTCCGCCTTTGTGGACCCGAAACCCAGAATAAATCCCTGGCGAAGAGCCTTACCTAAATACGCGGGCGAGAGCGGCCAGAGCCAAAGCTTCTTTAGCGCGGCGCGTTCCGCAATTTCCTGATCGTGAAATCCTTTAGGTAGTGAAACAACAAGGTGCATGCCGGCCTGTGCTCCGTGCACCTCGAGGCGAGAGCCAAACTGCTTGTGAAGGTTATCGACAAGAGCGGTTCGGCGTTCGCTGTAGACCAGCCGCAGCCTTCGAAGATGTCGTGCGAAATGCCCTTCTCGTATGAAGTCCGCGAGCACCGCCTGATACAAGTGTGGATGAGTAAGGTCCAGAGCCTGCCTCACCGCCACAAAACGATCAATGAGGTCCGGAGGAACGACCATATAGCCGGTTCTCATAGATGGAAACAGGACCTTGCTGAAAGTCCCGATATAGATCACGCGGGAATTACTATCGAGACCCTGCAACGAAGCGATGGGCATGCTCCCGTAGCGGTATTCACTGTCGTAGTCGTCTTCAACTATCCAGGAACCGGAATTCTGGGCCCAATCCAAAAGCTGCAATCGACGCGAAGCGCTCATTGTTGCTCCCAGCGGGTATTGATGTGAAGGCGCGACATACGCAGCCCGCGCTTTGCTACACCGTTTGATCCCAATGGCAACGTTCAATCCTTCGGCATCGACTGGAACAGGAATCATTCGGCAGCCCGCCAGAGCGAGGACCCTGCGTGTCAACCAATAACCTGGTTCTTCGACCCACACTGGAGTTTCCGGATCCAAGAGTACCCGCGCAGAAATTTCAAGCGCTTGCTGAGAACCCGCAACAATCATGACCTGTTGCGGGTCGCAGCGGACACCCCGCGCGGTTCTGAGATAAGTGCAAATCGCGTCACGCAACTCCTCGGAACCCAGTGAGTCGCCATAGTGCAAGGCAGTAGTGCTTGGGTTTCGAGAATGACGCATGACCAGATTCGACCAGACTTGAAATGGAAAATACTCATATGCTGGGTGGCTTATGGTGAAGGCCCCAAAGCCTTTTATCCAAGGAGAGTTTAGGCCCGTAGGTAAATCCTTGGTGCGACGCGCTACGGGCCGTGAGCCTCGACTCACCTGGCCGGTCGGCGCATCTGGGCGTTCCGTTCGCACGACTTGCTCCGGCAGAGTGCTGCATACAAATGTGCCGGAACCCGCCCGAGCCTCGAAATAGCCCTCGGCCAAAAGTTGCGCGTAGGCGGTCAAGACGGGAATTCGAGAGATCCCCAATTCAAGAGCCAACGCCCTTGTGGAAGGAAGTTGCTGACCAGCTCGTAGACCGCCTCCGACGATCATCGCACGGTAGGCATCGTACAGCTGTCTATGCAAAGGCTTCGCTATCTTGCGGTCCACGGCGATCACCGGCGAAAAAGCGCTAGGAACTTTCTTCATCCTGGCAGCCCAAGTGGTCATAACGGAATTGCCTCCCTTGAATACTGTCATCGACCACTACCGGTTACAACAGCAAACCCTCGATCTCCCTTAGAGGACTAAAGCGACCAGCTGGTTATCTCCGAGTCGCGCTAAGTGGATATTGTGGCCAACGATTGTTCCGACTACGTTTCTTAGACAATCGTTTGCCTATTTGTCGCGGATGTCACGCGGTGGGCCCGGATAGGTGCGGCGGCTTTGGTGTAGTTCATCGGGGCTGGCGAGCGGGTATTCCAAGTCGAGGATGGGGTCGAATCGAACAGGGTCGTCGACGTTTTAGTTGCGACTTGGAGGATCTTTATGAGGAAAGCAATTCGTCTAGTTATTGCAATGTACTTCCTGGCATTCCTGCCTGAGCTATCCTTCGCTCAGAGCACAAATTCAGGCGAGATCCGCGGCACGGTCACAGATTCTGCTGGAGCGTTGGTGCCCGGCGCGACCGTCACGCTACTCAACCTTGATACCGGAGAGACCAAAGACTTCGTCACCAATGAAGCCGGTATCTACGACACTGTCTCGACGCGCCCTGGCAATTATAGGCTTACTTTCTCGAAGGAGGGTTTCAGGAAGTCCACCATAGGCCCGGTCATCCTGCAGGTCTCCGTCATCACGGAAGACGCAACGCTCACGGTCGGCCAGCCAAGCGAGGTGGTCATAGTCGAGTCCAATGGCGTGCCGCTATTGCAAACCGAAACGGCACAACTGGGCACGATTCGGGAAGCACAAACCATGGATAAGCTGCCGCAGGTAGGGGCTGGCATCACGGGCAATGACTGGGCCAACTTCAACATCCTCCTCCCGGGAGCTGCGGGCTCTCCGACGGCGCCGATGTCGGAGGGCAGCGGCTCTTACAACGCTGGGGACGCCATCTCAATCAACGGTAATCTGCCCAACTATGCGAACTACCTCCAAGACGGAGGCGTGGTGCAGTTGCCGGTCAGCAACAACGTCGACAACACGTTGTTCTCGGCTTTATCCGAGGTCCAGATTACAACTTCATCGTTCTCTGCCCAGTATGGTATTGGCGGCGCCGTATTCAATCAAATTACAAAGAGCGGAACGAATACCTTTCATGGCTCCGCTTACGAGTACTGGCAAAACTCTGTTCTGAACGCGAAGCCCTTCTTCGGAATTCCGAATAGCAGCGGCGGCTTTACACCACAACAAGTCGGCTATCTACGTTACGACGAGTACGGAGGAACCGTTGGCGGGCCGGTCATAAAGTCGAAGTTGTTTTTCTTCTTCGCCATAGACAAGGTTTACAACAACGGCGCTGCAAGCGCCACGTTAGGCACTGTTCCCACGCTGGCGGAGCGGGGTATGGGAACCGCCAATGCAGGCGCGTACGATTTCACCGGAGTCTCGACCCTGTACGACCCGACGAG
>Ga0210383_10005258_pt1 | contig 11381 bp, 19 predicted proteins | sample IncBWC14OmetaG_FD_160072 | JGI IMG/M metagenome (GOLD analysis project Ga0210383, IMG submission 160072) | Forest soil microbial communities from Barre Woods Harvard Forest LTER site, Petersham, Massachusetts, United States - Inc-BW-C-14-O ...
AAAGTGCGGGTGCCGTCCAGGGATCGGCCCCGTTTTGGTGGCGGTACTCCTCAGGGGAATCCTGCAGGTCCGCGGAGCTTTCCTCCGCCGTCTCTATCCAAAAAACGTAGTTATATCAGCGTTTTGCCGCCGATGCGTTCCCTCTACCCACCATCGTACCTACCTTCGTGGGCTTGCTCGCGCTTACTGTACCAGCTTCCAGGCGCCCCCGAAGTTAACCCTTCCGCACGCTGCAAACGGACCAGGGGAAGGGGACTGGTCGCTGCTACTGCTACAGTTGCTACTCTTGCTACAGTTGGTCTCGTTTGGGACGCGGCGTGGGAAGTAGACCAGCATCCACCAAATGCTGTCAGGCAGTTGCAAGCTTTCATGGACAAGGCGCGCCCCAGGTAGGTTAATCATCGAGTCGCTGGGTCAATACTAGCGATGCGACGCTTCAGAGACGTCGCGTACGTACCCTCGTTCGAACCCGCTGCCCTTCGGGGTGGCGGGCTTTTCTTGACCGAGAATCGCGCGAGCCGCGCTTTGGCTTAGTGGGATGCGCACCCGGGCCGGTCGATCGACATGGGCGCCGGCCCAAGTCTCCCGGTTACTCGTGGCGTAGGCCCTCGCGCGCGTCGCACCCTCCATTTTTCGACTTCGGAACCCCTGCGACTCTTGCGACAGTTGCGACAGTTGGCACCGGGCATCCGCCCCGGCTGGGCTCAGGTCACGCACCCGACTCGTGGTATTTGGCGAGCGCCACCATCTGTGGCTTTTCTGTCGCGTAGTCGGTGGGCTCGATCGACATGAAGTAGTTACCCCACCTGTCCCCGGCGCCCCACCACGTCGCATACGCCCATACGTCGCCGTTCTGCTGGATGTAGGCCAGCATGGTGTTCAGGGCAGCGAGGCTCGCTGCGTCCGCCGCCGTGCCGAACTCGCCCAGAAAGAACCGCCGTGTCGGCCGCCAAGTCGACCCGAGGATGCGCCAGGTGATCCGACCTCGACATGCCTGACAGGGGAAGCGCTCGACTATTTTCGACACCGAGACAGGTGATCGCCATGAAGCAACGGACTTGCTCACTGAACACGATATCAGCCCAATCATGACACTCGTCGAGGCATGCGTGCCGAAGTAGGAGAGCCCAGGGCTGGCGAGCGTCGTATGGGAACGGCGCTTGCCTTTTTGGGACAGCGAAACAGTGGGTGGTGTCATGGGGTCAAGGCTAGCGACAATCGTCGTCGAATCTCGTTTGCTTGTTCGCGAAGCGCTCAAATCGCTGATGGCGAAAAATGCCTATCGTGTCGTTTGCGATATCGGGTCCACGGCGGAATTCAGCGCCGCGTCGGGCCTCGCCGATGGACCCAAGCTGGTGATCCTTGGCGCACAATCCGCCGAAAATGCGCTCAGCGAGGCCGTCAGCGCCCGCAAGCTGTGGCACGATAGCAAGATCATCTTGCTGTACGAATACGTTTCCCCGGCCGATTTTCAGAAGCTGCTAATGTCGGAGATCAATGGCTGTGTTCCGTTGTTCGCATCTCCAGACACTCTGATCAGCATGCTGGACATGATCGTGACCAGAGATGTCCGCGTCATGGTAGTGGCCGACGCGAACCATCCAGTGATACAGCCAGCGCCGGAGGACTCAAATCAGCCAGGGACCAAGATCGATAAATTCCAGTCGGACGGCGCGGAACATGAAGATGTATCCGTCAGCATCGGCGCCATGCAGCACACTCAGCCTCCAATGAACGTGCGCCCACTGCATCTTTCAGAGCGCGAGGCCCAGATGCTCGACGGCCTCGTGAAAGGGCATCCCAACAAGGTGATTGCGCGCGCGTGCGATATCACCGAAGCCACGGTCAAGGTCCACATGAAGTCGATTCTGCGGAAGATCCGGGTCGACAACCGCACGCAGGCGGCTATCTGGGCGATGGCGAATGGCTATGCCGCCGACGGATCCAATGGCCGTCGGCTGAATCCTGACTCGGCGCGGAACGCCGCTGCCATCACCGAAGCGGCGATCAGGTCGGTTGCCACCAATCGTGCGTCATTCTCGGAATACACCTGAGATGTGAGGGGATGACCCTCGGGCTGTCCGGCGGGCGGCGCCCATGACTAAGCGCCGCCACAAGGGCGCCGGGTCCGACCATCGCGCCGTCAAGCGCCGCACGGGCTGCTCCGCGCTGGTGACGCTCCGCGCTCCGGCCAGCTCTACCACACCAACAGCCGTACTACTTTATGGGTATCGCAACCGATATTGATCCCAGCCTTTACTACCTCAGGGTGACCCTCTGCGGCGGTGGTTCGGTATAGGGTTACTGCGAGGGTCATGGGGAAACGGCGCTTGGGAAGAGTCTTGTTGGGATACTGTAACAGTGCGGATCATGGGGCCAAGGCCAGCGACAATTGTCGTCGAATCGCGTCTGCTCGTTCGCGAAGCGCTCAAATTGCTGATGGAAGAAAGTTCCTATCGCGTCGTTTGCGAAGTTGGGTCTATATCGGCCATCGGCCTCCCGACGGTCGGCAGTGATGAACCCAGGCTAGTAATCTTGGGGGCGCAATCCGCCGACACTGCTCTCATCGAGGCAGTCGGCGCTCGCAGGTTGTGGCCCGATAGCAAAATCATCTTGCTTTACGAGTATGCTTCCCCTGACGATTTTCAGAAGCTGCTGATGTCGCAAATCGATGGCTGCGTGCCGTTGTTCGTATCTCCAGACACGATGATCAGCACGCTAGACGTGATCGTGACCAGAGATGTCCGCGTCATGGTCGTGGCCGACGCGAACCATCCGGTGATACAGCCAGTGCAAGCAGACGAAACACGTCAGTCAGAGATCAAGCCCCAATCGGACGTCGCCGAACACGGCGACATATCAGTTAGCATAGGCGCCAAACACGTTAATTCTCCGACGAACGGTGCCGGTGCATCGAATCAGCAGCGTGTGCCCAGGCTGACGCAGCGCGAGGCCCAGATCCTCGATGGACTCGTGAAAGGGCATAGCAATGGGGTGATCGCGCGCACGTGCGACATCACGGAGGCAACGGTCAAAGCTCACATTAAGTCGATCATGCGGAAGATCCGCGTAGAAAACCGCACGCAGGCGGCTATTTGGGCCATGGAGAACGGCTATTCTGTCGACGAACTTACCTAGAGACCACTGAACGCCTGGCTCGCGCCGCAATGGTTGCTCGACGAGGCGGCACGGCTCTATCGGTATCCTAAGGCCGCGCTCCATGGCCTTCCCTCAGCTAACGGTGAGATGTGATGCGCCAAGCCACACAGAACTCGTCGGCGTGGGATGCACGAGACCGCGTTGCGCCTCTTCCCTGAAAGCCCCTATGCCACGCACCACAGCCGAGGGGCTTGCCAGGCGCTTCTGCCATGCCTTAGCGGAGGAAACCGCAGGCATGACGCCCGGATCATGGCGCGCATGGTCGATACCATCGCCCGGCGCATGGGCATTCCGTTCGAAGAAGCCTCAACGATTGCGGACGATTGTGCTTAGCGGGAATGGATCCATCACCGGCAGCACCGGAGATTATGAAGCGAATTGGCCTACTGTAGCTTCTATTTGCTCAGCGAGTCCTTCTCTTGCTTGAACGGCGACCCGGCTTCCCCGAAGCCTTGCGCCCTTGGCCCGACAGCGGTCGGCCCGACAATGCCTTGGAGGGCATTTCGTCGAAGAAGTAGGACACCGGCACGGCCAGCACTTTGGCGAATTCATACAGGCGGCTTGAACTAATGCGATTTGTGCCGCGCTCGTATTTCTGGATCTGCTGAAACGTCAGTCCGACGGATTCGCTCAATTTGGTTTGGCTCAATCCGACAAGATTGCGCCGTTGCCGGAGCCGGGCGCCAACGTGAATGTCTACTGGGTGAAACCTAGGCACGGTTCACTATCTCCGCAGCAAAAACGCTTTGGATCGTCGGCCTCGCACGGAGGGTAGTCCATGCGGGGCCTAACCAATCAATGCGGCATGATGGGAGAGGCGCAGCGAATGGCTTGCTTGACCGTACCGGCAGAAGCAGCTGACCGCACGAGCCAATATTGTGACATACCCCGATCGACGAGCGCTCATGGGTTCGCGGTTCACACAAGGGCGCCACGGAAGGATTAATTCTCTTGGCTGACCGCCGCCCACCCAATGGTTACAGCCTTCCATAAGCGCAAGGTCCACCGTCGAATGTTGGGGGAATGCCGACCTCGAAAAGACTGGGAGGACTACGGTGATCGATATTGCTGATGCTTGACCGCCAAACTTGGCGCTTACGAGCCCAGCATGCCATAGAGCTGGCATTCAAGGCACTCGAAAGCGGGCGTCTTCCGTTGGGCAATTGGGAACGCCTGTTCTTGAGCGCAGGTATTGACCATTTCCGCGACCGGAATTTCGAGCAGTCGGCTACGGCCGCTCAGCGCGTCTTAAGCGAGCACCAAAGACCGCCATTCGCGGGCCACTTTACGCAAGAGAAAAGCCTCGCGGATCTTCGCGCCCAATACGAAGAACTCGCACGAATGGAGCGAGGATACCCAGGCTCGATTGGATTCTAGCAAGGCGGTTTCCGCGCTCTGCAATTAACCTCCGGGTGCGCACGGTAACAGAGGAGGTGTGGCTTTTCGCACATTCTCATCATTGCCTTTCACGCAGAGTGGATATGGCCCTGATTGTGCATCCATAAACTGGCGCAATGATAGAAGTGCGACTTAGCGAACGAACTTGGCAGTCGCCGGCAGCGCGGCGGATGGATCTCTTGCTCGGAATTCCAAGTGAAAGACGGCAAGCATGAATCTGGTTTCGACTGCTGCCCTCGGCGCCGCGATATTAGCCGGAATTGTGGGAACCGTGGCGGTTAAAGAGCAGGCTCATGACAGCGAGATTTTCGCTGCCTATTGCATGGGCGTTTTTGGACCCGACCAAACCACCCTGAAATCGCCCTCAACGCCTGCCTGTCTGACAAACGAGCCAACCGACGAGTGTACGGAACGAATCGCCGATATCGAGCAGGAACGGCAGCGCGTCGATCTCAATCTGCGGCAGCTCCAGGAATCTTTGGCAACACAGGGCGTCATTGTGCCCGATCGTTACACGATGCTTGCCAAGTACCTCGTCGCAACATCGTGCTGGGAAGGCCAATGACAACGCGCGCTGTCTTGTCGGCATTGCCTCAAGATAGGGCCGCCAGAGTCAAAATCTGACTCACTGGAGCGATTGGCCCGGTCGGAAGATAGCGCCGCCCAGCGTCAGACGCTGAGAGCCCTTATGCGGCGCGGCGAGGGGCTATCGAACAAACCGAGGTGCTTGAGACCGCAGCCTGCTCGCGAGCGCTCCTACTGAACTCCGTAAATCCCGCTCGCACGACACAGCGACGTTTCCTCAACCCGCTCACGGTCGGGTGAGCCGATCCCGACCACGACGAAATCGTTATCCCCGTCCGATCCCATCAGTACGCCAACGAACGGCGAGATAGTGACATTGCCCGCCGAGTTTCGGCCATTCACTTCGCCACACACGATGATCCGCCCGCGACCGTTCTGAACAGCCTCGATCCTAAGGAACTGCACTGAGGTGGGGCTCCTTCATCCATTTCAGCACGCCCGTCACGACGGACTCCTGCTGACTGCCGTTGAGACTGACAGGCCGGCCGGGTTCGATCGGCGTGCCGGCGGGCGCAGGCGGCCAGGCGTTGTAGGGCGGCGGCAGAAAGATTGGCCAGTGGGCGGTGTCTGGCGTGCAAGCGATCAGCCCCGCGCAGGCCGCGATGATCACAAGACCGTCGCGCATTCTTCCCCAATATCCGTTCAACTCGTCCTCACACTCCCAAACCGCGTCTTCTAGGGAAAGGTGGCATTGGGAGGATCGCGGACCTTTTCATAGCGCCAGCCTCGCGCGTACGCGTACTAGGTGCGAAAGTCGGCCGAGCGCAGACGTCAGGTTTTGTTAGGTCAGTTGACCTTGGGCAAGGTGAAGACTTGGCCAGGGTAGATCAGGTCCGGATCGCGGATCTGATCCTTATTCGCGCCGTAGATCAAAGTGTGTTGGAAGCCGGTAGCGTAGTGCGCGCGTGCGATGTTCCAGAGATTGTCGCCGCGCACGACGACTAGGCGTCGGCTGTCGCTCGCAGCCGGCTGCACGGGAATGCGCTCGAACGGCAACTCGAGGCGGGCCACCGGCTTACCATCCTTGGTCAGCCGGTCGAGCCGCAGCTTGTGCTTGCCGGGGCCCACCGGATCAGCCGGCGTGAGCCGCCAGCGACCGTCGGCGCCCGCCTGACCCTCGGCCACCATCTTGTCGTTGATGTACACCCGCACCACCGTGCCGGGCGTTGCCTGTCCCGTGACCGTGACGTGGCCGCTTTCATCGTAGTCGAGGGTCGACATCACGAGGTCGCCCGATTTCGGTGCGCCGGCCGCGGATGGCGGCTGCACGAGCTTCGCCGCCCCCGACGACGGCGCGATCATGACCAGCGTCTCCTCCTTCGGACCGGAGGATATCGCGGGCGGCTTCTGGTCCGGCACGATAGCGACGACGACCTGATCGGAGGTCACCGGCGCGCGGCCCTCGACGTGCTGGATCACGCGCAATTCGTGCTGGCCCGCGCCAAGAGGCGGATCCTGTGCGATGACGACCCATTCGCCGTTTGCATCGGCTTGACCCTGGGTGATCGCCTTGTCGCCATCGAGCAGGACGATCTTCGCCCCCGGCTGGGCACGTCCCGCGATCACGGCGCGGCCTTCCGGCCCGATCCTGGCAACGTCGAAGCTGGGCACCGCCACCGTCGGCGGAGCGGCCATCTGTGGCGGCGGAGCCTCGGCCGGCCGGGACGGTGCGGCCGCCGATGACGTTGTCGTGGCGGGCTTGCCTGCTTGGCCGAGATTGGCCAGCTCGTTCTGTTTGCCATGCCATAATACGCCCACGGCTGCGGCCGCGGCGACCGCGCCGGCTACCATCAGCCAAAGAACTGTGCGTGGCATCACCCTCCCGATGGAACGTGCAACTTAACCCAATGCTAGGGGCCGGCCTCGTGGTTTGCCTGCGTGATGGCGCTGCTGTCCAACCGCACTCGTTATTGGAACCAGTGGAAGTAGAGATTGGCAGACCAGGTGGCCGCCAAGGTGACCTGTAGCGCGACCAATTCAGTTGTGGTTCCAGAGCCGGTAATGTAGCGCAACATGCTTGCTTCTTCCGTTGGCGAGAAGGCCTCGCACTCGATGAATTTTAGTCCTTAAAGATTTGTCGGGTCCGATGTTCAAAGGGGGTAAGCCGGCGCTCGACCGGACTAACCCAAAGGCGAGGGCAACCCTCCGTATGAGATGCCTGTCACGGTGCCGCGCTTCGGTACGATCGCATCACCGGTTGCGTCGTGTCCGTGTGTCTATAGACCAGCAGCGGAGCACCCGCCGCCGTCATCAGCAGACGCCTAGCCGCGCAATGCGGCGCTAAGGTCGCCCAAGCGGGCAAGCAGCCACGCGATAGGGGCTGCAATTAGGTGACGGTAGACGAACTCAACGGTTGCAAAGAGGGCTGCCGCACAGACGAACAACGCCACCAGAGCAATTGCCGCCATCGACAACCACAGCAAGGTTAGTCCGCTCTCCGCTCTAGGCCCCTCGACACCAGCCATGATGCTCAACTCCCTCAAGCTCTACGTTGGGAGCCTAACGCACGAGACAAAGCGCGAGCCGTTGAAATTTCGTGACCTCATTAGGGTGGCGCGATGCCGCGATGTGACTACCGCGTGACGTCACAGCGATGACATTTCCAAACGGCCGCACGACTGCCTTACCGTGTCCGGGCTTCGCGGCGTACTTGTTGAACTGACCCGGATCGGGAACATCAATGGACGTGCCGCCAGAATTGAATGATGTGGCAGCCGCACTGCCGCTCCGTGATGGCCGACCGATCTGCCCATGGTGCCATCGGGGTACGCTTGATTTGATCAAACTATGGCTAGATCCCAAGGTGGGCATCACGGGAGTAACGCTTAAATGTAGCGCTCCGGAGTGCGGCAAGCTCACCGATATCTAGTGCTGGTCTACATAGGGTCGATGCGTCTTAATCCGCACTCGCCGTCGCGCCGACCTTCCAGCTCTCGATGTCGCGCACGTTGGCCTTTGGACTATCGCTCAGCCCCTTTTAGTGCCCGCCATTCCCATGGTGGCTGGCAGCGATGCGCATGAACCCCGACGCCGCGCGCTGCCGCCCGTCTCTCGGCATCAACATACTGATCGCTGAAGACAGTATAGGCCCACGCCCAGCCGGCACTGACCATCAGCGCCTGGAGGTCGTCCTTGCCGGCAAAGCAGACCGCGACGGCACGGTTGTTCTTGTGGTCATAATCGACCTGACGACACGACACTGGGCGGCCCGCGATGAAATCCACGAGGGCCTTCGTCGCCAGCGGGCCCGGATACCAGTGGCCGTCGTCGCAAGGCTGTCCTTTCTCGGGAGCGTCGATTCCGAACAAGCGGACGCGCTGACGACCAAACTTCACGGTGTCGCCACCCGATTAGCTATACGGTGGAGAGAGGGCGCATGCCATATCTCAAAATTCGTCATTCGACGCATCGAGATCGGTGAGGAAAGCCGGACAGAACGGTCGCGGGCCTCCGCCGGGTCAGCGGGTTAGGTTGTATTGGTAGTCCTCACGCGAACTGCCTTCGGCCCGCAGCCCTGGCGGCATCGGCGCGCGGGTGAGGTTGACCTTGGCGTGGCCATCGAGCGCGGCCTGGTCGGACCACAATTCCAGCAGCGCGAGTTTGTCGGGGTTCAGCACACTCTGAAATACCTCGAACTGTTCGCAGCCGGGTTCCTTCGCGACGTCGGCGCAGCGCTGCCGGAAGGCCTGCGCGAGTTCCGCCCCTTTGCCTGGGGCCGCATTGATTGAGACGACCAGCCGAATTTTCATGGCGTATCCCTATCCTTCGAACCATGAGAAAATCATAGTTTTATCTTGTCGCTGTCCCTGATTGTATTCAGCAGCAATGCTCGCGTGGCTTTGCATCTATCATCGGCCCATTTCTTCGCTCAAACTATCCCGCCCCGGAGTTCGTGTCCTGTTACAGTCCAGGCTTGATACGGCCGCCCTTGTCGACGATGACGTCGAGGGTTTCGGTTCCCTTTTTGGCCCTGGCGTGCCAGACGCCGGTGCTATCGCGGGACAGATCGACCACGTCGGTATAACCCATCCGTTCGATCTTCGAACGGATCATGTCAGTGTCGGTCGTCTGAACTTGCGAGGCGATGGGCTTCACGGAAAGCGGGTCGTTCGCAGGTCTCTGCTGCGTCTGCGCCAAGGCCGCGCCTGCCATCGCGGCGAACGCAATATAGGTGAGAATAGCCTTCATCGAGGGCCCTCCTGACATATTGCCTATAACGCCCGACCACGAGGGTCCGTTGCGTCCGGTAAATGATGTCGGGCAGGTTCCCCTGCTGCAGCCGGATCTCACCACGCAGAGAGGCTAGAGGCCGCTTATCAGTGGCGAATCAACTTTTTGCCTGCAGTGCTGGCGCCTAATGTTCTCAATTGGACAGACAGGGCCCCGAGTTTCCGGAACCCTCGCATCATGAACTCCAATCGTGAATTACTCCAACTAGAGAGAGCCCTACACGAAGCGCGGAACCGGCTGGCTTTGGTGACCCGCTTCGTTCCCGACGCCACTGCTCGCAGAGCTGCGGAAGACCTTTACGCCGAAGCAATCGCTGCTGTTGACGTGCATATGACTGCAGCGGCACTACAGAAGAATTAGCCTTCGTTGAGACGGTCATCTGAACCGCTGGCCGATGCTCGCGCGCTGGATCTGGAGATGCCTCTCGCCGGTGGACCAACCTTCGATACGGCTCAGCCACGTCCGATAGAAGGTCTTGTCGTCTTCCGTTGCCGTGCCGTCTTCGATGCTAAGCAAGCGACCCAATCCAATCCCGAGTCCCGCCGCCATGTCACGGACGGCAATGCCTAGGTCGTGGCGCCGGCCGCGTAGATCGGCTGAACGACGACGCAGCGGCATGCCGATGCTAGCTGTCGCGAGCTTGCAGAAGGTGGAACCTCAGGGCGGCGTTGGCCTCGTCCTCCCCATGCTGCGACTGCGCTGCCGGTCGTGGCAGTTCCTCATAACGCTGACGACCAAGGGCGCTGAGGCGCAGTCGCCCATCTTTTTCGCCGATGAGACGAAGGTGGATCAAGTAAGCCACATCGCGCGCCAGCAAGTGCTTCGCCTCCGAAATACCAAGGCCGATTCGGCGCAAGGTGACTTCCTCATGCGGACTAAGCGGTGCCCTGAGACCACGCTCCATGGCTTGCCCCTCTCAAGCTCACGTCAGGTCAGAAATTTGTGCGCAAAATCGGCGGCGAGTCACCGCTCTGTCCGGTTTCGGACAACGGTTTTTCCCCTGCACCGGCTGTCGCTTTGCGATGCTCCGTTCGGTTCAGGGCTTCCGTAGATTTAGGCTGGCTTCTTCCAGCAATATCCAAAGCCGGTGTAGTTTTCGATCGCGTCGAAGGCCGGATCGAAGCTGCGGAACTTGTTCCGGATACGCTTGATGACGGACCGCACATTGGCCCGATAGCCGTCAGCTCCAGCTCCGGCGATGAAGCCCTCATGGTGCAGCCGGTCGTAGATCGCCCGGTATGTCACGTACCGACCCACGTTCGAAGCCAGCAGGTAGACGATGTTGTATTCTCCGAGGGAGAGGTCGAGATCCGCGTCCTTCCAATAGGCCCGGCTTACATCGGGTCGCAAAAGCAGTTTGCCGCAGATCGTTTGGGCCTGCGCCACCGCCTGGCCGGCCATGCACCCGCCGGCCCGCGGTTGGTCCGTACGCCCGAAAGCCTTGACGGCGCCTCTGAGGCGCTTGGCCAGAACCTCCGAGCCCCGTGGCTTGCCGATCACGTCGATCGGGCGTTCGTCGAGAGCCCGACACTCATGAGCCGGCGCTGCTTCTCCGGTCAGCAGCACGACAGGGACATGGAAGCCTAGCCGGTGCAGCTTGCCCAGCAGCTCAATGCTGGAATTATTCACTCGGCCACAATGGAGGACGATGACGTCGGCATCGCAGGCGGCAGCAGGCAGCGAGGCGACTGTCCGCACAGCACAGCCCTGCTTCGACAGCTTGTCCGTCAGGAATCCGCGATCGATCACGCCGTTCTCGATGAGAAGAACGCGAATGGCGTCGTCCGACTCCTCACTGACGGAGGCGAGAAGTGTGGGTTGCTCCATTAGGCCATCATGGCCGACTCAGCTAGGCGACTGTCCGATGTTCAAAGGGGGTAATCCGGCGCGCGACCGAACTAACCCAAAAGCGAGGGCAATGCTCCGGTAGGAAGCCTTCCCGAGTGTTGATTGGGACGAGCCTTACCAGGAGTGGTCTCCCCCCCTTTTTTGAACCGCAAGGCCACCCG
>Ga0210383_10005259_pt1 | contig 11381 bp, 13 predicted proteins | sample IncBWC14OmetaG_FD_160072 | JGI IMG/M metagenome (GOLD analysis project Ga0210383, IMG submission 160072) | Forest soil microbial communities from Barre Woods Harvard Forest LTER site, Petersham, Massachusetts, United States - Inc-BW-C-14-O ...
TCCCAGTCGCGCGGGAGAGATATCTTATGTGCCGTGGTGTCAAAACCGACGTCCGTGAACGGCTGAATCAGGACTAATTCTCCAGAAAGATTTCAGCCGACCATAGATCGGTGGCGAGGCGTTTGGCATCGCGTTTTGGATCGCCGACTGGGATGCGGAACGCTTGGAGCTTTGCAATTGTTGTGACATATAGATCACAGACGGAAAAGAGTTACTCCTAGTTCGATGTTCAAGTTAAGTGGAATATTTTTGTGCACGTGATCGCTCCGATCATCATCGTCATCATATACTGATCATTATAGTACTATATGCATTGTATTTGTAAATGGTCCTGCTTCCACATTGTTACCTTGAGGCTGCCACGATTCTAATACTTAAGAATCCCACTTGAACCTGATCCCTGCTGCGGCGCCCACTATTCCTCACATCGACAGATCCAAGAATGTCTGATACTGACGGGAGCACAAAAACCGTCAGCAAGCGTTGTGTGTGCAGCTTGCTCTCTCCCGAAGCCATGATCTCCCTTGTTGCTGCGACTGACAGTCTCCGCACTTGATGCTGATCTCACAATCAAATCGTCCGACGGAGTGCTCTTCAAAGTGCATCGCAGAAACCTCGAACTGCTCTCCGAAGGATTTCCGGGCGAGGATGTCAAAACCCACAATGAAATTGTTGAACTCACCGAAACTGCCGATACGCTGGAATTACTGTTCCAGTATATGTATCGTCAACTCCAGCCCGATCTCCACGGGATACCCTTCCAAACACTAGCATCTCTAACAGAAGCCGCGGAGAAATATCAAGTCTTTCCTGCCATGGAAGTGTGCAAAATATACATGAGGTTCTTATTCGATGAGATGTGACATCGTATTTCAGCTAACATCCTTGTAGAGCTGCGATTCCTGCTCATCCGATGGAGGTGCTGGCATATGCTGCAAGGCATGGATATGCCACTATGTGTGATGAAGCTGCACCGAAAACAGTTCTAACATCGCCCCGGGATGCAGTCACCAGACTGAATTTGACGACTTTCGTACGCTGGGTAATTGCGATCTGTATTTGTTGTCGCACTTCTCGTCTAATGATGATCAAGGTTTTGTACCGTGAACACTGGATGGACATTTTGCATAGACTGCACACCGTGCGGCCACCACTCGTCTACCATCGCGGAGGACGCTCGACCTGCGAGAAGTGGACAGTGTTCCAGACGAACATTAAATCCAGCTTCGGTTCTAATCCAGGAGCGCTCATGGAGATTGAAGATCGATTTTACGGAGAAAATAGCAGTTTGAGCGAGTGCAAGCACTGCACCATTCGGTCCAATAACTGGGAGAGAGAAACTTTGGAAAGGATTCGTTACATACCGAAGTTTAGTGCCATGTTGCCATCGTGAAATCATACCATACAGCTATCTTTCCCCTTGTGCTGGGTGCGGCTATGAGTTCCGCCAGCCACCAAACTTGCTGAGCTGCAATCAGCGCTCTTCGTGATATGACCCAATCATTAAATAACAGAAAAAGGGCGCAAGAAATGTTGAAATTTTACGGGCTGCGACCGATGATATCTCTATTAATCTCTCGCCGCCGTCGCCAGAAGATCCAGATAACAAACACCAGGATGGTCAGGGGTATGGTGAATACCACAACGTACCACCATCGCGGTTTTACAGTGAACGTCGTTCTGCCATTCTCATTTGTGCTGTAATCGAAGACCGTACTGAAGATCGTCTATTCGGCGGTCAGCTATAGATTCTCCCGATGGAAGTAGACCCGGGTCTTAAGAATATGAGACTTACAGAGACAAATGTACCCGGAAGAAAGAACATCGTCACAGCAGCGATTCTGTGGCCCTAATTCAGTACCTATTGCGAGTTGAATAACTCGGAGGTGTCTTACGTGATCATCGACGAACTATCTCGCTGTGTCTCTATTGATATCTTAGAGGTGAGATCGGCAATCTCCAGATTCGTCCGGTTGTCGCTTTGGGATGCCAAATTGAAGAAGAGGTTAATGCGAATTTTGGTCCTCTCGTTGTAATTTGCAACCCATCGCTTCCAGACGCGATTGCGTGATACGAGAAAAGTCAGAGACTCGATCACAGAGCTCTCTTCTGTAGTAGATCCGGTTGTCCCTCTCGCTTGAGATTGTGCACAGGCCGCGTCATACTTCTTGCGGACATCAAGGAGAAATTCCAGCCGCTCCTCATCATCAGCAAAGTCCTCGTAGATAATATGCCAAGTCTGTGACATCCGATGGAGTGACTCCACTACATTGGCCGCTTGTGTAAAAGATGGGGATGCCGCGGCACGCTCCTGGTAAAAACAGCTCGTGTCAAGTACTGAGAAAAGCGCCGATTTTAAATGAAGTCGCACTTACATATGCGCCTAGCTCCTTGCGACATATGGCGATATGGTTTGTCCACTCACGAGAGTAATTTTCTGCAATGAAAGCGTCGATGGCGCATGGTCGTATGAGTAACTCGGGATTGCGCCCGAGAGCGCAGTGTACAATCTGACCCTTCGCAACCTCGGGGCAGTTGACAGTGAAATAAGTGGCAGACCTTGCCGACAGGTCGTGTGAAAACCACACACGACCGGGTCCTCCACCTCGTCCATTGGAGAATGAATAGAATCCATCTGGTGTTTATCAACATTGACGGCTTATACTAGGGCGGCAAAAGCGACAGACCGATAGCAATGACCCTCCCACGCTCGTTGCGCCTAACGAAACAAGCATTTCCCAGCTTGCCAATGACCCCATTGCGAATATTGATGATGCTTTCGAGAAATATTGTTGAGACGGCAAAGCGATCTTGCAGCCAATCCAGGGTGGAAGGGTGTGTTTGCACATCTATCCTCATCATAAGCCGACCTATCCAACAGTTGCTCGAGTACCATTCGACACTAACTATGGCCTTTTCGCATGCCAAAGAAGCTGGAGAGATCATAGGGATCTATGTGCTCAGAAGATCTAGAACGATTATCTTTCATACGTACAGCACTCGCAGGGCGGGATCGATAGTCGCCCTTCCCGGACGTTCATTCTACAATAGTCAGCATGTGAGAAAAATGTGAGATCGCATGACATTTCAAAGACTTGCTTTGTTGATATGTTGGAGTAACGCGTCGTGCTGAAGATTCTTGTTCCACTTCGCCCTCGGCTTGGGCTGACGATAAACTTCTAGCAAGTCAATGGAGGTGGTCAAAGACAGGAGGTCATCACGGTCGTGCATGAGTTGAAGCTCAGCAAAGATCGTTCCAGTTTCGATTTCAGGATGGGACACTTGCATTGCAGGGAAGTTTAGTTTGGTCCTGGCAGATTCTGAGTACTAGTGTGTTCCCAAATTTTGATCACGTGATCGTATCAAAACATTGTTATGTAATCCCAATAATAATATGTACTTATTTGGACACATGCCACATTCTTTCGGTTGAAATGACCGCTTTGCGGTAGGCCTTTACATTAAAGTTCAACGTTCAACCCCAACCAGAGCCCAAAAATCTACGTTAATCAACCCTCGTCAAACCAATCCACAAAGTTTTGATCGCCACACATCTCTCTCGCCATCGATATTCAGCCATCTTCAACTCAGCCTTCAGCTGGCCATTGTCTTTTGAAAAGAGTTCAATTTGTCCGGATCCTCAACCTCATCAAATGTCAACGTTGTCAACCCTCGACTGGAGTCAAGAGACGCAGCTGGTTCCTCGCCGGCACCTTTCCAAGGCGGTGCTGAAAACTCACGACACCTGAAGGAACCTGAACCTGCTGAAACACAGTGTAGAAATTGTGATGTCCCTGCAAATCTGCTTATCTCGGCCACACAAGCAGCTCAGGCTATTGCCCCACAGTGATCGTAAAACGATATGGAGTCAGTACGTAGTAAAAACGTAGTGGTAGTGGGTTATGTAAACTGCGCCAGACGTGGCAGAGGCTACCAAGGGCATTCATAATAATAAAATGAGGTCGCTCGAAGTTACATGAAAAGTTCTGATGAATGTTTGCAGTGTGAAGCATGTTATTATAGGAGCTGCTCCACCAGGATGAACGCAAAAGTACCGAGCTACTCAAAGAGATCGCCTGTGGAGTGTCACACTGTCACGAGTTATGGTCACGGTTGTCACGAGGTGAGCTGCCTTCTCGGGTTACAACATTGGTCACCGCCTTCTCCTCGCCGTTCTGCTCGTCCAATTCACCTCTCAACCTAGTTCGCCCCGTCAATCAACATAGCCCTGGAATTTACAAGCTCCTAGGCATGAGCAAGGACCAGGACCAGGACCAGGGACGAGCTCCGTCTCTATGGTCGAACAACCAATACAACTTACCGAACGGCACACAACAAGGAATACCTGTTGATTCTGATCCTGTTCCCCACCGACGAAACACTCTCCAGCCAACGGGCCCGTCCAAGAGCCCCTATTCTGCTCCACCAGCGAGTGTTACTCGTTTCCCTGACCGCCCCAAAGTGCCTACGAGATCGTCAACCCTTGGCAGCGGACCAGATCATAATCCACCAGCCAATGACCTGATTCCCCATGCTCGAAGCGAAGACCTTAACCACGGTAGTTCTTCAAACTCTCACCGTGCAGGCTTTTCTGGATCTTCTCCGAGGCCCCCAGCTGTCCATCCCTCGGCTGGTGGTGGTAGTCGTCCATCCACTCCTCCAGGTTCTAATAAACACAATCACCCTTCTTCTTCCAGCCACTCTGACGACTCCGATCATCCTACGAGTGTTACTTCTTTCTCGTCTGCTCATTCTGGTTCCTCGTCCCATTCCAGTGGAGCTAAGGTACCACCTACGTCTTCCACTTCTACCAGTTTAGCATCAACGTAAGTGTCAATTAATCTACATTGGATGCACTCATGAATTACGTGGATTAATGTTTTATGATGTTCTTGATCTAATGCTGTCATCTCTGCAGATCATGTTCAGCATGCGGAAAGGCAATGCAAGGACCGTTTGTTCGTGCATTAGGCACCGTTTTCCACTTAAACTGTTTTAAATGCATGGTACGAATCTCGCTGTCTCAACACAAGTGCTCAACTTAATGACTTGTTGACCCAGGATTGCGGGGATGTTGTTGCGTCGAAATTCTTTCCGATTGAGGGGTCGGATGGCAAGCAACACCCTCTTTGCGAACGGGACTACTTCCGGCGCTTGAATCTAATCTGTGCAAAATGTGGAACGGCTTTGCGAGGTAGTTATATTACCGCATGCAGTGAGTACATTTCCTCGGACCTGGCAACATCCTATTTATCCCCATTACAGACAAGAAATTCCATGTGGAACACTTTACATGTTCCCTCTGTCCCACCTTGTTCGGACCACAAGACTCTTATTATGAGCATGATGGGGACGTATACTGTCATTTTCATTATTCTACCCGCTTCGCAACCAAGTGCGCCGGCTGCAACAGTGCGATTCTCAAGCAATTCGTGGAGATCAATCGTAACATGCGCGACGAATGTTGGCACCCTGAATGTTATATGATAAACAAGGTTGGTCGATCGGTTGTCGATCTTATGCATAGCCTTTAATCGCGACTTGTGTAGTTTTGGAATGTTAAAGTGGTATCTCGGAGACCTACAAGTTCCGCATCAATAGAAGGGGAGCCTGAAGAACCTGCATACATCGAAGAAGAACAAAGAGAGACCCCCGTTTCATTAAAGGAGAAACAAGTCAGGATGGAACAGCAGGTCTATCGTATTTGGACGTGCGTATCCGATGCTATGTATTCTACATTCGCCACTAACTTGGGATATATTCTCCGACAGTGTTCTATCGGCATTCGAGGAATCGAGCGCTGCATGTATTTCCGACATGCTCCGTCAGGTCAGTAACGGGCAATACCTGGACGCCATTCGAATGGCGGAGAAATTCATCCTGCATGTGGAAGTTCTGTTTGCGACAATTGATGACCTCGAATACCATTTTTCTCGACTCACCTTGAAAGGTTTGCCTCTGTCTACCGCTACCCTACAACAATCTCACTGACATACTTCAATCCAACAGGGATGTCCCATGTCAGGGAAGCTCGCATGTTATGTCGAAAGACCGTCGAGTTATTCACGTTACTCTCGCATACGCAAGAAACTGGATCGCGGAGGATGGGTATGACGCAAGAGTTGCTCGCATTGGTGACAGGCCTGGCTCACTACCTGAAGATCCTCATTCGCATAGCACTCACGGGGGCACTCAAACTGGAGAGGGAGCAGAGCGTACGAGAGGCGATGGCGTCGTTCCTGGACAAGCTCCATCTACTTGCTGTGCAAGGAGGCAATCCGGCTGCGAGAAGGATGATCAAGGGTTCAAACGGCGAAGTCATGGCTCCATCTTCCAATGGCAACTTCGGAACGCAAGGCGTGACGTATGGATTCCGGAGCTTAGCTCCGGAGAATGCCGGAGAATCGCCTTTCACTAGCTCAGCGCTTAGGGAGGGAGTGTCAAAGATTTCGGCCACTAATCCACCCTCGGATCTCTGTGTCAAGTGTAATCTTACGGTGGAGGAGGATTGTGTGAGGTTAGGCACTTATCAGAGATGGCATTCACATTGTGTGCAGTGTGCGAATTGCGGGAAGGTTGCTGCTGTCCCAGTCGCGAAGGATCCGGCGCCGAAGAATGGGGAGGACAGGGAAGGAAAGGAGCTGATCAAGGACAGGGAGCAGCTTCCCAAACTTTCCACCGCTCGAAGACCCCCTGCTAATGTTGGGATATTTGTGTACGACGTGGACTCGCGAAAGGATACAATGTCCTTCGGTGAGGTCCCGACAGTCATTCTGTGCACTGACCATGCACATGCGGGGTGCCGAGCGGGATTCCAAGCTGTTCAGCGACTGGAACAGTATGCATTTTTGTTGAATGTTGCGCTGCGCCGATTGTATCTCCTCCTGAAAAAGCAGGGAGTTGTGCCGATGTCACCAGGTAGGTTTATGATCTTTTTCTGAGTACCCTCCTTTTATTTACCCACGCAGATATAATGGCTGCCAATTCGGTTCCGGGGCAACCGGGAGAGACGGACCCTTATCGTAACTCCGCAGACATCATGCGAATGAAGTCGGTGCATCTCGATCGTAAACTCTCTTCGACAGCCCAATTACCCAGGCGGTCGACCATTGTGGAGAGCCCTACGGGAAGGACCGCCCATCCTTCAGACGTACTGCATTCCCAGACGTCGCAGGAGTTGCAGGCTTCACACACCCAGCGCTCCATTACGCAGGTCCCTCAAGCACAGCAGGGCCAGCAAGGCCAATTCCCTCCGCAGGGCCTGCAGCAACCAGGTCGATCCCCGCCGCTGGCGCATCAATATGCACCCAGCAATATTCAGACACCACGTCAACAACTAGTGCGACTTCCCGACACAGGTCAGCAAGACCAAGTTCTCAGACCGTCCTTTGCGCGAAATAATACCGAAGTGATGATTGTGGATGAGAGTGCACCCAATTCCCCTGCAGGGGGCGATGATCCACCTATACCTACGCTGGACGATGGGATCACCCTGGCTGATATACCTCAAATAATGGAGGCTGCACAGGCTCGGGAACAGCAGCGGTCTCTACCACGGGAAAATTCCACCCCCTATATCGCGGAACTGAGTGCGCTGGAGTTGGCTATTGTAAAGCACGCAGCGGTACTTGCGCTGTTCCGGTCGCCGCTGAAGGATCAGTTGGATTTGGATGAGCTTTTGGAGCTGGTGGAAGTGAAAAAGAGCGGATTCTGGAACAAGTTGTTCAAGGCCGACAAGAAGAATGTCAAGAAGAAGGGTGCGTAGTAAAACGTTATGCTCAACAGTTTTTACTGACAAACAAAATATCATAGGCGTATTTGGTGTCCCACTTGAACTGCTTGTTGAAAGGGAGGGTGCTGATTCGTTGCTTGGTGCGAGCCGAGCCACGCTGAAAGTGCCCAGCTTCATCGACGATGTCATTTCTGCTATGCGGCAAATGGGTCAGCCTGCTATCATGAATTCGTTCCCGAAGGTTGCTCACATTCAATTCGTTGACTAGACATGTCCGTCGAGGGTATCTTCCGGAAGAATGGCAATATCAGACGGTTGAAAGATCTGACAGAAGCTATCGATCGAGATCCATCGTCTGTAGATCTCTCACAGGATAATCCTGTTCAACTCGCCGCATTGCTGAAGAAGTTCCTCCGAGATCTCCCTGACCCTCTAATGACATTCAAGTTGCATCGGTTGTTCATAGCCTCACAATGTGCGTTCTTTTTTGTTCCTTTACGATGCATGTAATCTGATTTAAGCGCCGCAGCCCTTCCTCAAGAGGCGGATCGGAGGAGATTCCTGCATCTGGTGTCGCTGATCATGCCAAAGAGTCACCGAGACACAATGGAGGTTATATTCGTCTTTCTAAAATGGGTCGCGTCCTTCGCCCACATGGACGAAGAGACAGGAAGTAAAATGGATCTCGGAAACTTGGCGACGGTCATTTGTCCAAGTATACTCTACTCGCGGGGTCGTGATGCCGTACGCGACGAGAGCTTCGGCGCCATTCGAGTGATAACAGCTCTGCTCGAAAACCAGGACGAATTTTTCACGATCCCAGCGGAGTTCCTGCCTATCCTTCATGACCAAGACTATTTTTCCAACTCTATGGATCTTCCGAGCAAGGATTTTATGAAGAAATGTGATACCTACCTGCGAGTGAAGGCGACCAACGGACGACCGCCACCCAGCACACCTTTCGGTAGTGCACAGAATAATGGTAGTAATCCTCGTTTCCCACCACCAAACTCGGCCCATCCGGACCGCCCACAAATGAGTGGTCCGTTTCCATCAGAGCGAGCAGTGAGGCCAAATCTTGGTATGCCGCAATCAAACGCATCTTATCCAGGACCCGGTTCACCATCACTGCCACAAGGCATGATTCAGAACTCTCCTCGACCTTCGCAAATGGATGAGTGGCCTGCCACAGCCCGACCCACCAACACCAATGCTTCCTCATCACGACCATCGTCATTCGTACAGACCTCAAGACCGAGTGCTGACAACCCTAATTCCTTCTCTGCGAATCCCAACAGCTATCCGACGGCAGTCCGACAGCGAACATGATGTCTTTGATCTCTTTTGTGTACTTTTGATTGGATTTCCGCTCTCCATATCCCTGGCACTGGCAGGTGCCTTCACATACCTCTCGTTTCATTGCGCGACTTTTGATTCCATTATCTGTAGTTTACCATACTCCCAACCTGCGCTCACTTATCGGTATGACATGGACGAAAATATCTCGCAATACTTACAATACCCGTGCATTGAAATGTGCATTTCAAGTTTGAACACGCTGTGGAAGTGAAATATCCTGAGCATTGGCAGCGATGCAATTATTGAGCTCCAATTTGGCTCCAATCGAATGAGTCGCTGGAGACAGTCAGTTCAAGTTGTAATATGCACATGCGCAGTGACTATGTATAACACGCCCAAGGTGAATATACAACTTTTTAAGAGCAAGCCGACTATAGTCACCGTACTAAGTTGTAGTCATAAAGTCAGTATTGACGTCAGTTGCGCTTAAAGCTGCTGAAGTCTTACCAATCCTACTTGTAACTTGTTGGTCGACTGTTGGCTGCCATTCAACTATAACCACACTCTACAAAGCGAGACCAGGATGATTGCAGTTCAAGGCGCGACCAAAGTTCCTGACCCGCTTTCCGTCCCTTCAAACGCACCAGAACATTGTCCAGTATGTCGGGGTCAAAATGCATACAGCTTCACGGCACTGACTACCACCTCTTAGGGAACCGATTCAGAGTTTGCAGGAAAGTCGGACGCATGCGCTGGTTGCGCAAACCAAGAAATATGCGCTTCCAACACACCCAAAGGTCCTGACCCAGCATTACCTTTCATTAAGGAACGAATGTCGAACGTGAAGCGGAAGATTCTTGTCCTGTCGGGGAAGGGTGGTGTTGGCAAGTCGACATTTACGGCTCAACTCGGCTGGGCCTTTGCTGCTGACGAGCAAACTCAGGTGTGTGTGGCATGATGACGTGTTCTTCGTTGTTTTCTGAGTACCACGAGCATGAAACAGACTGGGATTATGGACGTAGATATTTGTGGCCCCTCAATCCCGACTATCCTGGGAATCGCTTCCGAACAAGTCCACTCATCGTCCTCTGGATGGTCTCCTGTCTATGTACAAGATAACCTGGGTGTCATGTCCGTCGGCTTCATGCTTCCCTCTTCAAGGGACGCCGTCATGTGGCGAGGACCCAAAAAGAACGGACTAATATCCCAGTTCCTCAAAGACGTTGACTGGGGTGACCTCGACTACCTCGTCATCGACACGCCACCCGGAACCTCCGACGAACACCTGAGTATCGTGCAGTACCTCAAGGAGAGCGGCATCGACGGCGCAGTCCTCATTACCACACCCCAAGAGGTCGCTCTACAGGATGTCCGTCGCGAGATCGATTTCTGCAGGAAGGTTGGGATCAGGGTGCTGGGTCTTGTGGAAAATATGTCTGGGTTCGTGTGTCCGGGTTGTAAGACAGAATCGCAGATTTTCAAGCCTGGCACGGGTGGCGCGAAGCGGCTTGCTCAGGAGACGGGTATCGAGCTTCTGGGTACCGTCCCACTAGACCCGCGAATAGGGAAGAGCGCGGATTACGGTGTCAGTTTTCTGGACGAATACCCCGACAGCCCCGCGAGCATCGCATACTTAGACATCATTGACAGTAAGTCATAATTTTCTGCATTCTTCTTCCTAACCCATTTCATTCAGGAATCAAGGCCATCCTGGGCGATTAGAGGAATCTTTGCCACAATAGACGGATTTTAAGTCACTAGCATCTCACATATCATTAAGAAGTGCCTAATTTGTAATACGTAATAGTTTGTATGCCTTGGCACAAATGAACATCCGAAGCCGTGTTAATGTATCTGGAAGCGACCCTCTTTCCTATCCTTCTCCCTCTCCTCAGACTCTCCATGGCCATCATCCTCCTCTCCTTCCGATGTCTCATCAATCCCAAACTCCCTCGGCATCTCCGAAGCCGGCGCATCAGCCTCGGTCGTCTGTCGCTCCACAATATACTTCCCAATCGGCGCAATCCCCGCCAAACCTCCAGCAAAGCCCTCTGCACTCTCGTGTATCGAGACTGTGGACAGCGTCCGCAGCAGCTTACGGGTGACTTCCCCACCCGCAGTCGATGCAGTGCGTGAGCGTGCGGGTACGATGTAGCTTTGAGTTGGGAAGACCACGCCGCCAGGTGGCACAGAACCCGGCTCCGCGTTTATTGGACCATCGGTGAAAGTAGGAAGGTGCTGCGCAGAGGGTAGGGGTGAGTTGAATGTTGAGCCATTGTGCGAGGGCTGCATGATACTTGAGCGTCGTGCATACGTCACGACGGGATCTGTGGGCGTTGTAGGAAGATGG
>Ga0210383_10005263_pt1 | contig 11379 bp, 9 predicted proteins | sample IncBWC14OmetaG_FD_160072 | JGI IMG/M metagenome (GOLD analysis project Ga0210383, IMG submission 160072) | Forest soil microbial communities from Barre Woods Harvard Forest LTER site, Petersham, Massachusetts, United States - Inc-BW-C-14-O ...
CCCTAAGCCTAGCCTCGGATCTCGGTGGAACTTCTCCAAGAGCAGTGCGAAATATTCAGGGGCTAGCGTTATATCAGCGTCGAGATTCCCCACGAAACTGTAATTTACGTCCCTTAATTGCGACAGGCCATAATTAATAGCATGTGCTTGCGCTTCGAAATTTCTAGGGTGGTCGTCAGTAATACGGCACAACTGGATGAAGGCATTGTTAGTGGCATAATCCTTCACAATATCGTCCGTGCTGTCTGTGGATCCATCGCTTACAACGACCCACTTCGCTGGACGAATAGTCTGCGAGACGATCGAGCGTATCGTTTGCTCAATAAACCTCTCCTCATTATAGGCGGCAGTCACCAGGACATAAGAGTCAGGATTCATGTTCTCAGTCATCCTAAGTAGCCCTCCTCAGCGGGATCTATTTGCCAACCTGTTGGTTCAGTTGAATCGGTCCACTAGCCAGCCACTTCAAGCATGAGAGACTTGCATTAATCCTCATTACAGAGGCAGGACGCTTGTAGCGGTTGAAGCAATACACAATCCCATACACCGCGACTCTCAGTAGGTCATGAATCCCCGTCGCAATCAGAAAGCCGAGACTACCTAGCGTGCCATGATGCTTTTGGAAATACTGCAGGTTGGCCCGTACCATTTCGACATAGAAGCGACTGTGAGCCTGCCCTGAGCTAGCAGCTCCGTAGTGCAGAGACTCGGCATCTGCAAAAAACACCACACGCCATCCTGCTTTGACGAAGCGATAACACCAGTCCAGGTCTTCCCCGTACATAAAGAACTGCTCGTCAAGCCCTCCGACCTGCTCCAGAGCAGCTCTGGGGATCATCCAAAACCAGCCGGTCAACACGTCGACATCTTCTGTCTTATCATAAGGATACCCAGCTAAGATGTAGCCGCCGAAGGCCTTCGAATTGGGCATCAACAAATGGAATCCGAGAGCGAAGCAAAGATAATTCCAGACGGTCGGAAATTGATTCACTGACTGTCCTACTCCACCCGTCGGACTCAGCATCTTTGGGCCTAAGACCCCTACCGAGGGGTTGGCGCGCATGAACGCCACCATTTTCTCCAGGCATCCAGAGGAAACGACGACATCTGAGTTGACCAAACACAGAATGTCGCTAGTAGCCTCCGCCATTCCGATATTGTTGGCCTTGGCAAAACCCCAGTTTTCGGTGTTCTGAATTAGCTTCACTTCCGGATAGGTCTCTCGAATCGCATCGGGAGTGCCGTCGGTAGAAGCATTGTCTACAACTATAACCTCAAGCTTCAGGCGAACCGGTCTCAATGAATCTAAGCACTCGAGTGCGTACTTCTTACCATTCCAGGTAACGATGACGATGGATACATCGGGTTTGTTGTTTAAGGTGGTCATTTTGTGAAATTTGCGACAGGATCGGCATCAAGCGACGAAACCGGAAGAGAACGGTCTGCAAAAGTCCCGCGAGTTACCGCTGCGGCTTCATTTTCATGCGCTGTCTCCTTGCGAATCGCCACGAAGGCCGGCGTGGCCGATATCATAGCCAGCAGGGAGTACCACACCAGAACACTCTGATCGAAATAAACAATCCCCAAAAAACCGACAGCATTAGCAAACAGGCTGGTCCCCATCGCCCAGATCAGGAACTGATCCGTGCCGGAGTCCCGCGTGAGGAACCGTGACCTGCCTACCTGCTTGAATGCGTAAACGAACACAGCGATGAATGCAACGAACGTGATCACACCGCCGCCCACACCCGCGGCCACGAAGGCGTTATCTACGTCCCACATGTCAAAACCCCAGTCCGCGTTGGTTCGGGTTCCGATCAGCCACCATTCGCCGAAGTGCCGAATGAAGTTGTCGATCAACATGGCTCGATGGTAACCGCTCCCGCCTATTGCGCCGCCGGTGCGTGCGATCAGCATCCAGACAGGAGCGTTCATGACCAGGTGCAGGCCCAACACAGTGCCGGCCAAACCCCAACGTGCGACTCGCAACCATCCACGGTAGCGCCACATCAGCAAACCAAGGGTCCCTGCCGCACAAGTCATCAATGGAGTGCTCGATGCGGAGGAAAATGCCATCACCACCGACGCCAGCATACCCAATGCCAGTACCTTCCGGTATTGCTTCGCTTGCGGCCACAATCCCACGTACAAAGGCAGCAACATCGCGCTGATGGTGCCGGCGATGATCGGATGCCGAAATGGTCCTTCAGCGCGAATGGCTCCATCGCGAATCGCAGAGATCTCCGGAGAGCCGACAACCGCGAACAGGTTGCGCTGTGTGAAATGTTCGAACAGCAAAGCCGGCGCAATGATCGCCATCGTGATGGCCAGCACTTGGACTGCGCGCACAACATCAGATTTCTCGCGGATCAGCGCTCGCACAAGAAAATAGGATCCCAGCGTAGTCCAGAGGAAACCAAAGCGGTTCGTGACTGCAGAGAGGGTTCCCCAGAGGATGCAGAAGAAGAAGGCACTACCGAGAGCCCAGACCAGGAACGCCCTGTCTATCGAATTGAGGCGGGGCACGCGGACGTCTCGGCGCAGCAGAATACGCACCCACGCTGCGCTCAACAGCAGACGAAGCGCTGGAAAATGAAATCCGGCGATCACCACGACCGCCCCAAATGGAACCAGGAGACCACCGACGAGCAACGGGATGATCATGTACTTACGGCGCAGGCCGAACACCAGGACCATCGCCAGTAGCAACAGCACGAGTGCTAGTAGCGTGACGGAAGTATCCCCACCTCCCGCAACGTAGTAGTTCTCTGGCATGTCGTATCTAGTGTTCATTTGTTGACGCTACCAGGGCTGACTTGGATTAACTCTGGACGATGAGGACAGCCCTTATGACTTAGCAAGGATCGTGATGACATCCCCGAGATCAAAGTGTCCGCCTTGCCAACGGGAAAACTGTCGCACGACTGAGAGGCCATAAGAGTGAACGATCCGAAACATATCTTCTGTGGTCATGTCGCTTCGCCAGCCTTCCTGTTTGGTGCCGTTCGCTGCATGATGAATGACCGCGATACCGCCGTGCGAGAGTATGCGAGGAAACTGTGAGACGTACTTCTCGATATCGTCACGTTGAATGTGTACGAAGACGTCGAATGACCAGATACGGTCCAACGACCTGTCAGGAATGAAACTGAGGTCCCTGCCGTCGTTCACGAAGTACTTAATCTTAGCACTTGATCCAAAACGCTCTTGGCACAGACGAATGCATTCCGGCGTGAGATCCACGACTGCGAGAGAATTCGCACGTGGCAGCAGGTGCTCTGTCCAGCGCCCTCCCCCGGGGCCTATTTCAAGGACGGAACTGCCCACCGGTATGTTCGGCTCCAAGACCTCTCGAATGATGCTATCCTTCCATTCTGGAGAGACCGTCCATTCCTCGCCGAATTTTGACCAGTCATAGCCCGTCCACTTCTTTAGATTTGCCCCGAGCGTGTTAGGTGGGACCCCACGAAACCGTTGAGCCACGCGGTAGATCGCTCTCCGGAGATTTCCTCCACCAAAGTAATACTTATTCAGCATGTCGTGTCTGACATCCTTTCTGAGATAGATGTTTCTGCCCACACATCTGTAAGTCCCGGCCCGTTCATTTTTCTAAATACCAGATACTGTCTCGCACGGGGCCCAGCCGATCGAGCTACACGGTCGAGCATTTCGGCCCCGGACTACCTCCATATCCATTCGAAGAGCCTACGCAGGACCAATGTCATAACTGGATCTTCCGATTTATTGCTGTTGCCTGATAGACGATGCAATCGGCAACTTAAGAGAACCACGTAACTGAGTAACAGAGGAAAACGGCAAGAGAAACCGTAATCAGAAAAATTCCTACACAGATCAACTCAGTTCGAAAGACAAACCTCACTCGCTTTTGGAGGCCAATAAGCATAACGGTATAGTGCACAAAGGGTCCAACTGCTAGGACGAATAGTGCCTCCCTCAGGCCAAAGCGGCTGAAGGCGACGGTCAGACCTATTGCGAGAAAGATCAGCTTGGCGGTATTTCCGATAGCTGCGTATCGGGATACACCCACCGCAAGAAGCATTGCGGAAGCGGCGGAGCCAAAAAGCTCCAATGCCGAGCGGAATCCGAGCAACTGAAGCATCCATCCCGTTGCAGCGTACTGGGGCCTTAACAATAGTCGCACCACGATATGGCTCAGCGTGATGAAACCCAGCGCCATAGTGAGACTGGCTAACAGGAACACCATTCGAAACTTCCGAAAATGCGCTGCCGCTTTTGCCTCATCCTCCCGCGCCGTGTCCGAGATCATCGGAAAGAAAACATTCGATATGATGCGCTGGACGACACCGAACGGTGCATACGACATGCTCAGCGCAAGGGAAAAGCAGCCCAATTCCGCGACCGATGCGAACTTGCCGACTACGAGGCGCTCCGATTCGGTTGAGAGAAAATAGGTGGCTGAGGCAAAGAATATTCCGCTGCCGAACAAGAAGATGTCCCTCGCAGCACGACGTTCCCAACTCAGGCCCGGCATTCTCTCAGCCATGATATGTGAAACGACCACATACGCCAGCGCGCTTGCTACCTTACCTGCCACAAGCGCCCAAGCGGTGGGAGATAGCAGAGCCCAGACGATTGACACCGCAAGACCGACAGCATCTCCGATGACATTGACCGTCGTAAGCTTGCCCATTTGCACCCGGCGTGTCATTAGCCACACCGACATACTGGCAAACCCCCGAAGCCCTACGGAGAAGGACCCAACAATGGCCAGCCACCGGACTTCCGGCTGGTGGTAAAACTTGGCGAAAGGCAGAGCCAGCGCGACCGCAATCAAGCAAAGGAAGATGCTACGCGCAACCTGGATGACGAACGCAGTATCCAGGAAAACCGGATCCTCCCCACGAGGATGCTGAACGATGTCTAGGCCGATGCCAAGATCGGAGAGGACCTCCAGACCGGTGAGAAACACGTTCACAAGAGCCATCAGACCGAAAGCTTTGGGATCCAGCAGCAGGCGGGCAAGGACCAGCATGGACGCCAGCTTGAGTAGCTGGCTGGCGCCATATCCTACGAAGGTCCAGGCACTGCCGTGAACCGCGACCATTAGCCGATCGGTAACGGATGTGCCGCGGAGCCCCGGAACGAGCCCCAACACCCGGGCCGCAGCGCGTCTCGCAAGAGAGGGCCTGCCAGCAACTGAAGCGGGGGGAGTCTCAAGTAAAATCGAATCTGGCAATCAATACCTTCCCTTTTTCAACATTTCACCCACATTCCCGATTCCGGATCAAAGCGTTTGACCACTCGCGCGGGATTGCCCGCCAGAACACTGAAAGGAGGACAAGTCTTGGTCACGACCGAGTAAGCGCCCACCACGCTGTTTCGCCCCAGCACCACTTCGCCCCCTCCTGCTAGCACCATGCATCCGTACCCTAACCAGGAGTTTTCCTCAATAATGACTGTTCCACCAGCGGTAACGCCCTGTGCCATAACCGGCACATTCGGGTCCAGGTATTGGTGGTTATGGTCAGTAACGAACACTGCAGGAGCAAACAGCACGTTTTCCCCGATACAAATGTGGTTAATTGCTGAAATCACCGACCTTCGCCCGATATTGCTCCCGGATCCTATGATTAGACTTGGTTCTGGCCGGTCTGAAACGAGGGGCACGTTGACCCAAACGTCGCGATCAATGAGCACTGAATCCCCAATGCGAATCCTGTGCGCGTAGTTGCGCTGGATATCACAGCTATAGTGGATCGACACTCCAGTTCCACAACCCTCGAATGGATAAGTCCACTTCACCCAAATTGAGTTGGCCTTGGTTGCGGCTCGCGCTACCCACATCAGGGGATCGTTTGCGGGAAGCTGGGTTTTTTTAACCGACGGCGCCGGATCGAATTCTTTACGGGTCTGAGATCCCATCAGAACGAAGTCCTAGAAAGCCTCAACGCTCATTCGAGGGTACTAAGGAAGAAGTAACAGAGTAGGTCTTTGAACTTGGTGGTCTTATAAACCGAGGAAAACATCCTCCCCCTCGGTTGATGTGGTGCAGACACTCAAAAAGCTAAATTTACCTACTGAGCCACTGCACTGAGGATTCGCCAGGATTGGCTCAGTTGCCTAGGACCTTCCAAACGCCCACATCACTGCACGGTAGCAGTAAGAGCTGTGGGTGGAGCAACAACCACGCTGGCCGAGTACGGATACGCTCCAGCGCCCCAGCTTCCCGTTAACGCACGGCCCAGGCACCCGGTGCCGCAAGAACTCGCAGCTCCGAAGGCCTGAGGGGCTCCAGTATCGAGCGTCGCTATACCCTGGATGGTTAGGTTCGCTCCTAGGCCAATAGCCGGTGAGCCGGATTGCAACGTGTAGGGAGCAGTGGAACTCAGCAGCGGATTGGACTGCGTACTGTTGGCTTCGTAGCCACTCGATTTCCAGGTAGTATAGGAGGCAGTTGTCCCGCTGGCTAGGCTGCCAAAAGCATCTCCACTTCCAATATTCCAGTCGTTATTGTCGGATGTGCCGACCGTAGCAATGAAACTCGATAAAGAGGACTGATAGGAGCCGAAGGCCATAATTCCGCTTGGACCAGTGCAGATATTGTTTTCAATCGATGCAGTGCCCGTAATGTTCAGAGTGATGCAAATGTCTTTTCCGTTGTTTGCGACGATTGTGTTGTTGTAGACATACATGTCTTTCCCAAAGTTATTGCCCTGTCCGAGCCACATAATGCCGTATATAAGATTACCGGAATTGATCAGGACATTGTTATAGATCGTGCATGTTGAAAAGTCCGCACAGTAGATAAATCCGGTTGGGGAACCAACTCCAAGATCCCCATGGATGTAGTTGTCCCAGATGTTCGCAGTAATCCCCGCTGAAGGATTGCCAACGTTGAACAGAATGATTCCATCCTGGTGGAATGCGTTCGTGGGGAACTGCCAATTCGTCCAATTCGTGATCGAGTTTTTGTAGATCGAGACATTATTGAAGGTGTCGCCCGAATCTCCGCCCCCTACGTTGATGCCCCAGTCGATGTCGCTGATCGTGTTTTCGTAAATCTGAATGTTGCTGGCGTCTCCGTTCGCGTCTGCGCAAAACATAATCCCGGTCTTGGCTTGTGAGACGGTATTGTTGTCGGCGATAGAATCGGTGGAGCTGCCGTTAAATACGATCCCCTGGGTGTTTGCACCGGCTGAATCCGTAGCACCAGAGCTGCTTCCCTGATTAACGTAGATGTTCTTGATCGTCAGATTCTTAACTTCGGAATTCGTGCAACCCCACGCGTTGAAACCGGTGCTTGTCTGGTGATAGGTCAAAGAGGTTCCGTTTGCTGTGTTCTGAATGACGCCGTTGGTTCCACCATCCACTACAATGTAGCTCCGGTTCGAACAGCTGATCGCGCCATTTGCCGACCAATAGGGCGCCGTTAGCTGAGCTCCCGTGTCGAACAGCAGTTTAACCGGATTTCCAATCGTGCCGCCACCCTGAAACGTGAACTCTGTCGCGCCGACGCTTCCGGTGAAGGTCCCACACACCAGAACCGTCGTACCGGGCCCGATCTGACTCGATCCAGCTCCCCAATTCGAGGAGTTGTTGAAAAACGCTGGGGTTTGCACGTTCGTGGTGCAGTTTCCGCTCGCACTGCCGCTCTGGGTAATGTAAATATTCGTGGCGGATCCAAAAGCTGATCCGACCAAAAGCAACCCTAGAAATCCAATCATTAGGAAAGTTTTTTGAACGACGACCATGCATCCTCCGGGGGGTGAGTTGCATACCCACGTTTCGTCGGGTATCGCTTCCGCCGTGAAAAGTTTGCTTTCCTGAGCGGTAGCTATCTTTTGCTACTCAATGGTGAAGGAAACAAGGATCGACGTAAAGGTACCCTTGGTACATGTTCAAAATCCTTAGTGCAAGACGTCCCGAAGTGGAAGTTCATGACAGGCAATGGGATACAAGTGAAACCACCGACCGGAGCTCGCGCATGCGCTCCGTTCAACCAAGGTTGATTGACACGCCCTCAATCTCGATCTCAGATTGTTTTCGGCTTGTTGTGGACGTGAAGTCCAAAATCTCTTCTGCGACCCGAGCCTGCTGCTCCTTCGAGAGCTGCGGAAACATGGGGAGGGAGACAATTTTATCGGCGGCCCGTTCCGACACGGAGAAGTCTCCCTGCCGATAATTGAGAAATGTGTAGGCCTTCTGCAAGTGCAACGGGATGGGGTAATGAATCCCAGTTGCGATACCAGCCGACCTGAGTTGTGCCATCAGCCCTTCCCTGTCTTCAACGCAAATCACATAGAGGTGGTAGACAGCACGGGACCACGACGGCTCATGCGGGATCGCGACCGACTCTGCGGAAACCAGCAGGCGGCCATACTCTGCCGCCCGCTCACGGCGCTGAGCATTCCACTTCGCCAGATGCTTCAGCTTCACATGCAATAGGCCGGCTTGAATCGCATCCAGCCGGCCGTTGTAGCCTTCGATGTCGTGATAGTACTTTGTGGCCTGGCCGTGATCGCGGAGCATCTTCATGGTCTTCGCGATGCCGGCATCGTTGGTGTTGGCTGCGCCTGCTTCGCCGCATGCACCAAGATTTTTCCCGGGATAAAAGCTGAAGGCCGCGGCTCGTCCCATCGATCCAGCCTTCATCCAGCGGTTGTGCTTGCGGGAGAAATACTCCGCACCGTGGGCTTGGCAAGCGTCTTCGATCACGACTAGGCAGTAGCGATCCGCGAGTTCGAGAATGGCATCCATGTCAGCCATTTGCCCGTAAAGATGGACTGGAACTACCGCCGTGACTGGGCGGCCACTGCGGCGGCTCAGCAGCGTGCCAGCATCATCGACTTTGCACTGCGTTTCCAGATACTCTCCGAGTTTTGCGGGATCCATGTTGAACGTCTGCTCGTCGATGTCGACGAATTCGGGCAGCGCTCCGGCTTGCGAAATCGCTTCAGTGGTTGCGATGAATGTGTGCGGCACAGTGACCACAACGTCCCCGGGATTTACTCCGGCGGCCATCAGCGCAAACCGCAGGGCGTCGGTTCCGCTGCTGACCGCGACCGAATAGCTGGTCTCGCAAAAAGCAGCGAATGCCTTCTCAAAGTCTTCCACCATGGGGCCGCCAATGAATCCAGCGGTCCGCAGGGCCTTGTGGAACACTTCGGTGAGTTCCTGCTCAAGTTCAACGTGAGGAGTGACCAGATCAAGAAAAGGAATGCTATTAGGCGCGTTTGAAACACTCACTTTGTGACCTCCGGGGTCGGTTCGATATAACGCAAAACCTTTGCTGGATTTCCAACCACGATGCTATTGGGTGGTACGTCTTTGGTGACCACGCTGCCTGCTCCCACAATCGCGTTTTCACCGATGCTGAGGTTCGAGAGAATCGTGGCCCCTGAGCCAATCGACGCTCCCTTCTTGACTATCGTGCGCTCGACCTTCCAGTCGGCTTCGGTTTGCAGTTTTCCGCCGGCGGCAATGGCCCGCGGATAGCTGTCGTTGATGAACATCACGCCGTGACCGATAAAAACGTTATCCTCGATCGTGACGCCTTCGCAGATGAACGTGTGACTCGAAATCTTGCAGCGCTTGCCGACCGTCGCGTTTTTCTGGATCTCGACGAAGGCGCCGATCTTGGTTTCGTCGCCGACCTCGCAGCCGTAAAGATTGATGAACTTGGAAAGCTTCACACCCTTCCCAAGCTTCACATCCGGCGCGATGCATACTTGAGGGTTCATAAAAGAAATACCTCCCGCTCTGACAGTTGGTTGTTAGTTTGGAAAGCAACCACGGGCGGGGAGAGTAGGGCCGGTTCAATCGGCGCTGGCAGTCCGCTGCTCCGATTCGTACTGCCACGTTGCGGGGCTGACGCCAACACTCTTCACTGGCAGGGCGAGTGACTCGGGAGTGCCTAGCTGGAATTCTCGGTGTGTAGTCTCGAGTGCTGCTTTCACATCGTCTTTTGACACTACGAAAGAAATGTTGCACTCGGACGAACCTTGCGCGATGGCCACGACGTTGACGTTCTCCCGGCCCAGCGCAGTGAACGTGCGGCCGACCGTCCCGGAACCGCGCATGTTCTTCCCCACAACCGTAACGATGGCGATGGTCTGGTCAAGAGTGATGTGTTCCACTTTTTCGTGCGCGAGATCCTGCGCAAACTCGCGGCGCAAAGCCTCGACCGTGAGCTCCGCCACAGAAGATGAGACCACCAGGCAAATGTCGTTTTGCGAAGACGACTGCGAGATCAGCAAGACATTCGCCCGAACCGCCGCCGTGGTCGCGAATGTGCGGCCCAGAACGTCGGGCACACCCACAATTCCCGGCCCACCTACCGTAACTAATGCCACTTCGCTGATCGCCGTCAGCCCCTTCACCCCTCCATCCGTCGAGGGGCCTGCCGGAGTGATTCGTGTCCCCGGAAGTTCAGGTGAAAACGTGTTGCGAATCCACAGCGGGATGCCGCAATGAGTGACGGCGCTGATCGTTTTCGGATGCAGAACCTTGGCGCCAAAGTGCGCCAGTTCGGCTGCCTCGCGATACGAGATTTCGGGGATTGTAGCCGCGCCCGGCACCAGGCGCGGGTCGGCTGTCATCAATCCGTCGACATCGGTCCAGATGATCACCTCGTCCGCATTGAGAGCCGCACCCAGAATCGTCGCTGAATAGTCGGACCCGCCCCGGCCCAGAGTCGTGAGCATGCCATCAGCAGTAGCGCCAATGAAGCCCGTCACCACAGGTATCATAGCTTCGCGCAGAAGCGGACGAAGCCGAGCTTCGCAACGCTTTCGCGTTAGGTCCATCAAGGGATCAGCGGCGCCGTGGCAGGAGTCCGTAACGATGAGTTCCGTAGCTTCGATCGCCTCACTCTTAACCCCGCACTCCGTCAGCGCGGCCGCAACCAGAGGAGCAGAAAGACGTTCTCCAAGACTGCAAATCGAATCCCGCGCCCGCAAAGTCAACTCGCGCAAAAGCGCCGTCCCCCTGCACAGCCGTTCGCCCTCTTGAAAAACTTGTTCCACTTCGTGGTGGATGCGGTTCCTCACGGGAGCGGAATGAATCAACGCACCAGCCACTGCGCGGTGCCGTTCGCGGAGCTCCTCAAAGATCTTCTCCACCGCTTCGTGGTTTCCAGCTTCGGAATGCGCGGCCGCCTCGACCAGTCTGTTGGTCACGCCACTCATGGCCGAGACCACCACCACCAGGTCACTCTCGCGAGCAGCGTCGCGTATGATATCCAGCACTTTCCGGATGCGCGGTGCATCGCCCACACTGGTCCCGCCGAACTTCACCACTCGCAGCGGTCTGTTCATATTCGCCATCGCGGGTTTACCTGTGCCCTAATTCGGTCCCAGCCGCGGGACTCTGGGATGAAGCGTCCTTAACCGGCGCGCT
>Ga0210383_10005264_pt1 | contig 11377 bp, 13 predicted proteins | sample IncBWC14OmetaG_FD_160072 | JGI IMG/M metagenome (GOLD analysis project Ga0210383, IMG submission 160072) | Forest soil microbial communities from Barre Woods Harvard Forest LTER site, Petersham, Massachusetts, United States - Inc-BW-C-14-O ...
GGCCCTACCAGTGCCCGACACGAAGCTGTGAGCGGGCCGGTCGAGGAAGGTGATGAACCACAATCTCGGCATGAACGCTGGTAGGGAGTCGGACGGTTGTGTAGTACCTGCGAAGTGCCCGAACAAAGGCGGTGGTTTCACGCCGGCGGAGGGCATGGAGGGAAGACGACCGACCAAGGAGAACACGGGGCAGACGGCCGCGTCCCAGATACAAAGCTGGGAGAACGCGTCAGCTGAGCTGCGCCGTGTGCGCGGAGCAGCAACTCGGATACCTTCATCCGTATCCTCATTTGCGCTTCGACGTCACGACTCTGCGGTAAGAGCCGGATGCGCTAGCAAGCGCCCGTCCGGATCCGTGCGGGGGGCGCTGGGTAACCGGCGTCCCTACCGCGACTCCTTCGCACGAATGACCGACAACCCTTCCTGAAATCTCATTTGCGCTGATTTCCGGCGTTGATCATGAGTCAACCTACTAGCACTGAGAGTTTGTGCCAGAATGGAACCCATGATTCGAGGCAAAGTAGTGGCATGCCTGATTGGCGGAATGCTGCTTAATTCCGGCGCACAACAGGAAAGTGTGACGCCACTTGCTCAGACGGAAGCCGAGACTGGTTTGATTGACGGGACTGTTATCTATGGAGACGGGAAGCCCGTCAAGAATGCCACGGTCTACGCCGTCCCTCTGGGCCAAGATATGGGAGCAATCATTCCTCACGCCGACACCGACGAAGCCGGGCACTTCGCTATCCACATCTTCCCTTCGTGGTTCGGGGAATTTGCCGTCGCGGCAAAGAAAGAAGACGAAGACTTCGCTGACATGAGTCAGCAGTTCTACAGCGATGGGAAGTTTGAGACGGTCACGTTGACGTCCACTAATCGTACTGCCAACGTCACAATTCGACTCGGGCTCAAGGCTGGCGTTTTGCTGGGCACCGTGACAGACGCGGAAACAGGCGCCCCCTTGAGTCCATGCGCTGAATTAAAACGAGCGTCAGAGCCGAATAACTACATCAGGGGCAGCGGGCTCGTCATAGCGAGATACAGGCTGCTAGTACCCCCAACACCGACATCCTGATTAGGATCTGGCTCGATGGCTATAAATCTTGGTATTACCCCGGAACCGTTGACAAATCGGCGCGCCATGCACTGCGCCTTAAGCCTGCAGAGGAAAAGACTTTGGATATATTGCTGCGTCCTGATACCGCAACCATGAAATCGGGCTGTCCAAAGCCTCTTGAAACGGGGGTCAACTCCCGATAAGTCGAACAGGCAGATGTCCGGTTTTCGACACTATCAGGCCTTGGCGTGCGTTTCGTCGGGCCTGTCAAGCACATGGCGTGCGGTCGCCACGTCTTCCTCATGTACGAGTACGCGGAACCCGGAGCCAGCCCAAGGCACGTCCGGTCGCCAGCCGCCGGTACTATCGTCTTGGATCGTTGCGGCAACCCCTGCGGACAACAGCGCGCCCTGCGCGCAGTCTGCTTCATCCTGGGTTGCGAATGTTTGAACCACGACATGGTTTGTGTCGGGCGGAGGCTTAAGTACGCCACGCGCCATCGCTAGGTCTTCCTCACGCACGAGCACCCGAAATCCGAGGCCGCTCCATGCCAAGTGCTGACGCATTCCGCCGGCGGTATCCGCCTGGATCATCGCATCAATGCCTGAGGATTCGAGGCTGCCCTGAGCAATCTCCGCCTCAACCTGCGTTGCGAATGATTGGGCTACAACAAGGTCACTGTGCCTTATGCGAGCATTATATGCCCGGATGAGATTGCGGACTGCGAATGACAACCGTTTTACTTGCCTGATTAGCGTTTACCGGCCATCTCTGCCCATTCTCAGGACTTACGAAAAAGCTTAGTGCCGCGTCAGCGTCCCGGTCACGGTCTCATTCGACCCGACTTGGAAAATTGTCGCTGTCAGCTGCGTCGCCGCAGGATTCAAGTGCCCGGAGAATGAAAAATTCTGCGATCCATTCACATTCTCCGCCGTCCCGCCCCAGAAAACAGAAGCGCCCGTCACGGCCCCCTGTGACGCCGGCGTCTGCGACTGCGGCAGCAATGCAAACGTGGTCGTAACGCCGTTCTCGACCGAGGTTCCCGAGATGTTCAGCGAAAAATTGGAATTTTGCGTGATCACGAACGTCACCACGTCCGCTCCGAACAAACTGCTCGTGAGCGTGCCGCTGTACGTGCCACTCACCGGTGCAATAATTTGACCGGTGAACGTTCCCTTAAAGTTGGGTTTGGGAGTTCCCGGCCCGTCGCCGTTCGCACATGACTGGCCGGAGTAAGTGCCGTTCGAGATGGACTGTCCATCGGCCGCCAGTTCGCCGGAAAAATTGGCAAATCGCTCCGAAGTGTCTCCCCAATTGAAATTGCCCTGCACAGTATCGCCGTTGATTTCGCCGTTGAGGGCGAAGGGGCTGCAGTAGATCGGCGTAGTCGTCGGACTGGTCAAGCCGACCTGCGAGGGATAAAAAATCATTGCGTTTGTTCCATTGAACTGCAAATTCGTCCCCGGCACATTCGCTTCAAAGTTCAAGGCGTTGCCGCCGCTGTCGGGCGTCACCACGTACTCCCACTGCCCACCTTTCATCACTTCATTTTTTGCAACGTTCACCATGTTGCCGGATCCACAGCCCAACATGAACATGCCCAGAGACACCGCTAGCGCTACATTTTTCATATGAGATTCCCCCGTCTCGGTCTTCGTAGGAGTCCTCGGTAGATACTGGGTACAATACCCGCCTGGTTATCTCCGTCCGCAAACATGGGATGCATGCCCCCCGGCCCGCGCTGCCTGTAGTCCAACCACCACGCGCCTGTCAGCTGTGCAGGGCGAGGGACTTTCAGCGCCAGCGCAAAAGCAACCAAAGGCCTGAGTAATTGTCCATGTGGATTTCAAGTTTCCGATTACGGCTTTATCGGGCACTTGAATCTAGCTGGGATGTCTTACAGAGCGCGGAATATAGCCCATAGATGGCAGTCCGCATGATGTTCGCCAGGGTATTCCCGAACCAAGGCATCCTGAACGGTCTTGGCGCGTTCGAAGGCCCTCAAAAGACCTTTCTCGGAGAGCTCGGTGTTGGAGAACGCTTTCGGGAATCCTCCGCAATTCGTTAGGGCACTTGTGCCCGACTCCTTGTCCGTAAGGTCATATCCAGTAAACTCGAACCCTTCTGGAACTTGTGCGGAGGTAGGGTGGGTAAATGGATTTCGAAAAACACAGAGAAGATTTCTTCGAGGAATGTAGGCCGTTTCGCCACGTAGGTAATCGAGATCGGTAAAAAAGTGAAGCATGAAATCTTCGTTCACAATACGATTCCAGTACTCTGCCTTAATGTCGGGAAGAACCGTTGGGCAAAAACTAGAGTCGAGAGAAACAATCTCGTCAAGCTGTTCAAGTCGGGACCAAGCAATGTATTTTGGCCATGCGGCATCCGACTTGTCGAACCGTTCGGTCGCAAGAAACCAAGGAATCATTGGTCGCGGTTGGCTTTGCAAGTCGGACATCACACAAAGATTGTACTGCCCAGAGCCAAGTTCTAATAGGCATGCAGATATGACTCCAGATAAAAAAAGGTTCTTCCAACTGGTCGACGCTTATGCCAGAACTCGACACCGATGCTTTTTGGCAGAGATGGATCTCCGGACAGAAGAGCTCGGCTATTTCATGTGCTTTCACTCACTGGGCGCAAGCGACGCCTATAAGTATTTGATGGTCTCAACGGAAGACGTAAAAGCGGCTGTCAGTCGGCGACAGCTTCCGACTTCCTTAGTAGATCAACTGGATGCCGAACTCCCAAAATTGAAAGAACAGAAGTGAGCTATCGATTCTGGATACTTCCGTCGTCATGATAGGGGAGACCTGCATCCAAGAAGTGGGTTCGCCAACATCCTCTGTGTCCCCGAGAATGCCCCACGTTTAGTTGAAACTTGAAAACAAGAAGTAGCGGCTCTCGCCCGAACTCGGATAGTGTTCGGGTTAAATTATGGTTTATGGTCGCATCTTTCAGAAATTCTAGAAGCGACCGTTGCTACATGCGTGCTCGTCCCGACACGCCCTGGGAGATGGTGCGAATTCCTGAAGAATCTGATGCGTCACCTTTCGTTTTGTCGCAAGCAATCTTCTCATAGTTGTTCGACAGCGATTCGGCGCACTAGCCAATGAAACGCAGCACGTGCTAGGCTCACGACCTAGCGAGGCGAATGCGGCTCGCGAGGCAATCATGGGCGAAAAAGACTCTAACCCCCAGCCTGATCTCGACACTCCCGAGAAAAGAGCTGGAGCCGAGGCTGGTGAAGCCACGCTCGATCCGGGTGAACCGAGATCATCGGCGGCGGCAAGTATAAGCGGTCGCAAGACCGTTGGCCCCTACCTTTTGTTCAAACTTTTGGGCGAAGGCGGAATGGGACAAGTATGGCTCGCCGAGCAAAGCGCGCCGGTCAAGCGGCAGGTGGCGCTGAAGCTCATCAAAGGCGGTTTGTTCGACAGCGCAGTGATCCAGCGATTCGAATCGGAGCGGCAATCGCTGGCCGTCATGAATCATCCGGCGATCGCGAAGGTCTTCGACGCCGGCTCGACCACCGACGGTCAGCCGTACTTCGTGATGGAGTATGTCGATGGTCCGCCAATCACTCGATATTGCGACAACAAGAAACTTAAGATTCGCGAGCGGCTCGCACTCTTCATCAGACTTTGTGAAGGAGTACAGCACGCGCACCAGAAGGCCATCATTCACCGCGATTTGAAACCATCAAACATCCTGGTGGCGGAAGTGGATGGGAAGCCGGTCCCCAGGATTATCGATTTTGGCCTGGCCAAAGCTGTATCGCAACAGCCAGACTCGGAGCAGACTCAATTTACGCAGATGGGTGCGGTGCTTGGGACGCGCGGATTTATCAGCCCGGAACAAGCGGACCCCGGCGTTTTGGATGTGGATACCCGCACGGACGTGTACTCACTGGGAGTTGTCCTGTATGTGCTGCTGACAGGCTTGCTCCCGTTCGACACAGAGGGAGCGAAGAAGAAGCCCATCGATGAAGTGTTGCGGCAATTGCGGGAGGAGGATCCGCCGAGTCCGAGTTCGAAGGTCAACATAAAGACGGATTCATCGACGGGCGCGGCAGAGAGGCGAGGGACGGAGACTAGCCAGCTTGTTAAGTCGCTCCAGGGTGATCTGGACTGGATCACGCTGAAGGCCGTGGAGAAGGACCGCGCGCGACGCTACAGCACGCCTTCGGAGTTGGCGGCAGATATTGAACGTTTCTTGGACAACAGACCCGTTGTGGCGCGTCCAGCGAGCGGGGGTTACCGGCTCAAAAAATATGTGCAACGTCACCGCATGGCAGTCGCGGCTGCTTCGGGCGCGGCCATATTGCTTGTGGCCTTCGCCATCAACCAGGCCGTGCAGCTCCGCCGCACCACACGAGAGCGCGATCGCGCCAATCGCATCACTGATTTCATGACGCGGATGTTCAAAGTATCCGACCCGAGCGAAGCGAAGGGCAACAGCATCACGGCTCGGGAAATCCTAGACACGGCTGCCTCGCAAATCGATAAAGGCCTGGAAAAAGATCCAGAACTGAAGGCCCAGATGATGGGCGTGATGGGCGACGTCTATGAAAACCTCGGACTATATGCCAGGGCGCAACCGCTCTTGCAAGAATCGAATGAGATTCGCCGCCGCGTACTTGGTGCGAACAATCCTGGCACACTGGAGTCGACAGACCAGCTGGCTTACATCCTGTATCTTGGGGGGCATTACAGCGAGGCGGAGAAGTTGCAGCGGGAGACGCTGGAGAGCCTGCGCCGCACGCTAGGTCCGCAGAGCCCCGAATCCGCTGCGACCATGATGCACTTGGGTGGGACCCTGGCAGCCGAGAGTCACTTCGCCGAAGCCGAAAAGCTAGAGCGGGAATCTCTCGCGATTCGCGAGAGGGTCCTCGGGCCGGAACACACGGACACTTTAATAACGATGAACAACCTATCTAATCTTCTCCAGCGCGAAGGCCAGAGTGCCGAAGCCGAACAGTTGGATCGCCGGGTTCTCGAGGTTCGTCGCCGTGTCTTCGGACCAGATCACCTCGACACCGTGTTGGCCCAGGCCAACCTGAGCTGGGACTTGTATCGCGAAGGCCGCTTGCCCGAAGCGGAAAAGATTCAGTTGGAGGTGCTCGAAAGGCGGAGGCGCATCCTCGGTCCCGAACATCCGACCACGGTCGGTATGATGGCGAGACTCAGCGTCATTCTGCAGGCCGAACAGCGCTACGCTGAAGCCGAAAAGATGCAGCGCGACATGCTGGAGATTCGCCGCCGCATTCTCGGGCCCGAGCATCCAGACACCATCCTATCGATGGGCAGTTTAGCCAACACATTAATGCTCGAAGGCCGTTTCTCCAATGCCGAGAAGCTCTATCGGCAGGAGCTCGAGATCGAAACTCGTGTTCTCGGCCCCGAACACCAGGATACGTTGAGCACTAAGAGCAATCTGGCTGCAGTGCTGGGGGCTCAAGAGCGTTACGCCGATGGAGAGAAACTCATTCGAGAAACCCTGGCCGTCGAGCGCCGCGTCCTTGGCCCGGACGATCCGGTGGCCGCCAACACCACGTACAATCTCGCAATGTTTGCAGCCCTGCGCGGACAACGTGACGAAGCATTCTCGTTGTTGCGTGAGGCCATCGATCACGGTCTGTCTGTTCGCGAGATTCAACAGATTGGCGCAAACCCAAGTCTTGAGCCCCTCCACGGGGACCCGCGCTTCGCCCCTCTGCTGCAGCATGCCCAGGAGCGCGTCGCGGCGCTGCAAAAGCCAAACTGAAGTGCCGAGCCACTCTGGCATTGGAACTGATTCAATCCTGTCCCCGCGCTCCTCGCCGAAATCCGCAACCAGGCTCTCCCATCGCTTTTGGAAATGGCTAGGTGGGACAATTTTGGACATGCCCTGTTCTCACTCATGATCCTCGGGCGCATTCGTCGACTCACTGACGTTGAAATTCACAACAACCTGGATCATGGAAATCGAGAGAGTGTCATCGCCGCAGCCACCAAACCCGGGAAATAGGACGAGTGCGGAAAAACATGGTGTGCGTTTGAATTTTCTCTTGGGGACATGGCGAACGTCCCGAATCCTTTTATTCGCCCCTTGCTGACGCAGACAAAGACGGGGCAATTATGGTCGTGGCACCCGACACACGCTTCAGCAGGGAGGTCTTGCTCTTCGCGATCGACTGGTCGAAGGGGCGCGGAAGCTCCAGCCCGTCGCGCCGAGTGCTTTCTTCGAGGAGCAAAAGGGAAACGTACTCTCTTCCGATTCCCGCGATTCCCGGCAAGGCCTTGCGTTCTTCCAATAATGGATGTATAATCCTCCAACAGTGGAAGGCTTGGGAGGACGGGCGATGGCCACGGTGAATCGGCTTGTGGCTGGAGTGGCGTGGGAAAAGCCTGCGGATCTTTCCAATAAACAAGTCCTGCGAGACCTGACTCCGGCCGCGGTAAGAGCGTTTCTGAAAATGTATGAGCTCTGGGACCTGCCCGATGAAGATGCCCGGGTCTTACTAGGAGGGATGTCCAACGGAGCCTTCTACGAGCTAAAAAGGAAAACGCCCGCTGCTCTGGATCAGGATCGCATGACCAGAATCTCGGTACTGACCGGGATCTTCAAGGCCTTGAACATTCTTTACGGCAAGAAGCTCGCAGACCGTTGGATTCAGTTGCCCAACGAAAATTCGATGTTCGAGGGCGGAACGCCGCTGGCCTACATGCTCCGCGGAGGACTGCCTGGAATGCTGCGCGTAAGACAACTCCTGGACTCGCGACGCGGCGGCCGATAGGTGCTTCCTCCTACAACCTCTCTCAGACAAGACGACACTCACCGCTTAATCCCCTCTCGCTACATCGACAAAGACGAGACGGTTCTCACCAGGCTTACCGAAAACCCACACGACCTGAACAAATTACTTGAGCTCGAAGGTGCCACGAACGATCGACTTCTTGGAGAAGCCGGGCTTCTACCGGGGATCACCGTACGAGAACTTGTATTCGGTCTCTCCTATTCGCACATTGTCAATGCGGCATTCACGCATGCCAGCCCCTTGGGGAATCGTTTCAACGGACCTGACCGCGGCGCGTGGTACGCAGGCTTCTCGAAGAAAACCTCCGAGACCGAAGTGGCCTACCATAGATCAAAGGAGCTAAAAGAGGTCCGATGGGCCGAGAAGGAAGTTTTTACGTACGTAGATTCTCTCGCAGACTTCCGCGGAGAATTTCATGATCTTCGTGGCGCTCCCGCATTTGCAGATTGTTTGGACCCATCGAGCTACCAGGCTTCGCAGCGTTTGGCGAGCGCACTGCTAGATACTGGATCCGCAGGAATCATTTATCCGAGCGTCCGGCACTCCGGTGGCGTTTGCATCGGATGCTTTCGGCCCGCGCTGGTAAACAACGTCAGGAAGGGCTCGCAACTATCTGTTTCCTTCGAGAATGCTTTAGCGCCACCTGTGATCAAGGACATTTAATCAGGTGACGGTGGACAGGCGACGCCCGCGAACGAATCAATGACGCACGCGGTTACCGCTGCTTTGAGAGAAGCAAACAGCAAAGTGGTTCGACTGGTGCTGTCGGCGCAGGTGGCGTGTGCTTAATGCTCCCTTAAGCTCCCTCGCAAATCTGCAACTCACTGCTAGAAAAGCAGATGTTGGTAGGGGCGGCGGGGATCGAAAACACGTCCGAAGCTTGGGAAACCTGCAATATAACTCAAAAACACCGTGGATTGGCGGCATTTTGTCGATTTGTGGAACGCCCTAATTGGAAAATGATGGAAAAATAGAAAACGAGGTATGTGCGCTGAGGTCAGAATCGCCTGGCTGAGGTATCCCTGTCCGGAGATCGGCCCTTGACCGCTAGGCTGCCGAGTTGCTTGATTGCCACAGGTCGCGATATTGCGCGAAACACGCGATTGCCAATGGAGCTGTTCTTGACCTATTGTTTTGCCATGGTCGGGCCGTAGTTTCCAAAAAAATTATCGCAAGTAAGGAGCGCTTGTGTCTGGCGAACCAGACGCGGGCGATTCCAGTCCTCAAGCCAGCGCGATCCAGTGGAACTCTTCTACGCGCATCGCGTTTCGTTTTGCCTTCTGCTACTGCGTGCTGTACTGCCTCTACATGTGGGACGCCCTGCATGTCCGCTATGTCTTCTTGACGACGAAGTGGAATCACTTCCGAGTTCGCCGTTATACACAACGCTACCAGCAGCGTGTTTCCCAGCTGCTATGTCATTTCGTTGGTGCGGAGCGGAGTGCGTTCTCAATAAGGTCGCGGGTCTTTGCAAAATTCGCCTTTACGCGCGGGTCGCAGTTTGGGCACGTCGCGGCCTCCAGAAGCGTCTTGCTGTCAACCTGTATCGTCGGATCCGCCCCGTTCTGTAGAAGTAAGGTCACCCGATCTACTTGTCCATTGATAGCCGCCCAATAAAGCGCCGATGCACCCCTATATTCGCAGTTCACAGGCGCTCCTCTATCGATCAGGGCACGCATTACCTCAAGGCTACTTTCTTGGGTCGCCAGAGAGAGGAGAGTGTCCCCCTCTCGGCAATCGTGGGGAACAACGGCACCCGCTTCTAAGAGTCGCAGCGTAACCGCCGGGCTGGCATAGTCGCGCGTAAGGGAAATGCTTAGAGCGCTGGCACCGAAAATCTCGCGTTCATTGGGGTCGGCCCCGCTTTTCAGAAGTGCATCAACAGTCGGCAGATTGTCGATCGATGCGTCGTACCGCTCGATGGCTTCGTAGAGCGCCGTCTCGCCTTTATCAGTCCGCTGCTTGACATCCGCACCGTGCGCCAGCAGGTCCCTGACGCGGGCTAGATCGCTGTGGGATGCAGCATTCAGGAGAGGAGTTAAGTTGGGACGATCCTTATATCCGCGACATGCCTGCAGAGCCCCGGCGAGGATAAGAGGAAGCACCAATACGGAGCCGCTTAATGTTCGCTTGGGAAGCATACGGCAACTCTCAAGCACCCACCGGGCCAAGGTCAAGCTCCTTCCTTACCGTCAGTATTTCGGACCCAATCCACCATGTCCTGATAAAACGCGGTTACCGTGGAATTTCAAGTTTCCGGTAATAACCGACTTACTAGGCACTTGAACACGGACTTGCCAGAGAGAATCCGGATTGACAGCCCACCTACTACGCCGTACGATATACTACGTGAGACGTAATACTAATGTCTGACCCCACGCTTCTCGTCCTGTCGAGTCTTGCCGAAGGCGACAAACACGGTTACGCCATGATGGAGGACATCGAGCTATTCGCCGGCGTCCGCCTTGGCCCCGGAACCTTGTACGGAGCAATAACGCGTCTCGAAGAACGCGGCTGGATTCGCCCAGTGGGTTCAAAAGACCGCCGTCAGCCCTACACCATCAGCGGAGCCGGTCGTGAGTACCTTCGCGACCAACTCGCGAATCTCGACCGCGTCGTCCGCACTGGACTGAGGAGGCTGAAGAACGCATGAAGCGGACCATGACATTTCTCGCGCGGCTCTATCCATCAAGCTGGCGTAAGCGTTACGGTGCCGAGCTCGACGCTTTGCTCGAAGATGCGAGGCCATCCGCGCGCGACGCTGTTGATGTCTTCTTGGGAGCTTTTAGGATGCAGATGACAACGTGGAATGTTGGCAGAATCACTCTCGCATGTATGGTGGTGGGAATACTCTTGGCTGCCGCGGCCTCCTTCGTGGTACCGGTCCACTACGTGTCGCAAACGGTCCTCTGGGTGACACCAGGCGATGGATCAACGTCCACGGGCGAATCTGGACGCAGTCTGGTAAGCATTTTGGCGCGGAATATCTTCGTTCGGGAATATCTGGCCTCGGTTATTCAGGAGCACAACCTGTACCCGGGCGAACGCGCCCGCAAGCCCCTCGACGACGCAATCGACAAGATGAAGAGAAACATCACATTGGAAGCCACGCCGTACGCTTCGCCCGCGCATCCAGATACGCTTACCTTCGTCGTTCGGTTTGGTTACCCAGAGGCCCGCGTCGCGGCCCAGGTAAACGAAGAGCTCATTTCTCGCTTCATGCAAGGCGCTGTGCAGAACGCTCAGCAGTTCAATTCGAACTGGAATTTTCGTGTTCTCGACCCCCCGAGTATTCCGCTGAAGCCTGCCACGCCGAATCGAACGCAGTTTGCCGTCGGGGGCCTGCTGGCCGGACTACTCGCTGGGCTCACACTCGCCATCGTCTTCAAGTCGCGCCGCACTACAACCGTCTGAGATAAGTCCCGATAACGCGGTATCGTCGAAGTGGAATCCAGCGACCGACCGGGGATGGTCCGGTTTCCCTATTACCGGTAACTTGGGTTCCAGCCCCCACTCGGATA
>Ga0210383_10005265_pt1 | contig 11377 bp, 8 predicted proteins | sample IncBWC14OmetaG_FD_160072 | JGI IMG/M metagenome (GOLD analysis project Ga0210383, IMG submission 160072) | Forest soil microbial communities from Barre Woods Harvard Forest LTER site, Petersham, Massachusetts, United States - Inc-BW-C-14-O ...
CTCGGCATAGCGGGCTTGCCGGAGGCGGCCAAAGGCGCGCCGTTTGCGGTGGCGACCGGCTTGTTGGTCTACCCGCAGGCCGCGCACCTCGAATATTTCGAAACGCGCAGTAAGCGGTTCCTCAGGAGTGGCACGGGCGGCGGCTATCTCGCCCGCGTCGGACAGTGGCTTCGGGAGAGTTTCTGATGGCGCTCCAACTACGAACCAACACACCAACCATGGCGCTGCGACTGACATCGTCGTGCCCAGTGGCGGATCGGCCGGAGCCGGACGTTGCATACGCCCGTGCAGGAAAGAAGAGGCAATCATGACGATCAACTTGAAAATTCCCGACATCCGTGAGCTGAAGCCGCGCATCACCGTGTTCGGCGTCGGCGGCGCTGGCGGCAATGCGGTCAACAACATGATCAGCGCCGGCCTGCAGGGTGTCGACTTTGTCGTGGCGAACACCGACGCGCAGGCGCTCACCATGTCGAAGGCCGAGCGCATCATCCAGATGGGCGTGCAGGTGACCGAGGGCCTCGGCGCCGGCTCGCAACCGGATGTCGGGCGCGCCGCCGCCGAAGAGGTGATCGACGAAATCCGCGATCACCTCTTGGGCGCACATATGGTGTTCGTCACCGCCGGTATGGGCGGTGGCACCGGCACCGGCGCGGCTCCGGTGATCGCGCGGGCCGCGCAAGAGGCCGGCATCCTCACGGTCGGGGTCGTCACCAAGCCGTTCCATTTCGAAGGCCAGCGCCGCATGCGTGTTGCCGACGGCGGCATCTCCGAGCTGCAGAAATGCGTCGACACGCTCCTGATCATTCCCAACCAGAATCTGTTCCGGGTGGCGAACGAGAAGACGACTTTCGCGGACGCCTTTGCCATGGCCGACCAGGTGCTCTATTCCGGCGTCGCCTGCATCACCGATCTGATGGTCAAGGAAGGTCTGATCAATCTCGACTTCGCCGACGTCCGCGCCGTGATGCGCGAGATGGGCAAGGCGATGATGGGCACCGGCGAGGCCGAAGGCGAGAAGCGGGCGATGACGGCGGCGGAGGCGGCGATCTCCAACCCGCTCATCGACGATGCCTCGATGAAGGGCGCCAAGGGGCTCCTGATTTCCATCAGTGGCGGCCGCGACCTGACGCTCTATGAAGTCGATGAAGCCGCTACCCGCATCCGCGAGGAAGTCGACCAGGATGCCAACATCATCGTCGGCGCCACCTTCGACGAAGGGCTTGAGGGCATCATCCGCGTGTCGGTGGTGGCGACCGGTATCGACCATGCGCTGGCGCAGCGGCCGCCGGTGGCAGCGGCCGAGGCGCGCATCGCAGAGGTCGCGCAACGGCTGCGCGCCGATAATGAGCGGCTCGCCCACCGTCCGGAGCGGACCGAATCGGCCCGCCCGGCCGTCGCCTCGGGGCCGCCGGCCGCGCCGCAGCCGGCGGGTCTCAATGAATCGATCGAATCCGCTAAGGCTGCGATGGCCGCTGCCATTATGCCGCAGAGCCCAGGACCCGAGGTGACGATCCGGCCGCTCGGGCCGAAGCCATCCTTGTTTATCGATCCAGCGACTCAGCCGGCGCTGCCCGAGGTGCCAGAGCCGGAAGCCTTCATTCCGCCCCAGCCGGAGCGGGCGTCGCCGCGCGGCATGCGTATGCCGCGGATCGAGGAATTGCCGCCACAGGCTCAAAAGGAAATCCGCGCCCGCCGCGGCGAGCTCCAGGACGAACATCCGGAGAAGCGTCGCACTTCACTGTTACAGCGCCTGGCTGCGGTCGGTCTCGGCCGGCGCGATGAGGAGGACGACGAGGTGCCGATACCGCCCAAGGCGGTCGCGCCGATGCCGGCCATGCCGCCGGTTCCGCCGATGCCGCAAGCTCCGGTCGAACGGCCTCTCGGTCGACCCGTCAGCCCGCGGCAGGACATGCGACCCGAGCCGCGGCCGGACCCGGTATCAGAATATGCCAAGCGTTCGGGCCCTCAGGGGCTCGACCATCACGGGCGGCAGACGCCTGTGTATAACCGCAGCGAGGAAGACCAACTCGACATTCCGGCGTTCCTCCGCCGGCAGGCGAATTGAGGCCGGACACCGGGAGCTCTTTTCGTGTCGGGTGCCGGCGGACCGCAGCGGTCCGCCGCGCCCGGCTCGTTCTGGGCACACTTGCAAGCTGCTGATTCCACTCGCTTTTATTTCCAGAACGATGCGCTCCGCGTCTGCCCGACAATTTTGCCTGCAGGCGATTGATGATGGGGCGGATGGCTTCGGGCGCATTGCCGTCAAGAGTGCGGCCAGAACAAGGTAACACTCGGTAAGAAACCGTGAGTTGGCCGCAAATCGTGTCGCCGGTATGGTTCATGGGTTTCGGGGAATCAGAGGCGGGGGTTGCGGTCGGAGTCTGACGGTTAACACTGTAGCGACTGATACAGTACGGTTAGACACCTCGGCCAGCCTGCGCACTCTCAGAATGGGGTAGGCCCGGTTGCGCGAGCAACTTGGCTACAAGGTGTAGGGCATGACGAGGGGCATGCAAGCTGGCAGGCAGACGACCCTGCGCGAGCAAGTCGCCGTCTCCGGCATTGGTGTTCATTCCGGCTGGCCCGCTACGGTCACGCTGCATCCGGCTCGGATCGATACCGGCATCGTCTTCGTGCGTTGCGGCGCCGCCGGCGAAAAAGATCGCGAGCTTCCGGCCAATTTCCACTCGGTCACGGCGACCGAATTCGCGACCGTGCTGGGCGATAAATCCGGTCCTGCCGTTTCCACCACGGAACACGTTTTGGCCTCGCTCTATGGCCTCGGCATCGACAACGCGATTGTCGAGGTGGATGGTCCCGAAATCCCGATCATGGATGGCAGCGCCGCCGCTTTCGTCGCGGCAATCGAGCGCGCCGGCATCGTCACCACCACGGCGCGGCGCCGCTACATCGAGGTGCTCAAGCCGGTCCGGGTTCATGTCAATGGCTGCTCCGGCGAGTTGCGGCCGCACCCGCGCGGGCTGCGCATCGAAACCGAGATCGACTTCGATCATCCTTTGATCGGTCGGCAAAAATTCATGCTCGATGTCGATGCGCAGGTATTCCGCCGCGAGCTTTCGCGGGCGCGCACCTTCGGCTTCATGCGCGACGTCACCAAGTTGTGGAATGCCGGTTACGCGCTCGGCGCCTCGTTCGAGAACACCGTCGTCATCGCCGAAGACCGCGTCCTCAATGCGGACGGTGTGCGTTTCCCCGATGAGTTCGTGCGCCACAAGGCCGTCGATGCGCTCGGCGACCTGGCGCTCGCGGGCGCGCCGATGATCGGCGCCTATCACTCGGTCCGCGGCGGCCACAAGCTCAACCACGCCGTGGTCACCGCGTTAATGAACGATCCGACCGCATGGGCCTACACCGAGATGGAGGAGCCCGTGCGCCGGCCGCGCAGCCATGCCGAACTGGGCGGCGGCTACGCTGCGCCCGCCTACGGCCCCGAGATATCCTGATTTGCTTGACTTTTTCGCGCCTTAATCCGGGCCGATTGTCTGCCTAAGAACGGTCGGGGTCGCAGAACCTCCCGGGAACCCACGTCGATTGTGGTCTGGCGGGGCAGCCGCGGCAGCGGGGCAGGGGCTTTCAGCGCACACATGATGTGGCGAGTGCGAGGATCAGCGAGGTCCGGTGGCGGGTCGCGTGCGCTGGCCGCGATGCTGATGATCCTTTGCCTTGGCGCCGCGGTTGCCGGCTGCACCGCCTTCAACAAGGAAGAGGATTACGTTCCAGAGGATCCCGCCGACAAATTGTATAACGAAGGCCTGTTCCTGCTGAACAACAAGGGCGATTACGAAGGCGCAGCGAAGAAATTCGACGAGGTCGACCGCCAGAACCCCTATTCCGACTGGGCGCGCAAGGCGCTGCTGATGTCGGCCTTCTCCTACTATCAGGCGCAGAAATACGAGGATTGCATCAACGCCGCTAAGCGTTATGTCACCCTGCACCCGGGCAGTCCGGACGCGGCTTACGCCCAGTATTTGATCGGCGCCTCCTATTACGACCAGATTCTCGACGTCAATCACGACATGGCGCGCGCCGACAAGGCGGTCAGCGCGCTGGAAGAAGTGGTGCGCAAATATCCGGACACGGAATATGCGCTTAACGCCAAGAAAAAAATTGACATGGCGCGCGACCAGCTCGCCGGCAAGGAAATGGAGATCGGCCGCTTCTACATGAAGAAGCGCGACTTCACCGGCGCCATCAACCGCTTCAAGGTTGTGGTGACCCATTTTCAGACCACGCGCGAGGTCGAGGAAGCGCTGGAGCGGCTGACCGAGGCCTACATTTCGCTCGGCATTCTGGACGAGGCGCAGACCGCGGCCGCCGTGCTCGGCCACAATTTTCCGGATAGCCCCTGGTACAAAGATGCCTATCGGCTCGTGACAGCCGCCGGCGTCGAGCCCGCCGAGAACAAGAATTCGGAGATCAGCCGCGCCTTCAAGGGGCGCAATTCCTGACGCGCGGCCAAGGACACGCTATTATCCATCCGAGTTGGGATTCGTCATTCCGGGGCCGCGCGCGGCGATGGACTCGGAGGACGGGCAGCGTGTCCATCGCCATCCCGTGTCCATCGCCAGCCATTGCCAGCTGCCAACATGCTCGCTCGATTATCCATCCGCGATATCGTCCTGATCGATCGCCTGGACATCGATTTCGGTAGCGGCCTTGCCGCGCTCACTGGCGAGACCGGCGCCGGCAAGTCGATCCTGCTCGATGCTTTTGCGCTTGCGCTGGGCGCCCGCGGCGAGGCTACGTTGGTGCGCGAGGGCGCCGAACAGGGCCAGGTGATCGCGGCCTTCGAGCTTGCCAACAATCATCCGGCGCGGCGGCTCCTCGCCGACAACGATCTGATCGCGGATCCTGCGGCCCAGGACGAATTGATCGTGCGCCGCGTGCAATTTGCCGACGGCCGCACGCGGGCCTTCATCAACGACCAGCCGGTGAGCGTGCAGGTGCTGCGCGCTCTGGGCGCGGCGCTCGTGGAAATTCACGGCCAGCACGACGACCGCGCCTTCGTGGAAGCGGCGACGCATCGCGCCTTGCTCGATGCCTTCGGCGGCCTCGATAACGCCGCTGCCGAAGTCCGCGCGCTATGGAACGAACGGCGCGCGCGCGAGACTGCGGTCGCCGCGCACCGCGCCGAGGTCGAGCGCGCCCGCCGTGAGGCGGAATGGTTGCGCCACGCCGTCGACGAGCTCGGCAAGCTCAGCCCGCAAGGCGGCGAGGAGACGGCGCTTGCCGAGCGGCGCGCTGCCATGATGCAGGCGGAAAAATCCGCCGAAGATTTGCACGCCACGCTTGAAGCCGTCGCCGGCCCGCAATCGCCGGTGCCGCCGCTTGCCACCGCGGTCCGCCGGCTGGAGCGCCGCGCCGCACAGGCGCCGGCCCTGGTCGAGCCGGTGGTGAAGGCGATCGATGCGGCCCTCAGCGCGCTCGACGAAGCACGCACGCATCTCGAGCATGCCTTACACGTGGCCGATTTCGATCCCGGCGAGCTCGAACGCATCGAGGAGCGGCTGTTCGCGCTGCGCGCTGCCGGACGCAAATACAACGTCCAGGTTGACGCGCTCGCGGTGCTTGCCCGCCGCTACGAGGCCGATCTGGCGCTGATCGACGCCGGCGCCGAGCGGCTCGCAGCCCTGGAAAAAGACGCGCAGGACGCAGTCGCACGCTATCGGCAGACGGCGGAAGCGCTCTCAGTCGCCCGCAAACGCACGGCACAAAAGCTCGACAAGGCGGTGAATGCCGAGCTCAAGCCGCTCAGGCTCGAGCGCGCGCAATTTTCCACGGAGATCGAGAGCGAAGGCGAAGGCCCCGAGGGGCTCGAGCGCGTCGAGTTCTGGGTGCGCACCAATCCGGGCACCCGGCCGGGCCCGTTGATGAAGGTCGCCTCCGGCGGCGAATTGGCGCGCTTTCTGCTCGCGCTCAAGGTGGTGCTGGCCGACCGCGGCTCCGCCCCGACGCTGATTTTCGACGAGATCGACACTGGCGTCGGCGGCGCCACCGCCGACGCCATCGGCGCGCGGCTCGCACAGCTTTCGGCCGGCGTGCAGGTCATTGCGGTGACGCATGCGCCGCAAGTGGCGGCGCGTGCCGACCGGCATTATCTGATTTCGAAGGATGCGCTCGCCAAGGGCAAGCGCGTCGCCACGCGCGTGAGCGAGCTGCAAGCCGAGCGCCGCCGCGAGGAGATCGCCCGTATGCTCGCCGGCGCTGAAATCACCGCCGAAGCGCGCGCTGCCGCCGAGCGGCTGATCCGGGCGGCGGGTTGAGGTCCTCGGTGTGTCGGGTGCGAGTGCCGGTATGGAGCACATCATTTTCAGAGGGCGTCCCAACGATCGCAACGAGTGCGATCAGTGGACCTTGGTCAAGGACATCTACGATCAAAAAGAATATGTCGTTCAAGAGCACGTTGTGCTCGATGCGGTTCTCTCCGGCAAACCGTACATGCATTTGGTCAGGCGCATGACGGTGCATGAATTTTTTGGCACGGATCAGCCGCCGGCCGTAAAGCGCAAACTGCAGTCCATCCTCGATGAACGGAATGTCCCGAGGTCACAAGCGACCACCCCGGAATGATCACGATGGCGGCGAAGACAAAATCACCATCCGCTGTCGAGACGCTGACGGAAAAACAGGCGAAAGTCCAGCATGCGCGCTTGGCCGAAGAGATCGCCGGCCACGATCGCCGTTACTATCAGGAAGACGCGCCGACCGTTTCTGACGCTGAGTACGACGAATTGCGCCGTCGCCATGCGGCCATCGAAACGCGTTTCCCACAACTTGCCACTGGCGACAGCCTGAGCCTGCGCGTCGGCGCCGCACCCTCGCCGCGCTTCGCCAAGGAGCGGCACGCGGTGCCGATGCTGTCGCTTGACAACGCCTTCGCCGAAGAAGATGTGGTCGATTTCGTCTCTCGTATCCGGCGTTTCCTGCGCCTGCCGGAGAGCGAAGAGATCGTCTTTTCGGCCGAACCGAAGATCGACGGTCTTTCGATGTCCCTGCGCTACGAAGGCGGCAGGCTCGTCACCGGCGCAACCCGCGGCGACGGCAATGAAGGCGAAGACGTCACCGCCAACATCAAGACGCTGAAAGACGTGCCGCAGCAGCTCAAAGGCCGGAACATTCCCGCGGTCTGCGAGGTGCGCGGCGAAGTCTATATGACCAAGCAGGCGTTCCTGGCGCTCAACAAGCGGCAGGCCGAAAGCGGCGGGACCGTCTTCGCCAATCCACGCAACTCGGCGGCCGGTTCGCTGCGCCAGAAAGATCCGTCGATCATGGCCTCGCGGCCGCTCGGCTTTTTCGCCTACGCATGGGGCGAAATGAGCGACATGCCGGCGCAGACTCAGTCCGGCATGATCAAGTGGTTCGAGCATTGCGGCTTTGCCACCAATCCGCTGGCGCGCCTCTGCGCATCGGTGGAGCAACTCCTTAAATTCTATCGCGGCATCGAGCAGGAGCGCTCGCATCTCGACTACGACATCGACGGCGTGGTCTATAAGGTCGATCGGCTCGACTGGCAGGCGCGCCTCGGCTTCGTCTCACGCTCACCGCGCTGGGCGATCGCGCACAAATTCCCTGCCGAGCGCGCGATCACCGTGCTCAAGGGCATCGACATCCAGGTCGGCCGAACCGGCGCGCTCACCCCGGTCGGCAAGCTCGAACCGGTCGGCGTCGGCGGCGTCATCGTGCAGAATGTGACCTTGCACAACGAGGACTATATCAAGGGCGTCGGCGGCAAGGGCGAAACGCTGCGCGACGGCCGCGACATCCGTATCGGCGACACGGTGATCGTGCAACGCGCCGGCGACGTCATTCCGCAAATCGTCGATGTCGTCATCGACAAACGACCGGTGGGCGCCAAGCCCTATCATTTTCCAGCCAAATGCCCGTGCCCGCTTCATACCGATGTGCTGCGCGAGGAAACCGCCACCGGCGAGGAAGGGGCGCGCGCCCGCTGCACTGGCGACTTCGCCTGTCCGTACCAGAAGATCGAACATCTGAAACTTTTCGCCTCGCGCCGCGCCTTCGACATCGAGGGTTTTGGCGACAAGCAGATCGAATTTTTCTTCGAGCAAGGCTGGGTCAAGGAGCCGGCCGACATTTTCACCCTGCCGAAGCGCAATCGCGAGATCAGGCTCGAAGAGCACGAAGGCTACGGCGAAACCTCGGTGCGCAACCTGTTCAACGCCATCGAGTCGCGGCGCGCGATTGCGCTCGACCGCTTCATCTATGCGCTCGGCATCCGTCACGTCGGCGAGACCACGGCGCTCGCGCTTGCGCGCGGCTATGGCTCCTGGCAGTCGTTTCACGACGCCGGCCTGAAGGTTGCCGCAGGCGACGAAGAGGCGATCGCCGAGATGGATGCGCTCGACCAGATCGGCGATACGGTGATCGAAAGCGTCAAGGCCTATTTCGGCGAGAAGCACAATCGAGGCATCGTCGAGCGCCTGACCGGGGAAGTGCGCATCTTGGACGCCGAAAAGCCGCGGGCGAATTCGGCGGTGGCCGGCAAGACCGTTGTGTTCACCGGCACGCTGGAGCAGATGACGCGCGATGAGGCAAAAGCGTCCGCCGAGCGGCTCGGCGCCAAGGTGTCGGGGTCGGTGTCGAAAAAGACCGACTATGTGGTCGCCGGCCCCGGCGCCGGCTCGAAGCTCGCCGACGCGCAAAAGCTAGGTGTCACCGTGCTCAGCGAGGACGACTGGCTGAAACTGATCCGCTGAGCGCGCGCTCGCAAATGACGCATTGCTGCAAAGCTATATGCGTCCGACCAACACCAGCACGATCACGACGATCAGAATGAGGCCCAATCCGCCGCCCGGATAGTAACCCCAGCCGTTTGAATACGGCCATGTCGGCAACGCGCCGATCAACAAAAGAATGAGAATGACGATCAAAATCGTCCCAAGCATGACTTCCTCGCTCGTGGCCAACCCCATCAGACAACGCCAACACGGAAACAGAAGTTCCGCAAACGAAGCCACGCGTCCTACAAGATAAAGGCGACGTTGAAGTGGAACTAAATCAGGAGTCGATCAGGACGTGACGCATCGCCGAGGCGGCGTTGTTCCGAGCAGTCGCGTATTTTTGTTTGTCGCCATCCAAATCAAATAATGGATGCGCTGCAACAAACGCGCCCGCGATCAGATAAAATCCTATCGGAGCTGCCTAGTTAGCGGCGGTGGAATAGTCGCGGCGAACAGCCAGGCGCGCGCCGTCGTATCGAGGTGCGGCGCCAGCGCTTCGCGGACCCGCGCCTGATAGGCGTCGAACCAGGCGCGCTCGTCCGCTGTCAGCAGATTCGGATCGATCAGCCGCGCATCGATTGGCGCGAGCGTCAGCGTCTCGAAGGCATTGAGCGGTTTTTCCGCGCCTGGCACCGGCGCGGCTTCGGTCACCAAGACCAGACTCTCGATGCGGATGCCGTAGGCGCCGGCGCGGTAATAGCCGGGCTCGTTGGACAGGATCATGCCGCGCTTGAGCGGGAACGCGCCGAGCTTGGCGATGCGCGCCGGCCCTTCGTGCACCGACAGATAGCTGCCGACGCCGTGGCCGGTGCCGTGATCGAAATCGAGCCCGGCGCGCCAGAGAAATTGCCGCGCGAACGAATCGAGCTGCGCGCCGGTGGTCCCGTCCGGGAACACCGCGCGGGCGATCGCGATATGGCCCTTGAGCACCAGTGTGAAATTGCGCCGCATCTCCGCGCTGGGCAGGCCGACCGCCACTGTGCGGGTGATGTCGGTCGTGCCATCCTCGTATTGGCCGCCGGAATCGAGCAGGAACAGATCGTTCGTCCCCAGCCGCCGGTTGGTCTTGCGCGTCACGCGGTAATGCACGATGGCGCCGTTCGGGCCGGCGCCCGCGATGGTCGGAAAGGAAATGTCCTTGAGCAATCCGGTTTCGCGCCGAAAGCTCTCCAGCGCCTCGACCGCGCCGATTTCCGTCACCTCGCCGCGCGGCGCGGCACGGTCGAACCAGGCCAGAAAGCGCGTCACCGCCACGCCGTCGCGCAACTGCGCCGCGCGCGCGCCTTCAATCTCGACGGCGTTCTTTACCGCCTTCATCGGCACGATCGGATCTGAACCGCGCACCACGGCGCCGCCATTCTCAGTGACGAGCCGCGCGATCTCCTCCGGACAGCCGGCAGGATCGAGCCGCACGGCGCGCTGCTCCAGGCCGAGCGTGGCCACGTCGCGCTCGAACGCCGCGTTCGGGCGCACATCGGCAATCTCCTCCAGGCGCGCGCGGATATCGTTGCCGACTTTGCGCAGGTCGACGAAGATCGTCGGCCGGCCTTCCCGCGGCACGGTGGCGAAGGCAAGCACCACCGGCGTGTGCGGGACGTCGCTGCCGCGAATGTTGAACAGCCACGACACCGCATGGGGGTCGGAGACGATCAGCGCGTCGGCCGCGTCCTTGGCCAGTTCAGCACGGACGCGGGCGAGCTTCTCGGCCGCTTCTTCCCCGGCATAGCGCAGGTCGTGTGCAACCACCGGGCCGAGCGGCGGCTCAGGCCGGTCGGTCCAGATCGCGTCGATCGGGTCGTCGTCGACCGCAACCAGCGTGGCGCGCGCCTCGCCGCACGCTTTTGCCAGCCGCTCGGCGCCCTCGACGCTGTGCAGCCAGGGCGAATAGCCGAGCAGCGCGCCAGCCGGCACATTGGCCTTGATCCAGGCCGGCGGCGGATTCTCGACGAGGTGGTCGATGCTGAAGACTGCGGCGTCGATTTCTTCTCGCGCCTGCACCTGATAGCGGCCGTCGACGAACAGAACCGCGCGATCGGCCAGGACGATCGCCAGGCCGGCGGAGCCGGAAAAACCCGTGAGCCAGGCCAGCCGCTCGTCGCTCGGAGGCACGTATTCGTTCTGAAAGCGGTCGGTGTGCGGCACGACGAAGCCGTCGAGCCCGCGCACGAACAGTTGCGCGCGCAGCGCCTTGACCCGCTCGGCGGCGGCGCCGGCCTCGCTGCGGTCGTCGAATGATTGGAAATGAGCTTCGAACATGCTGGGCAATTTATGGGCAAACGCCAATGAGTTCGAGTCGGCGGCGAGCCATGGGTGAATATCCACCCTAGGGGCGGTGATGGCGCGCGCGCCCGCGCACCAGCACCAAGGTGGTCCAGCCGTCGATGTCGAGCCGGCGCTGCAGCGCCAATGGGCGATAGGCGGCGATTACGGCGTTGGCCTGCGCCGGCAAGATGCCGGAGAGCACGATGCGGCCGCCAGGAGCGGCCAGGCGCCGCAGTGGCGTCGCCATGCGCTTGAGCGGCCCGAGCAGAATGTTGGCAAAGATCAGATCGAAGGGTGCCCGCGCACCGATCGCCCGCGCACCGACACCGTCCGCCCGCCGCACCGACAGC
>Ga0210383_10005268_pt1 | contig 11373 bp, 6 predicted proteins | sample IncBWC14OmetaG_FD_160072 | JGI IMG/M metagenome (GOLD analysis project Ga0210383, IMG submission 160072) | Forest soil microbial communities from Barre Woods Harvard Forest LTER site, Petersham, Massachusetts, United States - Inc-BW-C-14-O ...
GAAGCCGTCGGGCAGGCATGCCAGGACGCCTTCCGAAAAGATCAGCCCGCTCTTTTCCGTTTGCGCACGGAGGATCTGGAAGATCAGCTCCTGCTTGCGCATACCGCTGGCGCCGGGAATGTTCAGTTCCTTGGCGATTTTAGCCAGATCGGTGATGTTTTTTTCTTTCAGCTCAGCCAGGCTGATACTGATTTGATTGTTTCCTTCTGTACTCGTTTCTTTTGCCATATATCCTAACTTTAAGTTTTGGTTGATTGTTCCTTGACCGACTACGACCCGGAACTGGACTGCGTGGTGGTGTACCTTCCGGCGAAAAAGACCTTTCGCCAGGGCGGGCAACCAAACTATCTGCAACCAGAAGCCTCTCAAAGCGGGAAAAACTTGCAGGCTGCAGGTGCAGACTGCTCCCGGATTAAGATGCCTAGTTTGTCAAACTCGTGTCTTTATCGGCGCCAGTGGTAAACGGCTCTGCGACAGGCGCAACCCCGGTTCCTACAAGCGGCTCGATGGGCCGCTCCAGCGCAACCTGTAACACTTCATCCATGGTTTCCACGAAGTGCATCTTGAGGCTGGAGAGGATCTCCTGGGGGATTTCCGCTAGGTCCTTCTCATTATCCTTCGGAAGGATGATGGTACGCAAGCCCATTCGGTGGGCGGCCAGAAGCTTCTCTTTGACGCCGCCGATCGGCAAAACCTTGCCGCGCAGGGTGATTTCGCCGGTCATGGCCACGTCGCAGCGCACCGGATTCCGCGTCAGCGCACTAACGATAGACGTGCAGATTGTGATGCCGGCGGAGGGGCCGTCCTTCGGGATGGCTCCTTCGGGCACGTGCACGTGGATATCGAGCGTGCGGTAAAAATCCTTCTCCAGTCCAAGCGCAGCAGTCCGGGACCGCACATAGCTCATCGCCGCCTGTGCCGATTCCTGCATTACTTCGCCAAGCTTGCCGGTGGGCGTAAGGCGGCCTTTGCCTTCCATCGTCGTGGCTTCCACAGCCAGCACCGATCCGCCGACTTCGGTCCACGCGAGTCCGGTCGTCAGGCCGATCTCATTCTGTTTCTCAAGCCAGAATTCGCGGTACTTCAGCACACCCAGGTATTCATTGACGTTTGCGACGTCGATCTTGATCGTGGTTTCGGGGCCGTCAGCAACTACTCGGCGGGCCATCTTGCGCGCGATATTCTGAATTTCGCGCTCCAGGTTGCGCACACCCGCCTCGTGGGTGTAATGCCGGATCATGTGCAGCAGGCCTTCATCCGTGAAGGTGAGATTTTTATCGGTCAGACCGGTGGCCTCGCGCGCCCGCTTCACAAGGAACCTCTTGGCGATTTCCAGCTTTTCCTGCTCGGTGTATCCGGGCAGGCGGAGGATTTCCATGCGATCCTGGAGCGGCTGCGGGATGGTGTGCATCACGTTGGCCGTGCACACGAACATCACTTTCGAAAGGTCGTATTCCACGTCCAGGTAATGATCCGTGAACGCGTGATTCAGCTCCGGATCCAGAACTTCCATCAACGCTGCCGACGGGTCACCGCGGAAATCGGTGGACATCTTATCCACTTCATCCAGCACGAAAATCGGGTTGACCGTGCCGGCCTTCTTCATCATCTGGATAATCTGCCCGGGCAACGCGCCGATGTACGTGCGCCGGTGGCCGCGGATTTCGGCTTCATCGCGCACGCCTCCGAGCGAGACGCGCACAAATTTGCGCCCGGTGGCATGCCCGATGGACATCGCGAGCGAAGTCTTGCCCACGCCCGGAGGTCCGACAAAACAAAGGATGGAACCTTTCGGATTCTTGACAAGTTGCCGCACCGCCAGGAACTCCAGGATCCGGTCTTTCACCTTCTCCAGGCCGTAATGCTCGGTGTTCAGAATATCCTCGGCAGCTTTGATGTCGCGAATCTCTTTTGAACGCTTCTTCCAGGGCACCGCAAGCAGCCAGTCAATATAGTTGCGGCTGACGGTGGATTCCGCGGACATCGGCGGCATCAGCTCCAGTCGCTTCAGCTCCGTGCTGGCCTTTTCCAGGACGTCTTTGGGCATGCCGGCGGAATCGATCTTCTTTTTCAACTCTTCAATTTCGTTCTTCTCGCCGCGGCCCAGTTCCTTCTGGATGGCTTTCAGCTTTTCGTTCAGGTAGTACTCTTTTTGCGCCCGCTCCATCTGGCGCTTCACGCGGGTATTGATGTTGCGGTCCACATTCAGCTTTTCCAGTTCGATTTCTAGGATGTCGGATACACGGTTCAGCCGCTCCAGCGGGTCGGCCGCTTCAAGCAGGTCCTGCTTTTCATCAACAGGGAGCTGCAGGTTCGCTGCAATCGTGTCGGAAAGGCGCGACGGATCATCCACGCGCGCGGCTGCAATCATCGTGTCGTAATTCAGGCTTTGCGAGAGCTTGATGAACTGTTCGTAGAGGCCCGTGACCTTCTGAACCAGTTGCTCGACCTGCGGGGTAACTTCGATTTTCGCGGCGAGCAGCCGGATGTTGGCGCGAAAAAATCCTTCCTCGGAAGTGATGGAAAGGGAACGAGCGCGCTCGACGCCTTCTACGAGCACCTTGATGTTTCCATCGGGCAGCTTGACGCTCTGGACGATGTTCGCGAGCGTGCCGACAGCGTAAATCTCCTCCGGCTTCGGATCGTCGATCGAAGCGTCATGCTGGGTCGATAGGAAAATTTTCTTGTCGCCGGCAAGCGCTTCTTCCAGCGCGCGGACGCTGGCTTCGCGGCCGACGATAAACGGGGTCATCTGCTGCGGAAAGATGACCATATCTCGCACCGGCATCATCGGTACGCGTTTCATTTCCTGTTTCTCACGAGTGAACATGCAGGCCCCTGAACTTTCCCAGTCGCCCTAGTGGCTGTTAGCCAGCCTTCTCGAGCAAACTCCAATTGATTTCGTGCCCGCGCACCATCTCGCCGGTCACCACGAAATCGCGAACACGCTTCTGCATCGGCAGGTGATACATCAACTCCAGCATGAGGTCTTCGAGGATCATACGCAAGCCGCGCGCTCCGACTTTGCGCTGAAGAGCCAACTCCGCGACCGTCTCCAGCGCGTCGTCGGTGAATCGCAAGTGTACATTTTCGAATTCAAACAGCCGCTGGTATTGCTTCAGCAGCGCGTTTTTCGGCTCGGTCAAAATCTTCACCAGTGCGCCCTTGTCGAGGTCGCTCATCACCCCGGCAACAGGGAGGCGCCCGACGAATTCAGGGATCAGTCCGTAGCGAATCAAATCCCCGGGCTGTACCTGTTCCAGTAATTCCGTGTTCCGGCGCTGCGGCGAAGTTGCTCCCGGTTCGGTGTGAAAGCCGAGCGACCGCCGGCCGACCCGCTTTTCGATCAGTTTCTCAAGTCCCACGAACGCGCCGCCACAGATAAATAAGATATTCGTCGTGTCCACCGGGGTAAATTCCTGGTGGGGATGCTTGCGTCCGCCCTGGGGAGGTACGTTGGCTACGGTACCTTCAAGAATCTTCAGCAGCGCCTGCTGCACACCCTCGCCGCTGACGTCGCGGGTAATGGAGGGGTTTTCATCCTTCTTGGCGATCTTGTCGATCTCATCAATATAGATGATGCCCTGCTGGGCCTTCTGGACGTCGCCGTCGGCAGCCTGCAGAAGCTTCAGAATGATGTTTTCCACGTCCTCGCCCACGTACCCGGCTTCGGTCAGCGTGGTGGCGTCCACGATCGCAAACGGCACGTCCAGCATGCGCGATAGGGTCTGCGCCAACAGCGTCTTTCCCGTGCCCGTGGGCCCTATCAACAGAATGTTGGATTTGCTCAGCTCTACTTCGCCCGGCTGCTTGTTCAGAAATATCCGCTTGTAGTGATTGTAAACGGCGACAGCCAATTTCTTCTTCGTGCGGTCTTGCCCGATGACGTAGCTGTCCAGGAACTGCTTGATCTCCGGCGGGCGAGGCAGGCGGCGTGCCGGCGCAGTCGTTTGTTCCCGCTTCTCGTCTTCCAGAATCGTCTGGCAGACGCCGACACACTCGTTGCAGATGTACGCTCGCGGATAATCCGAAGGCGAACTGATGAGCTTCTCCACTTGCTCCTGCGTCTTGTGGCAGAAAGAGCAACGAAGCGGTTCGTCTGGGGTATATTTTTTCACGTGTGTGAGGGCCTCTCCTCCGGCTCAGCTTCCGGAGACGTTAGATACCATTCTAGGCCGATTTTTCCCCCGGATGAAAGAGAAAGTATGAGCGTTGCCGTCAATCAGAAACGCTTGTGGATATCCTTCCGCGTCCAACCGTGCCGGTGGGCGGCGAATTTCTACCGGTGCTTGTAGATGATCTCATCGATCATCCCGTATTCCTTGGCCTGCTCCGGATTCATGATGTAATCGCGCTCCACATCCTTTTCGATGCGCTCAACGGGTTGCCCGGAGTGCTTCGAAAGGATGGAATTGATGGTGGTGCGCATCCGCAATATCTCTTTGGCGTGCAGGTCAATGTCCGTCGCCTGGCCGCCCAGCCCGCTCATCCACGGCTGGTGAATCAGGATGCGCGCGTTCGGCAGGGCAAAACGCTTCTTCGGAGAACCCCCCGCGAGCAACACGGCGGCGATCGAAGCAGCCTGGCCCACGCAAGTGGTGACCACGTCCGGCTTCACGAACTGCATCGTGTCATAGATGGCAAATCCTGCCGTAATCGAGCCCCCCGGCGAGTTGATATACAGCTGAATGTCTTTTTCCGGGTCTTCGGCCTGCAAAAAGAGCATCTGCGCGGTCGCCAGGTTCGCGACGTGATCGTCGATCGGCGTCCCGATAAAAATGATGTGCTCTTTCAGGAGACGCGAGTAGATGTCGTATGCGCGCTCCCCCCGGCTGGTTTGTTCAACCACCATCGGTACCAGAGTAGTCGCGTAATAAGAAGGTTCGGCGTAGTTTTTCATGTAAGAAATTTGGCTCGCGGGAGCGGGGTCAGGATCACTTGGCGCTTGCCGCGGCGACCGTCTTGACGCTTGCGTTCTGCGCCAGCCAGTCTATGGTTTTGTCACTCCGCAGCTTCGCTTTCATCCTATCGAGCGCACCCTGCTTTGTCAAACGCGCCCGCAGCGCCTCCGCGGATTCGCCCGAGTGGCCGGCCATGTGTTCCACCTCATGGTCCAATTCCTCGTCCGTGACGTCGATCTTTTCCTCGCTCGCGATGCGGTCGATCACCAGTTCGGCCTTCACGTCTTCCTTGGCGCGTTCTTCCTGCCGCCGGCGCAGGCTCACCCAATCCACATTCACTGCCCGGGGATCCACGCCCTGCTGCGCCAGTGAACGAACCACGCGCTCCAGCCGCACATCCATCTGATGCTCAACCAGCGATTCCGGTACGGGGAAGTCGTGCAGCTTCACAAGTTCGCCGATCACTTTTTCCCGCTGCAGATCTTTCTGCCGGTGATCGCGCTCGTGCTCCAGGCTTTCGTGGATTTTGCTCTTGAGTTCTTCGAGAGAAGTGGCGTCGCTTACGTCCTTCGCAAATTCGTCGTTCAGTTCGGGAAGTTGCTTGGTTTTGATCCCGAGCACATCCACCGAATAGTGGAACAGTTTTCCGGCTAGCTTCGCGTCTGGATAGTCCGCGGGATAGTTGACGTCAAAATCCTTGTGATCGCCCACATTCGCGCCGCGCAGGTTCTCGTTGAACGGTTCCATCGTTTCTTCGGCGCCCACGTGGCAAAGTACGCTTTCGGCCTGCAGCGGCTCGCTGCCGCCTTCCGGCGTGCCGTGCAGCTTCACTTGCACAAAATCATCATTTTGCACGGCGCGGCCCTCGACCGGTGTGAACGCCGCGGCGCGTTGCTGCATTTCCGCCAGCGCCTTGTTCACATCCTCATCGGTCAGCTTCATATCCGGCATTTCAATTTCAAGGTTCTTGTAATTCGCCAACGTAAATTCCGGCAGCACGTCGAACGAAGCCCGGAATTTCACCGGCTGCCCTTCGCTGAATTCCAGCTTGTCCACCTGAGGCTGCGAGACCGGAGTGAGCTTCTGTTCCGCAACGGCCTTTTCAACCGTCTCCGGAACCAGATTCTGCAGCACTTCGCCTTTGATGTCCTCCGCGAACCGCCGCTTAATCAGCGAAAGCGGGGCTTTGCCCGGACGGAAGCCCGGCACGCGCGCCATCTTCGCAAATTCTTTGGCGACTTTTTCGGAGGCCTTGGAAATCTCTTCGGCGGGAATTTCCAATTCAAGTTCTCTACGGCAGCTAGCGTCCGCCATTCGTCTTCTCCCTTAATCCTAATGAAAATCAAATATTGAAATTGCCGGTCCGGCAGGTGGATGGTGCGGGGCCAAATACACGCATCCGGGTTCCTTCCGATCCTCCCGCGCATGCTGCGGAATTTTCATGGATTGCAGTGCGGAACCCAGCGGAAATCCTGCAAGCGACACCGAACCTTAAGTATAAGTTAGCGCGCACCCCGGGTCAACGAAGTCGGTTATTTCGGCTGTGCGCCACCATGCTCCTGCGGCGCTCCAAAAAAAACGGAAACCCAACACCCGGATTATTCATCCAATCCACAGGTGTGGCACCATCCAAGGTGTTTTCTGCGCGGAGGTTCACTGGCATGAACATTATCGAACGCGGGGCATTCCTTGCGGCGACTTCGCAGTTCAAGAAGCTTTCAGCCGTCTTGTTGTCGTTTGCGCTTCTCTTCGCTCTCCGGCCCCTGGACACCGCGGCCGCGCAAGACCAGCCCGCCCCGGCGCAGGGCGCGGATGGCCCGGCGTACCAAACCCAATCTCCCGAACAGTTGCAGCAACTCGTGGCGCCAATCGCCCTCTACCCCGATTCGCTGGTTGCCCAGATTCTTGCCGCTTCCACGTTCCCCGAGCAGGTGGTCGAAGCCGACCGTTGGGTGCAGTCGCATCCTGATTTGAAAGGCGAGGCTTTGGGGCAGGAGGTGGACAAAGAACCCTGGGACCCAAGCGTGAAGGCGCTCACGGCGTTTCCTTCCGTGCTCGGAAATATGGACAAGAATCTTTCCTGGGCCTCTTCCTTGGGCGATGCCTATTACAACCAGCAACAGGACCTGATGGACGCGATTCAAGTCATGCGCCAGAAGGCCGAGCAGGCTGGCAACCTCAGTTCCAGCCCGCAACAAACGGTAACCACCCAGGGCTCCACCATAGTTATTCAGCCAGCCGCTCCCGACGTCGTCTATGTGCCGGCCTATGATCCCTGGCTCGTTTACGGTCCCGGAATCGTCGCGTGGCCCGGATGGTATCCCTATCCTGGAATCTGGTTCGGCGGACCGAACCTGTCCTTTGGCATCGGTTTCGGCATCGGCTTCTTCGGCGGCTTCGGATGGGGGTGGGGGCACTGGGGTTTCGATTGGCATAACCACTATGCACTTTATAACCACGAGCGCTACTTCTCCCACAGCACAACCTTTTACAACCGGAATGCCTACTACCGTGGCGGACGCGGCGGACCTGGCGCGCCCGGTCGCGAAGGGTACCGGCCTGGTGGGGGGAACTTCGCCGCTCATGGAAACGTCTATAACCGCCCAGGCGGTTCGCCCCGGCCTTTTGAGGGCGACTCCCACGCGGCCCGCGGGTTCACACCATCCCACGGAGAGAGCAACATGCACTCCGGCGCGTTCAGCGGTTACGACCATGGCGGAGAATCCCGAGGCTATTCCGCCCGGGGAAGCGCAAGTTTCGGCGGTTCCCATGGCGGCGGAGGCTCGCACGGCGGCGGTGGCCACCGCTAGCCCGGGAATCGCATGCTTCCGCAACGTACCCAAAACTTGATTGAGGAGGGAAGTGCTATGCGGGTTGGAAATTTGAGCTCTGGGATCGCCGGTCGCAGCACTCTTTTGAAGTTGGCCTCTGTGGCTGTTCTTCTGGCGGGGTCTTTTGCCCCGCCGTCCGTGGCGCAGCAATCCGGGCAGAAGACATTTTCCTCTCCCGAGGATGCCACCAAAGCCCTGTTTGCGGCGGCGAAGAGCAACGACGAAAAGGCGGTCATCGAGCTTCTGGGGCCGGAAGGCAGAGAAGTCGTCTCGTCGGGGGATGAAGCCGAGGATGCCCAGGCTCGCGCCAATTTCGTGAAGAGATACGAAGAGATGAATCGCCTGGTGAAAGAGCCGGACGGCAGCGTCACCTTGTATATCGGCCCGCATAACTGGCCTTTTCCGATCTCTCTCGTGAACAAAGGCAACGTGTGGTATTTCAACACGACCGCGGCGAAACAGGAAATATTGTTCCGCCGCATCGGCCGCAACGAGGTTTCAGCCATCCATGTTTGCCGCGAATTGGTGGCCGCCCAAAGGGAATACTACACGCAGCAGAATTCCGAGTATGCGCGGAAAATTTTCAGCGACGAAGGCAAGCATGATGGGCTGTACTGGAAAACCTCCGAAAACGACCCGCGCAGCCCGATCGGGCCCCTCGTGGCCCATGCAGTATTCGACGAGGAGACCAAGAATCGTAGCGCCCAACCCGTTCCCTTCCGCGGCTACTATTTTCATATCCTGACGGGTCAGGGAAAGAATGCCTTGGGGGGCGCAAAGAGTTTCGTCGTGGACGGAAAAATGACCGGTGGTTTTGCCTTCATCGCATATCCAGCCGACTATCGCTCGTCCGGCGTGATGACCTTTCTGGTCAGCGAAGATGGAGTTGTGTACGAGAAGGATCTTGGTAACAAGACCGAATCGCTCGGGATGGCCATCCGCGAATACAATCCTGATTCCAGTTGGCAAAAGTCATTGCCGGATCAGCAAGCGGCCAGCAGTGGTAAGGCACCGCAGTAACCCCGCTTTTCGGCCACACGCGATTTAAGAGGAATCGCCTCCACATTTTTCAGTCCCATACTTGAGGGCATGTTCCCTCATTCAACCCATCGCATTTCCAGCCATCTATTTAAAACCGGTACTCCAGCGTCGCGGTCACGATGTGCGCGTGATACGAAGGCTGATCCACTCCTAGAAAAAGATACCGCGCGGCCGAAGGATCTCCCACCACGAACCCGGGATAGAACGGACTGGCAGCGCCAGGAAGCGGCGTCGGCGAAGTGGAGCTATTCAAAATCGGAGCGGTGCAGCCGGCCACCGGCGCGCTCGGGGGCGGCGCGCTCACGCAGCCCATGTATGGCGTCATCACCGTGGTCTGGTAATCCCGGTTGTCCCACTGCTGGTAGCGATATTCGATTCTCGGGCTGAGCCTCTCCGTCAGCTTATATCTGAAAATCACGCCAACTTCGTGGCTCCGCTCCACCGTCTCCGGATACGGAACGGCGGCATTCGTGCCGACCAACTGGAATGCGTTCGCGCCAGTGAGAATTGTAGGATCCCCGAGGAAGTGCGAGTTCACATTGCCTTTGCCCGCGGAGAGCGAGTAATAGGTGGTGAGATAGGCCTTCTTCCCCAAGTAGAGGTCCACCCCGACGGAGTAAACATCAATCGGATCCGTACTCGTGCTTGTCCAGTCGTTGTTTGCGGAGTCGCACCCGGTACACGTCAAAATTGTTTGAACGCCCGTCGGCGGCGTGCGGTAGCGGGTGATCATCCGCTGGTAATAATGCTCGCGCGAATATTCGGCATAAAGGGACACCTGCGCGGAAAGGGCGTAGTCCACGTCGAAACCGTAATTGTAGGAAATGTCCTTCTGCAGGCCGTAGAGATAGTACGGCTGTGTGCTGGCCGCGGCGCCGGTGAGAAAATTCAGGGGAGTCGGGCTGTTGACGCCACCGCGCAGGTTGTAATTGTTCTGCAGCGTTCCACCGAATGCGGAAAGCGTCAGCTTGTCTGACGGGCTGTATTGCACCAGGCCGTCGGCCCGGTTCAGGATTCGCGCGGCTTCGTCGAAGCGGCGAAGGCAACGCTGGTCAGCTGTGAAGCTCACATCGGTGGTGTTCGAGCATGTGATCTCGGCGCCGGTGTTGGGATCGGTCACTTGGTCGTCCTGATAGGAATCCGGTGTGCGGTTCGAATGCCGGTAGGACAGGCGGATCAACAAATCGCGGATCGGCACCCAGTCGCCTGAGACGAAGAAACTGTTGTCGAGAGAATGCGCAACGTCGCGGTCGGTCCGGTCCATCCACAACCCGTCGTAGCCCGCTTTCAGGGAGCTCTTTTTCGCAAAGTACCACATCCCGCTCACTTCCAGATCCTTCTGGTTGAAGCCGAAGGGCGTATTGTCGGTCGCCCCCGCCGGAGCCGCTGCGTCCCCCTGGACAGGTGTGAAGGCCCGGATGGGTGTGTTGTCGTTGTAATCGTACTGGCGGTAATTAACCCTAAACGAGACATTCTTCCATGTGGTGGTCGTGATCGCGTAATTCATCGCCAGTGTTTGCGTGTCCCCCCCGAGGTTGGCCGCCGGCAGCACCGCCAGCGAAGTACAGGCTTGTGTTCCCGTGCCGCACGTGTTGATGGCAGTGTTCGTGGTGTAGGGAAGAAACGCCTGGCTTTGCTTCAGCCAGCCCGGATTGATGCTCGCCGTCACATGCAGGTATTTTCCGAGATCGGTGCCAGCCGCGAAGTTCAGGTAATTCGCGTCATTGCTTGGATAGAGCGAAGTCCGTCCTGTGAGCGGGGTGGTAATCGTTTCATTCGTCAAGCGGAACGGATTGTCCCACGACATTTGGGATGTATTGGCTTGAAAGAACGACCCGACATAGCCGCCTTGCAAGACCAGGCTCTGCCTGCCGTATTCCACCCCGGCGCGCACCCAATTATTAAAATAGTTGATCAGCTCAGGAAGTTCCACGCCGTAGCCGGAAGTAGTTGAGGCGCTGGGACTGGAGTTCATGATCAGTCCGATCGGACGGGTGCCCTTCTCGCTTTCCCGGAAGAACAGGCCGTTCACTTTCCAATGCGAGTTGAGCTTGTAACCCGCCGATAACGTCCCGCCCTTGCGGTAAATCTGTGGCGTGATGAAACCCGATTGTGGCACCACTTGAGTGTTGATGATCGACTGCAAGCTCGTCCCCGCGGGCACCGCCGCCTGTAATTGTTGGCGGATCAGAGCCGGATAGCTCCAAACACCCGGGGTAATTTGCGAGAACAGCGTTCGCGTGGTGTCGGAATAGATATGCGGGATCTCGTCAAAACGGAATTGGATCTTCAACTTTCCGTACTCGCCAAAAGTCGCCAGGTAACTCTGGTCGCGATACAGCGTGCTCTGGGACTGCAGCCCGAAATAGTCCTTGGTGTGCAGCACATTGTCGAACTTGACGTCCAGGCGTCGGACGTAAAATCCGTCCCGCACGTCCTGATACTCGTTGAATTGCGAGGAACTCAGCGCCGGCTGGAACGGCAGGTCCGGCCGTCCATAAACGTCACCCGTAACGGCGCGGACTCCGAAATCCACGTAACCATGATCGGTTTCCTTCTCCTGACCTGGGGTGCGGCAGGGGGACATCAGGAAAGTTAAG
>Ga0210383_10005270_pt1 | contig 11373 bp, 9 predicted proteins | sample IncBWC14OmetaG_FD_160072 | JGI IMG/M metagenome (GOLD analysis project Ga0210383, IMG submission 160072) | Forest soil microbial communities from Barre Woods Harvard Forest LTER site, Petersham, Massachusetts, United States - Inc-BW-C-14-O ...
ACAGACATCCAAGTTCTGAAAGACCTCTATTATGGTTTCGCATTGTGCAAATCCGGCCTGCGCTGCGCCCTTGCTCTACCTGCGGGACGGGCGGCTTTTCCAATTCGAAGTGCGCTGCAAGAATCCGGACGCCTTGCTGCGTGACGACGAGCGCCTGAACAAGAGCAGCCGGCACGTCTCCCACTACTGGCTGTGTGGAGAGTGTGCTTCGATGCTCACTCTGGAGTTCGATCCGTGTTCCGGCGTGATCCCGGTTGCCATCGATCAAAGTCTTGCCCCACATGCCATGGCGTAATTGGCCGCAAGGCTACATGCAATCCGGGGCATGGGTGCAGGCTTAGCCCGATTCTGAATTCTCTCCGCGTCGATTAGAGTCCATTCGATGTTGACTCAACCCTTCCAATCTCCTTCCTTCGCGAGCGCGAGCTGAGCGGAAAAAATTCCGGTTGGCTCGCGCGCCCGTCTCATTTTTGAAGTGATTGATCCAAAGGAAGACACGCGGGGATTGCTAACGACAGGGGTTGCTGGCGATCAGAATAGTTTCGTTAATCTTTCACTCGGCTGGAGGAGGCCGGTATTACCGTGATTCCAGCGGGGCCTATCTTGATAGAAACTGCGCGGGCACATTGCGAGCAGAGATAGACACGCTTTGATTCGCGCTTGGGGGACTCGTCCCGACCGTTCTGCCCCTCATCGGATGCTGGAACCGATACGGAAATGACTTCGAACTCTAGTGCTTGGCCATCCTGGGGGCGCGAGATTGGTTTCGCGCACGCAGGGTTCGCACATTGCACCCGAGTCGAGTTAATCTGATCGCGCACAGAAACCTAGGCTCCCCGCGAGTCCGAAAGTTCTAAAGTGCGCACAGGATCAATTCGCTCGGGCTCGTCGCCCGGATCGGGCTCCGGAGTGTCTGGTTGCGGCTCCGGTTCGCGGACTGGATGGACGTCGGGATCATTCGGAGCAGGGTCGCGCGCGATAAAAGCTCCTCGGTCTCCCTCCGTTTTTATTATCCAGGGAAAGCGAGCCAGACACATCTCCAACGCCACAAGCGTTCCATCGTATTTGCGAATGTTCTGATGTCGGAGCATTATCAAACGATACCGAAAGGGCACCCGCGCTCACATCCGTTATTAGCCCGAGTGGCATGAAAGAAATCTCCGAGAGGGGTCACTCTCCAACCGGTCTCGGTTGCGGACGGGAATCGCCCCCGGCCGGATTCAACGGCGTCCAGGCTTTCTTGTCTCGTGATGATCTTGTCTTGCGATGATTGATGAAACGTAGTAATAAATTGTTCTCGAGCGGCGAAACCCTTTAAAACAGCCGGTTTTGATGAACGCTCCCTACATAATTCCGTGTATGGTCCCGCGGTTCACCGCTATGTCATAGTTGGGTGAAGTAAAAGCGACTTCACGGGCTCAAGACCTGGGTTGCGCTGTTCGGATTCAAGGAATAAGGCTCCAGTGTTAAGAGGATCTCCCCCAAAGACAGGCAGGCTCAGCGTGCAAATTCGGATCCTCGTGGCGGATGACTATCCGGCTGTTCGACGTGGTGTACGTGCCGTTCTGGAGACGCAAGCCGGATGGAAAGTCGTCGCGGAAGCCGAGAACGGGCAGCAAGCGTTGCAAGCGGCGCGCGAACATGTTCCCGACATTGCGGTCATCGACATTTCAATGCCCCTGATGAACGGACTGGAATTGGCGCGTGAGCTGCGAGCCTCCTTGCCGAATACCGAAATCCTGATTCTGACCCAGCATACCTCGCGAGGCATGCTGGAGCAGGCAGTGAAAGCAGGAGCTCGGGGGTATGTAGTAAAGTCAGCGGTCGCTTCGGAGTTGATCCCCGCAGTCGAAGCGGTCATGCAGCACCAACCCTTCGTAAGCGCGGATATCGAGACGTAAGCTCGGCGGCCGCGTTGTATTGGCAGTTGTCGTCGGCACGTGGGTCTGGTTAGACGAAGCAAAACTCGCAGGAAAAGGTGGGACTATGGTCACCGCGCGCATTCTAGTCGCAGACGATCACGAAGTAGTTCGCAAGGGTATTCGGGCGATCCTCGAAGGTCATCCGGGCTGGGAGGTCTGCGGGGAGGCCGCAGATGGCCGGGAGGCGGTGGAAAAAGCCGAAGCGTTGAAGCCTGACGTCGTGATTGTCGACATCGGCATGCCACTCCTTAATGGTTTGGATGCAACCCGCCAGATTCTCAAGGCACGTGCCGCAACCAGAGTCCTGGTTCTGACCATGCATGAATCGGAGCAGGTGGTGCAGCAGGTGCTAGAGGCGGGAGCCCGAGGCTATTTGCTCAAATCCGACGCCAGTCGCGACCTTATTAATGCCGTCGAAGAACTCAAGCGGAACAAGACGTTTTTCACTTCGAAGGTGGCTCAGCTGGTATTGGAGACTTTCTTGCGCCGCCGTCCGCACCCCGATGGCAACGTCCCAAATCTGCTGACCCCTCGTGAGCGCGAGGTCGTTCAGTTACTTGCGGAGGGGAAAAGCACCAAAGAGGTCGCCGTCACGCTGGATCTAAGCGTGAAGACGGCCGAAACCCATCGTTCCAATATCATGCGTAAGCTCGATATTCACTCCATTAGCGAGCTCGTGCTGTACGCGGTTCGCAACAACATCGTGCAAGCCATGCCGCCAGCGCTCGGCGGTGCCGCCCCTACGGAGCGTCAAAGTTAAAGTGGTTAAAAATCAAGAACAGCGCCAGAGTGGTAGATGGTCCGCACTCTGGCGCTGCTTCAATGTCGTTTCAACGAAGAAAAGTATTCGGACCTAGCTTGCTTTTCGGCCCGGAACCGTTTCGCGATTCACCGACACATCGGAAAAATCCCATGAATCCAGCTGCTTTTGGGCGTCTTCCCGCGTGATGCCGTAGCGTTCTTGGATTTTGCCGATCAGCTCATCCTGCTTGCCGTTGATCACATCGAGGTCATCATCGGTGAGCTTTCCCCACTTCTGCTTGATCGCGCCTTTGGCTTGTTTCCATTTACCTTCAATCTGATCCCAGTTCATAGCATGCTCCTTGCTCATGATCGCGTGGATTTGCCGCGCATCCCGAGGAGGATCTCCTTGAACTACTCGGCTTTCCCAAACTACGCTTGCCGGTTGTACTAACCAATCCCCTAAACGCCGTAATTGGGGCTAAGGTAGTACTGAGGGGCCCCAGACTCGCTGTCCAAAGGGCCTCTTGAAATTTCCGGCCCACCCAGTTAAAAGTCCTGTGCCACAAAACGGTAGTCTGCTGAACATTCGGCGGGCGGCTACACAGATCACCGGATGTCGAATAGCCTCCGTCACCTGCAAGATGGGGTGGCACTGCGACTATCGTACGTCGGCGACGCTCCTCATACGCGGAATCCGCAGTCGGCCCACTTGAATCATTTCGGCGAGTATGGAGATAGCAATTGAAGGTTGCAGAAACAGCTGCAATTGGGCACCGTCGTCAGGCAACTCGAAGCCTTCCTCAACGCCTGGGCGCACATGCGCAGGGCGAAATCGTCGATTTTCTGGTCTGGGCCCCCGGCGCGGATCGTCTGGACGTCCACCTCGTCGAGACGGGTGATCTTTTTCCCCTGGAGCGCGCGCCCGGTGGCTACTTTTTCGCCTCAACCCCGCGCAGCGGTGAGCAGACCCGTTATCGCTATCGCATCGACGGTAAAGTCGACCGGCCCGACCCGGCCTCCCGCTGGCAGCCTGACGGAGTGCACGGTCCGTCAGCAGTGACAACCTCCGAATTCGCCTGGGAGGACAGCAATTGGCGAGGTATCGAACTCCGTGACTACATCATTTATGAGTTGCACGTGGGTACCTACACTCCAGCCGGAACGTTTACGTCTTTGATTGAGCGGCTTCCGGAGCTCTGCGATTTGGGCGTCAACGCCGTCGAACTGATGCCCGTGGCCGAGTTCCCGGGTACCCGGAATTGGGGTTACGACGGCGTGTATCCCTTCGCCGCCCATCACGCCTATGGCGGCCCGCTCGGCCTCAAGTCGCTTATCAACGCCTGCCACAGGCACCGACTGGCTGTCGTTCTGGACGTGGTTTACAACCATCTTGGGCCAGAGGGAAATTATCTTGCTGACTTCGGCCCCTATTTCACCGACCGTTATCAAACTCCATGGGGCGCGGCGATTAATTTCGACGGCGCCCACAGCGATCCTGTAGTCCGGTATTTCACCGAGAATGCCCTGCAATGGCTCGATGAATTTCATGTCGACGCGCTCCGGCTCGATGCCATCCACGGAATCGTCGACCGCAACGCGCAACCGTTTCTGGCGTGCCTTTCGAAAGCCGTCGATGATCTGGCCCGTGCTCGAGATCGGCGTATCCATTTGATCGCCGAAAGCGACTCCAACGACTTCCGGGTCACGCAATCCAGGGATCTGGGCGGAAATGGGCTTCATGCGCAATGGAGTGATGACTTCCATCATGCTCTGCACAGCCTGCAGACCACTGAACGAGATGGCTACTACGAGGACTTTGGGCGAGTCGCCGATCTCGCGAAGGCCTTTCGCTGCGGCTTCGTGTATGAAGGGCAGTACTCGCCGCATCGGAAACAGCGGCACGGAAGTTCATCCGTGACCCTGCAGGGCAGCAACCTGGTGGTGTGCTCGCAGAATCACGACCAGGTTGGAAATCGAATGTTGGGCGAACGGTCGAGCACTCTGGTTGATTTCGAATCGTTAAAACTCTCAGCCGCGGCGGTATTGCTATCGCCGTTTTTGCCTTTGCTCTTCATGGGAGAGGAGTTTGCCGAAACCAATCCTTTTTTGTATTTCACCAGCCACGAAGATCCGGCTTTGGTGGAAGCGGTACGTGACGGGCGCAGCCGGGAGTTCGCCGCTTTTGCCTGGAAGGGAGAAGCGCCTGACCCACAATCCGAACTGACGTTCGACTCATCTAAGCTGCATAACCTTGCGGTCTTAAATCCACACCAGCGCATTCTGCGAGATTATTACCGCGAATTGATTCAACTGCGGCGAGCCATTCCGGCTTTGCGCGACTTGAACAAGGATCTAACAGAGACCATGTCGTCCGAGAAGCCAAGATTGCTCGTTGTGAAGCGGGGCCCCGCCGGCCACGAGGCCTATGCCATGTTTAATTTTGATGACACTCCATTGCCATTTCCGCCGGTGCTTGCACCGGGCAGCTGGAAAACTCTTCTCGACTCGGCCGGTCTGAACTGGTCGGGCCCCGGAAGTTCCATTCCGCAGAGCTTCGAGTCGAACGATATCGTCACGTTCAGCCTTGCACCACATTCTGCCTCCTTGTTCTCTCGGGGAGGCTTATGAGATACGTCTGCATTCACGGACACTTTTATCAACCCCCGCGGGAGAACCCCTCCCTCGAGTATGTCGAGCTTCAGGATTCCGCTTACCCCTATCACGATTGGAATGAGCGCATCACCGCCGAGTGTTATGCGCCGAACGCGGCCTCGCGAATTATGGACGCCGATGACCGGATCGTGCGGATCATGAACAATTATTCGCGCATCAGCTTCAACTTCGGTCCGACGCTGCTCTCGTGGCTGCAGGAAAAAGCGCCGCCGGTCTATGCATCCATCCAGGAAGCGGACAAGCTGAGCCGGGACTTCTTTAGCGGGCATGGGTCGGCCATTGCACAGGCATACAACCACATGATCATGCCTCTGGCCAACAGCCGCGATAAGCGCACCCAGGTGATCTGGGGATTGCGCGATTTCCAAAACCGCTTCGGTCGCATGCCGGAGGGAATGTGGCTGCCTGAGACAGCGGTCGATCTTGAGACACTCGAGATCCTCGCCGAATTCGGGATAAAGTACACCATCCTCGCGCCACGACAGGCAAGCCGCGTGCGCAAGATCGGTGGCCGCACCTGGAAAGATGTGAGTGGCGATCGCATTGATCCCACCCGCGCGTATCAGGTGCGTCTGCCCTCTCGCCGGAGGATGAGTCTCTTCTTTTATGACGGCCCCATTGCACGTGCCGTCGCTTTTGAAGGGCTGCTCAATAATGGGGAGCATTTCGCGAATCGTCTCCTGAGCGGATTCTCGGACACTCGCGAGTGGGATCAGCTTCTCCACATTGCAACCGATGGAGAAAGCTATGGCCATCATCATCACTTCGGTGAAATGGCGCTTTCCTATGCTCTCGATCATATTGAGCATGGCGACGCGGCCAAGGTTACGAATTACGGCGAATTTCTGGAAAAGTACCCGCCCACCCACCAGGTGGAGATTTTTGAGAACAGCTCGTGGAGTTGCGTGCATGGCGTAGAGCGCTGGCGAAGCAACTGCGGTTGCAACTCAGGCGGCCGCGGCGATTGGGATCAGACCTGGCGCGCCCCTTTACGCGCCGCGCTCGACTGGCTCCGGGACGCGATTGCTCCCTGTTACGAAGAAAAAGCCAGGACCTTGTTGAAGGATCCATGGGCGGCCCGTAACGACTACGTCAACGTGATCCTGGACCGCTCTCCGCAGAACCTCACGGGGTTTTTCGCAAAGCACGCGCTGCGCGAGTTGCAGCCGCTCGAACGCGTGACCGCCCTCAAGTTGCTTGAGATGCAGCGCCACGCCATGCTCATGTACACCAGTTGCGGCTGGTTTTTCGATGAATTGTCGGGCATTGAGACGGTGCAGGTGATCCATTACGCTGGCCGCGCCCTGCAACTCGCCATGGATGTTTTCGATTCACCCGGCCTCGAAGCTCTGTTTCTCTCGCGGCTGGCCGAGGCGCATAGCAATCTTCCGGAACATAAAGATGGAGCAGCGATCTACGAAAAGTTCGTGAAGCCTGCAGTCGTGGATCTTCCCAAGCTGGCCGCCCACTATGCGATTCGCTCGACGTTTGAGCCCTACGCTGATCACGCGCAGATCTACAGTTACACCGTCGATCGGGAAGAGCTCACTGCAGCAGAACAGGGCAAGCTCAAACTGGTTACCGGGCGGGCGCGCTTCACGTCGCGCATCACGGAGGAAAGCTCTAGTTTGGGTTTCGCAGTTCTGAATTTCGGAGATCACAACGTGAGCGGGGGCGTCCGAAAATTCTCCGATCCGGCGGAATTCACGCACATTTCCGATGCACTTACGGAAGCCTTCAATCACGGCGATTCCACTGAAGTTTTACGCTTGCTCGACGCAAGCTTCGACCATAATCTTTATTCGTTGAAGTCGCTCTTTCGAGACGATCAACGCAAGATTCTTGAGATCATCCTCGAATCTACGCTGGCGCACGCGGAGGCGGTGGTTCGTCAGCAATATGGTGACTATGCACCCCTCATGCGGTTTTTGGCTGACCTTCACGTCGAGCAGCCAAAGTTATTTCGCACGCTGGCAGACTCCGCACTGAATAGTGAATTGCAACAGGCATTGAAGGCCGGCGCTGCGGAGCGCTCACGTGCGCTCAAGCTGATTGCAACCGCGAGAAGCCTGAACCTGACCCTCGAGGGTGCCGGCCACGAGTTCACAGTGCGAAAGCAAGTCGAAGAGGCAGCGCGTACTTTCGCCGAGGATCCTCTCGATCTCGGCAGGCTGCAGGCCCTGGAAGAAAGCGTGCGTTTCGCGCAGGAGCTTCCCTTCCGCGTAAACCTGTGGGAAGTACAGAATCTGTGTTTTCAGACTCTCAGCCGGAGCATCGCTGAGGTTCAAGAAAAGGCGGCTGCGGGAGACGAAGCTGCCAAATCATGGCTGGCGCAGGCCCATCCTCTGGCGGACCGGCTACGCCTGCGAGTCAACTGATGCCGCTAAGAATCCCAGTCTCGACCTATCGGTTTCAATTTAACTCGAGCTTTCGTTTCCGCGACGCACTCCAGCTTGTGCCCTACCTGAACGAATTGGGGATCACCGATTTGTATGCCTCGCCCCTGCTGCAAGCGCGGCGCGGAAGTCTGCACGGGTACGACGTCACCGACCCCTCGCATTTGAATCCCGAGCTCGGCACCGACGCGGACTTTGACGCCCTGGTCGCCGAACTCAAGAAGTATGGAATGGGTTTGCTACTCGATATCGTCCCGAATCATATGGCTGCGTCCAGCGAGAATCCCTGGTGGATGGACTTGCTGGAGAATGGATCACGCTCGCAATATGCGTCGCACTTTGATGTCGATTGGCATCCCCCGAGCAAGGCGCTCGACAATCGCGTCCTGCTTCCGATCCTTGGAAAGTCCTATGCCCAGGTTCTGGAAAATAGTGAACTTCGTGTGACGTTCGAGTCCGGCGCTTTCTTTGTCAACTATTTCGACTTCAAGCTGCCGGTTAATCCGCGGACCTACGGGCAGATTCTGGAGAACCGGGCGGACCGGCTTGCTCAGAAAACAACGTTGGATCCGGCTGTGCTGCAGGAATTTCAAGGATTGCTCGCGGGCTTGCAGCAGCTCGCGACGTCAAGCCAGGAAAGCCCCGTCGACCGGCGGCAGGTGCAGGAAATTAAAGATCGCCTGAATCGTCTGTATCTCAGAGCCCCGGAGCTCAAGCGCTTCATCGACCAGAATCTTCGTACACTGAACGGGAAAAAGGGTGTCCCTTCGTCGTTTGGGCTTCTCGATCGTCTATTGGCGCGCCAGGCCTACGTGCTGGCGTTCTGGCAAACTCCCAATCAAGGCATCAACTACCGGAGATTTTTCACCATCAGCGATCTGGTGGGCGTTCGCATCGGCGATCCGCTCGCGTTCGAGGCGAGCCACGCTGTTCCGCTTCGCCTCGCGGATAAAGGAATGGTCACCGGTTTCCGCATCGATCACATCGACGGCCTGCGCGATCCGGAAGGCTATCTCCGGCGCCTGCAGGATCGCACACGGCCTCCGTCTGCCGACCGTTCCTCCACCGAGTCGGAGGAGCTTCCTTTCTATATTCTGCTGGAAAAAATTCTTTCCCCGCGTGAACGTCTGCCGAGAGATTGGCCGATTCAGGGAACGACGGGATACGACTATCTGAACGCCCTGAATGGCCTCTTCGTCGACAACCAGGGCCTGACCGCGCTCGAAAAGCCCTACCGCGAGTTCGTGCATTCGGATCTGCCTTATGAAGATTTGGTGTACCTGAAGAAGAAGCAAGTCATGGCGGCCATGCTTTCCGTGGAAATGCGAAGCCTGGGCCATTATCTGGGTCTGCTTGCGCTCCAGGATCGCTATGCGCGGGAGATCCCGCGCGATGAGCTTACACGCACCCTGATTGAAACCACCGCCTGCCTCCCGGTGTATCGCACCTACATGCGCGACTTCGAGGTCTCCGCAACCGACCGCCAGTTCATCGAGTTCGCATTAGCTGAGGCGCAACGTAGAAATCCGCATCTGGCTCACGCTGCATTTGCCTGGTTGCGTGAACTTCTTCTTCTCGAGCCGGCGGTGCACGTCTTGCCGGAGCAGCGCGAACAGCGACTGGCTTTCGTAATGACTTGGCAGCAATTGACTGGTCCCATTACGGCCAAGGGCGTTGAAGATTCCGCGCTCTACGTCTATAACCGCTTGTTGTCTCTCAACGACGTAGGCGGAAATCCCACGCTGCCGGTGAACTCTCCCGCCGAGTTTCACAACTTCCTTGCACGCCGGCACAAAGAGTGGCCGAGCTCAATGAACGCCACCATGACGCACGATGCCAAGCATGCTGAAGATTTTCGCGCTCGGCTCAATGTGCTCTCCGAACTCCCCGACCAGTGGACAGAAACCGTTGCGCGCTGGAGTGATTGGAATTCTGAGAAGCGGGCCACCGTGGGCAATCATCTCGTGCCCGAACCGAACGAGGAGATCTTGTTGTATCAAGCACTGCTGGGATCTTGGCCAAGCTGTGGTTGCGCGAACGCCCAATATCTGCAGCGCATTCAGGACTTCATGGTAAAGGCCGGCCGTGAAGCAATGGTCTATACGCGATGGACGGTTCCGAATCTGGAACACGAGAAAGCACTCAAGGATTTTGCCGCCGCTATCCTTCAACCTGCGCCCACTAACGAATTTCTGAAGGACTTCCAGGAATTCAGCGGCCGCATCGCCTTTCACGGAGCTCTCAACTCGCTCTCGCAATTATTGGTAAAAATTGGATCTCCTGGAGTTGCCGACTTCTACCAGGGTTCCGAATTCTGGGATCTGCGTCTGGTCGATCCCGACAACCGTCAACCAGTCGATTACAAGCTTCGCACCGAACGGCTTAGTTCGCTGTCGGCGGCTAGTTCGATTCCTGAAATGCTCGCCCAATGGCAAAGCGGGCTGCCAAAGATTTTCGCGGCTCAACGAGCACTTCAATTCCGCCGCACGCATTCTCAACTGTTCTTGAAAGGAAAATATATTCCGCTTGCGGTTCGCGGAACGCACAGCGACTCTGTATTCGCGTTCGCGCGGCACTTCCGCCGGTCCTGGGCATTAATCGTTGTGCCTCGGCTGACCACAAGAATCACCCGGGCGTTCGAGATGCCATTAGGCGACCATACGTGGGCTGACACAACCATCACCCTGCCCGCCCGCAGCCCGGCAGAGTGGGCGCAAGTACTTACAAACGGCGACCGCCACGCTCTCCAAAAGAACGACTCGCCCGAGATCGCTGTCAGCGCGGTACTCGACGAATTTCCTGTCGGCCTGCTAAGCGCACGCTCATAAGCACTCGGCTGATAGGACAAAATGCTTCTACGAGCTTTTCCGGCGTCTGGCTGCGCTGCGGGCATGCTTCGAGAGTGACTTACGCGAAGCCGCCGAGTGGCCTTCGTGTTTCAAGGCACGACTGGTTGCTCGCGAACGCTTCGCGGAAGGTTTTCGCGGTCCGTGCTCGCCCTTCTCGGAATCCTGCTCCGCCTTCTTTTGAACGGTTTTCCCGTAGCGGGCGGCGGGCTTTCCAAGTTTCACTCCGGCACGCCGTGCTTTTGATAGGCCGATCGCGATCGCTTGCTTCGTGTTGCGGGCGCCGTGTTTGCCTTCACGAATATGGTCCATCTCTTCTCGAACGAACTCCCCGGCCTGAGTCCCCGGCGACTTGCCCTCCCGGGCATCTTCTCGTGCGCGGTCCATTGTTTTTTTATCGGGCATCGCATCTTCTCCTTTGATTCCTCTGATTCCTCGTGATAAGCCTGCCGCCTCTTGCGAGCCTTCACACCGAAGGGTTTCAAAAGCAACGCCCCCGGAAGCCGGAGGCGTTGGTTAGACATTTGATTGTGCAAGCCGAGGGCTTAAGCGGTCTTGCGATCCTTCTGCCCTTCGTCCTGCTGCGGATTTGATCCGGGCTGGCGGCGCTGATCCTGCTCCTTGTTGTGCTGCTGGCTCGGATCGTTATGTTGCTGCTGACCCTGACGACTGGGGTCCTGAGGATTGTTTTGTCCCTGCTGGGGATTCTGCTTCTTGTCCTGGTCCATGAGTATTGCCTCCTTTGAAAAGTTGATGGAAAGTTGATCGGGGCGGCTCGTTTCAGCTGTGCCG